>Ga0315903_10000292_pt1 | contig 74968 bp, 67 predicted proteins | sample LakEriMetagenome_7_FD_203524 | JGI IMG/M metagenome (GOLD analysis project Ga0315903, IMG submission 203524) | Freshwater fungal communities from buoy surface, Lake Erie, Ohio, United States - Buoy 2 MA119 | ecosystem: Environmental > Aquatic > Freshwater > Lake | place: USA: Lake Erie, Ohio... | reverse complement strand
CGGTAGAAAATTGCGTCCGCGACGGATCGTAAATCTCTTCGAGGTCTTCCTCCCTGCAGACAGGTTTCGTAATCGGGAAGAACCGAACAGATTTTTTTCCACATCGCATCTGGCATTCGGTACGCATCGAAGCTACTCTGTGATCCCATGGTGAGCCCTCCTTGGCTGGTGAAAGTGTGCTAACTCTCATATCCAAGGTTGGCTCGCTTTTTTCAATACCAATTAGGTTTTCGGATAGGCTCTAAGGGAAAACATTGGGGAAATCGCGAAACAGCAAAATCGCGTGCAAGGCGACTCTGACACTCACCACATCGCGTCCCTCTGACGCTTGACGCACTCCATTGCTACTCGCTGTCAACCGACACGCCTCGGGCCAGACCCATGGTCCCTCACCGCTCTGGCGGACCGTCGTTGACTCATGGAGCGTTAGTCTTTAGGTGAACCGCTAGCAGTGGATGTGTCTCCGTGTGGACGATTCATCGTGACGATGGATGAATGGTCGGGTGCGGGGAACACGGCTAAGGCTCTAGTTATTTACGATGCATTTCGTAAGGAATCAACGTCATTCCGCCTGGAACAGTTTCTCGATAAGTCGATCATCGAGAGACTTCCTCCACATGGTTTTATCAAAGGTGTGAAATGGCGAGAGTGGGGGCAATATTTCACGACCTATGATCAGTTTTCGATTACTGAAATGAAGTTTTATCCATCTTCTGCTGCGAAAGTCGAATCGTACATAACCGAACCGAAGTCGGATAGTTCGAAGCAAATCCCATTTGTCGAGGTTGATTTGATTGAAAGAACGGCAAAGGTAGTTCCGGCAAAGGACACGATCCTAGTTTTGAACCGCAAAGTTCCTCCGCAATCGATGTACCGTTGGTCTGCTGTGAAAGATTCCTCTGTGTCTTCGCCGTTCAATCTTGCTTCTCGCCTCGAAGGGAGAGTTAAAAATGAGACTAATGTGAAGATGGTTTTCATATTGGAAAGTGAGGCCGGTGATTACAAACTAGTAAAAAAAGACTAGCTCAGGAACGTATGCCATCGTAAGTGACGATTAGATACTAATCACCATTGTCGAGCTGGAAGAGGTCGCAGTTGGCGGAACCGGTTGCAAGACCAGAGCGACCAGGGATACCACCGCTGGGAAGCTTCACCAGGAACGCAGGATCGGACGGCTTGCCAACGCAAACGGTGGCAGCCTCTCGAACGTGGGTACGGTTTCCTGTCAGTGGGCGCAGCGTTGCAAAATCAATTTCGATCAGGCTAGTCCAAAAGCTGCTCCTTTCGGAGAGAAGACTTAAGTAGGTTGAGAGTTGGATATTTCTGGGCAAGATGTGCCGCATGTTTGCGAGCGATTTGGTTGCCTTGCTCACCTCCCAAGGCATCTCGCAAGTCGGCGAGAATGGAAGCTGCTTCACGGTAGTTATCCGTGCCGCGTTTTTCAACAAGCTTTGAGACCTTCTTCAACCACGAATCTGGGGCAGACTTAATCTCGACCATCCTCGCTTGACGCTGCTTCTCAGCATTATCGGCATCGCGTTTGGCTTTGGCGGCAGCTTGCTTCTTCTCCTTTTCGTCTTCTTTCAGACGTAGCGACTCGCACATTTGACGCAGTAGTGCCACGGTGCGAGTCGGCGGTTTGACGGGCCAACTTGGTGCTTGTTGGCTGTCGCGAATCTCAGAGAGCAACTCAGCTTTCAAGCCGACTGGGTCTTCCGAAAGCAGCCGCTGAATTATCGCGACTCGGCGCGACTCGGTTATTGTGGTAAACCAAGCGTTTACCGAATCACCTTGTGAGCCTAGAGCGTTAAACATTGGGATACCAGTGGCAGCAGCATCGACAAGTAATGGGTCCGCTTCGAAAAAGTAAAATAGTTCAGCGGCTTCACTGGGAAATTCCCCAAGCCCGTGAGGTACTGGCGGTTCCATTACTGCGTCGTCTTCATCGCCAGATGATATCGCACCGCACATCCAAAGTGCGTATAGCGCGCGGAGATCTCCAGCGATCAACATCTCTCTCAACTTTGCGGACGCATCCAGGTAGTCATCGAACGCCCAGACTTGATCGTACGCCTCTTCTAGATAAGGAGCTATCGCAAGAATACCTGCCTTTCCAGTCTTATCTGGCGTCCACGTGAACCCTTTGACGCTGATGTACTTTGACCAAACGCTTTTGGCGAAAGGCAACCCGTTGGGCAACCGCATTCGAATCTCGCGGCAGCCGTAATTGGAATAGTTCAAGAAGATGTCGTAGCCGTTGCGCAGCATTCCATCGATGTCGCCACGAAACGAACTGTAATGGTATTCCACTTTGAATTCCCATTTGGTGAACTCAGCGCGAGACGACTGGCGGTCCATGAACAGGAGTTGTTTATCCGAGAGCGGACGATCAATGGCTCGAAATTTGACTATTTGGTATTCGCTCATTCGCGGATTCGTTGATATACTTCCAATCTAGGCCATTTGCGGAAACGGTAAGAACATTGACGATGTCATCCAAGTCCTTTCGCCGTGCCCACCGTAATTTCTGAATGATCAGATCTTCTGCCGTTTGAATGTATGCCACTCTATCGAGCTGTGGTAGAGCGATTTTTGCCCGACGGCCGAATCGGACTCGATGGTGGGGATCATTACTCAATCGAAAAAGTTCTATGTCGAATCCCGTCGGCAAAAAGTGGATCAAGTTGCGATGCGATCCTGTAAATATTTCGAACGGAAGTTGCGGATCAAGTTTGAAATCTGGTCCCAGTTTCGAAATGCAATCGAGCAAGTTTCGCTCGCCAAGATCGATGACAAGATCTGCATCCGCGCTTGCTCTTGGAACGCCATAGACATTGCACGAAAGCGCTCCTACAAGCATATACTCGATCCCCAGTTCCTCCAAACAGGAAATTACCTGGGCCACCGCTTGTTCGCTATTCACATCTGCTCCTAGAATCGACGGTACGATAGATGTTCTTTTCCTGTTGTTGACGTTGCAGCTTCAAAATTCGGCGAAATTCGATTTCTACTTCGTCGTTAGACAATTCAGGCGACCTAGCTCTAATTCCGGCGAGCATTCGATTCCGAACCATTTCGAACAACTCAAACCCCATGTGAAATCGAGCCGCCGGCGTCATCGAACGTGCTTGGATCGCTTTGTCCTTTTCAATTGGATCAATCATAAACATAGACTTTCCCAAAGTATTTCAGTCATTTGATTTTTGAACAATCTACACGAGAAGACTGCGATAGCCCAGGACTGGCGGACACCGGCGGTTTTGCGGACGACCGGTTCGTCGATGTAGGTGGCGAAGACGTATCGGAACGTCGGAGTCGTTGCTGCGCCACCGACTGGGTAGTCCGCGATCGTCTGCTGGTCCATCTGCACATAGACCACCGAGCCACCCGTCCCGGATCGCGCGACTCGGCGTCCAAGCGCGTCGTACTGGAAATTCACGTCCGCCGTCCCGTTGGCATCGATGTCCGCTGACCGAAGCTTGTTGTCCGAATCCCAGGTGAGATTCATCGCGGTGGTCGCACCGGTAGGACGGAGGTTGGCTGGGAGGGTGGTGATGTTTCCTTTGACGTCGGTCGCCACGTTTTGGCCACCGGCGGTCAGGCGGTTAAAGTTCATGCCTCCACTCTCACTCATCGCTATGTCCGTCGTTGAATCTTTTTACGGAGTTCTTCGGTCATCGCACGCAGTTGCTCAAGCGACCTACCCTGAAAAATTGCAGCATCACTCACGGTACCACCGAGGATCTCCTGCAGTGTTTGGATCAGCTTGATCTCGCCTTCCTCACGGCCTTTGATCTCACCTTCTTCTCGGCCTTTGATCTCGCCTTCCTCACGGCCTTCGCGGCGAGCGGCATTGAGAATCCATTGCTGGTCGCGGATGGCTTTTTCACGTGTATCGTACATGGCTTTGTCCTAGGTCTTCTTGGCAATCCGGTCAATCGAGTCGGTCGCCTTCTGGAACTCTGGCTGGGAGAACAAACTCCCGAGCGTTTGTGCATCGTACTGGTGGGCGTGCAACAACCAATACAGCCAACGGTCCAGAAGGCTAGCGGTCTCAAGCTCTCTCTCCTGGAGATTATACCACCCAAGCTCGAGCGTGTGAATTTCTAAAGTCTCCCCGAGCAAACGCCCCGAATCCTGATCCACCAGTCTAAACGCGTGATGCACCTTAGGAGAATCGTCCCAAAGTTGACCCTCCAGCAGGCAGATCGAATAGACCGGCTTGAGCACAGAATAATCGTCCCCTGCCTTGAGTTGACCTGCATAGACTTCGCACCCGTAGAAAACGATCCGCTTGACAAGCCCAGAATGCGTCGACAACTGCATCTCGACGTCGTAGATCGCACCCCGCTGGTCGACGGCGCGAATGTCGAGGATCGACAGTTTGTCGTTTTGGAAATCCTGCAAGTTGTACGGGTTCTCGATCGTCACATCGACGATTGGAAACCGGGTTCCTGAGTCTCACCGCAAAGGCGCAAAGGACACGAAGGGAGATAGCCATGCAAGCAACTCGAAACGCGTGATTGATTCCAAGAGTGTCCCTCTGACGCCTGACGCACTCACTGGCTGTTCGCGGAGTTCCTCTTCCTCCAGTCTCACGCCTCAAGCCTCCCGCCTGTCTTCACCGCTCTGGCTGACCGTCGTTGACTGATGGAGCGTTAGTCTTTAGGTGCACGAAGTGGTACCTAAGTTCTTTGGCATCAACCAGATAACCCTGTGATTCAGGGGGGTACGAAGGTACCACGAAGTAACCCGGTAGGGGGAGCGAAGTTGGGCTTGCAGAGAGTCAAAGACTAGGCCGGGTGGGGAGGCATCAGCGCCGACAGATGGCGATTATGAAGGTGGTAGTCCATAGGAAACGCATTGGCTATGCCATCGCTTGTTCGTCGACTGATCGCGATTAAAACTCCTTTTTCCTGCCCACTGTCGACTAACGACTTCCAACTCTTGCCTATCCTCACTGCTCCGTCGGGCTCGTGTCAATAGGGGTCATAGGCCGTGTACGCATAACGTTCCGCGATGGACCCGGCTGCATTGGTTATAGCGGTCACCGAGTATTGATGGTTGCGATGGAAATAAACCAACGTTCCGCCTGTACCGGCGGTTTTGCGGACGACCGGTTCGTCGATGTAGCTTGCGTAGACGTATCGGAACGTTGGAGTCGTTGCTGCGCCGCCGACTGGGTAGTCCGCGATCGTTTGCTGGTCCATCTGCACATAGACCACCGAGCCACCCGTCCCGGATCGCGCGACTCGGCGTCCGAGCGCGTCGTACTGAAAATTCACGTCCGCCGTCCCGTTGGCATCGATGTCGATGAGCAGGCTTGAGTCTGGAGGTGGGAGGCTGGAGGAGAAGCATAGATCTTCGTTGCCACCCGTTGTCCCGGCGGCGGTGACCCCGTAGCCGCTCATGACCCCCGTGATCGACTCGGAGGTCTTGTTCTTCTTCGAATCCCAAGTGTAACTCAAGTCGCCGAAGTGGGTACGACTATTCATGATTGAACCGTCGGGCTATGACGAGGGGCGGTTGCGAATCATTTCCTGGAGGAATTGGGCACGCTGCTGGAGTTCCTCAAGTGACTTGCCTCGAAGCTCTGCATCGGAACTGATCTGCAGTCGCAGTAGCTCTTCCAAAGTTCGAATCAACTCGATCCTGACACGGGCCTCACCGCGGGCCTCGCCCCGGGCCTCGCCGTCAATCTTTCCTTTCGCCTCGCCTTCTTCAAACGCTGTTTGGATGCGAGTGTTCTCGTCGAGTTCCCATTTCAGCCGTGCATCGTAGTGTCGGCGTTGGTCTGGCGTTCGTGAAATCATCTCAAGTACTCCTACGGCTCGTTTAAAAACGGGATCTGGCAATCGATCTAGCAACTCCTCGACGGTCGATCCTTCCGCTCGTCGAAAGAAGTACATCCATTGATCGCGCGGATCGGCAATCTTCTCATTATCGTCTAATGGAGAGTACTTGGGCAACTCCAGCAAGTGTATTTCTAGGCAATTTGTCAGTTCCAATCCACTGCGAGTGCGCAGTCGAAATTCGCTGTGGTACTCGGCCAATTGCGAAAAATGGACGCTGTTCAATATGCAAATCCCAATCGAAGGGCGAAGTTTCCGATAGCTGTCTCCTTCCCCAATCTGGTCGACCAACTGCGTCGCTGAGTAGTACGCCAATCGTTGAGCAAGCGAAGCGGGTTTAGTGCGCTGCACCTCGACGTTGAGCCTACGGTCCGCGTTGTCGATCGCCAGAATATCGAGGATCGACAGCTTATCCGCCTCGAACTCTTTCCAGACGATCGGATTGACAATCTCAACCGATACGATCGGCGCTGGCAGCCTTAGGATCGCATTCAAAAAGTGAATGGTGATGTCAGGGTACTCTGGGTTCCCCAGCAACAACTTGCACGCAAAATCGACCGTTGGGTCTATCTCGATGAGCATTCCGTTCATCCCCCGCTTGTTGAAATCCCTCTCCACACAAACTTCAGTGATTGTACACGATACACGTTGAACCTGACTCGTTTTTTTGACTGGTTAGCGGCTCGGGAATTGGCTAGCAAAAACTCGGGGGCTGTCCCCGGCTTTTTTCCAGCTTCTGGGATTGGAGTATGCGATTGAGATTCGAGCAATCGTACTGCGAGTATCAGATTGGCTTCATGCTCGGCGACGATGCCAAGCTGGCCGCTGCTTGTTCTCAACCCACCATTCGCACCGCTTCGCTTCCGCTCCCGGACATATGACGATCGTCAAGAAGTCCACGAACATCATCTCTCGATCCCCACGCAAAGCGGACTTCCAGTCCGCTTCCGCTGAAGGTCCGCGCACAAGGCGTAAAAATCGCTTGCGAATCAGAAAAACGCTCGCTTCGATCGCTCAAAAACGTCACGACTTCGGCGCATCGCGATGTTCAAAGCGGTCTTTAGGATCGTGCGCAGAGCAAAATCATCTAAGAGCCTATCCGAAAACCTAATTGGTATTGAAAAAAGCGAGCCAACCTTGGATATGAGAGTTGTCACACTTTCACCAGCCAAGGAGGGCTCACCATGGAATCACAGACTAGCTTCGATGCGTACCGAATGCCAGATGCGATGTGGGAAAAATCCGTCTGCTTCTGCCTGATTACGAGACCTGTCTGCTCGGAGGCAGACCACGGAGAGATTTACGATCCGTCGCGGACGCAATTTTCTTCCGACTACGTACGGGTTGCCAATGGAAAGCGATTCCCAAGAGTCTTGCTCCAGGCAGTACGGCACTCAGTTGCAGTGAGAAACATGGTCGAAAATGTTTTCGATTGCAAGCATCAGGTCAGGATATTCGCGGACTTCGAACTTGCCGTCGGATTCGACAACCTTGTATTCCGCCGACTCGTAGGCAGCCCTTGCCATGGTATTCCAAGCGAAAATGCCAGCCAAAACGAAGATCGCCGTTACTGAGAGGTAAATCATTGTCTTGCGTTTCATTCGTTTTGCCTACAAGTACACGAACCTAGATGCGATCCAAAATCGAATCGCATCGAAGATTACTGTAGTAAGTCGCCTAGCGGTCAGCGGTGAAGCCCGCGTTTCTAGTTGTCGCTGGGCTGGAGCGAAAATTCCATGAACTTAACCTAACTATGCGTCGAACTAAAACTGACCTTCGCGCACTTGCTCGCGTTTTAGACCTTTTCGAAACTCAATAACATTGTCAGGCGTAACAGATTCGTTTTCAGGCAGAACGACTTCACCCTTTGCGAAACTTTTCTGTGCAACGCTCTTTAATTTGGCGAGAATGCTTGAACCCTTGAGAGCTTCTTGGGAATCGTCATAGTAGTCGAACCACGGTAATCCTGCCTGTGTGTAACTCTTAGCGGTAGGCGTTGGATGTGGAGGGGCCGAACCCGTTATCGATTGCCAGACCATTGAGTTGCAAAGGTGAATGAAACATCGGCTGCTCTTCGTATCTTGCCAGTCTTTTCGATCGTATGGGTCTTCAAAGATTTCTTGTCGCATCCTTCCGCCTGGAGCTAAACCCATATCGGGTGCCGCGGCAAAACAACAATCCTCCATCAACATTGAACATGCACGTTCGTCTCCCGGGCGTTTTGGAAAACGTCGTTCAAAAACGTCGCGCTTCATTGGATACACGGCGATTTGTAATCCACCATGTTCGGCGTTTCCTGTGATTTGCTCTTCTGCGGAGTATCCGCTTCCCAACGGCATTGCTACGAACTGTCTTATGACACCCTTCTCGACAGCGAAGCCATCCAGCCATGGTTGCTCCGGAACAATCATGTAGTCTTGTGGATCTCCCCGAAGGCCATCTTGCCATTCCAACCCCGAGACAGCACACTTCTTTCCCGCAGCTATCTTCACGGCGAAGGGATACTCAACCCAGTGGTCATCGATCGTGGAAGACTCGAAGTTCAGCCACATCGCCTCGGACTGATACATCGGTAGTAGGACGCCGCCTCTCTTGAGCCATTTTACCGGCACATTCTGCGCAAAATCATCGACGTGTCGAAGTGGGAACTTGCCCAGCCCAGGTGGCAAAGGATATGTCTTGTCATCGTCTGGGATGCGAAGTGTTCTTTGGAAGCTGATACTTAGCTTCGCTTGAGGATGAACCTCGGGAAATGTGAAAACCAGCTCGTCAGATTTGAGTTCAATCATTGTTCGATTCCCCATGGGTTAGTCAGGCACTTAGAGATAGATAGGTTCACCATTCTCCGTCGCGAACCTCACGTGCAATGCGTAGTACCGCGTGATCCGGCAAATCCTTGAGCTGGCGAATGAGCTCCGCAAAGAGCTTGGGGCGTTTGAGAATTACAGCCTGCAGTTCGCCCGAAACTTTGCCGGCCAACGCAAGCAACACATCCGGGTCTTCGCCCAATTCGGCTGCCATCGAGAGAATGGTTTTCTCCGAAGGAGGAGGCTGTTGGCCACGTTCGATCTTGCTCAGGTACGACGGCTCAACGCCTACCCGAGCCGCGAGCTGCCGCACCGAGAAGCCTGCATCACCAGCCCGTCGCTGCTCCCGAAGCTCTCGTACATGTTCGCCAAAGGTGCTCATGCGTGTAGTGTATACTACACATACCACGCGTCAAGATCTTCGATTGTGAACGGAACTTGATTGTCGCACGATCCTGGATCTGGTATTCTGTTAACCGAGTACACGACTCAGTTTTGACAACGAATCAACCGTATTTGGTAAACAGGCTAGGCCTTGAGGCCTTTGTCCCGTTTTGTTCTGCGTGTCTGATCGTCACCGAGAACGTGAGTGTACGCGAATTAACATAAACTATTACTAGCAAAGCACTTATGACTGCCTATTTGGAGAGGCTCATTGCAGAGAGCGTTCGGATAGGGGAGCTTTTCCGTTGGTTGAAACAGATCATTAGGGCCGAACAACCAAGCTTGTGCGACGAACAAGTGAGCGAAGAACTCGATCGCCGGAAAGCCATCAAGAGAAGAGTTGAGGAAGAAGGGCTATTCCAACCCTATGTGGAGGGTTCAATTGGAAAAGTCTAGTTTTGAAGCGTTGATCGATGTCATTCGCGTGCTTCAAACGCATCAGATCCCGTACATGCTTGTCGGCGCTTTTTCCAGCAACGCCTACGGATACCCTCGCGCGACCAAAGATGCAGATATCGTTATCGAATACGAGGAAGGCGTTTTGAAAAAGATCTGCGAATCCCTTGGTAGCGACTTTAAGCTCGATCCACAAACCGGTTTCGAACTCATGACCGGGTCCATTCGAAACATTCTTACTTTTACACCTACCAAATTCGAGCTCCCCGATTGGAATGGTCTTACATCCAACAATGGACCGACCAACACGGCACGACCGAACTTTTAAATCGACTAAAGTCTGAATTAGGTATTTGACCGGTGCAAGCCTGCGGTCAAATGCCAAGCGAAGCAACCAATGCAGGACTTCCAACCTGCGATTGACCTCAAGGAGTATCTTCGATTTTTTATCGCTGTCCGAATACGAACCGCTGGTTTTTGGGAAAGTTATCCACGTGGCCCAAAACCCACTTGGTGAAATCGTACCATTTCACGAGTACTACCGGTGGGTCGCTGCGACGTGTCATTGCTTTCCGATGTCAAAAGTCCAGCGATTCAAATATCCAACCAAATCCCATGCATAACGACGCGCAGTCTCCTGGTCTCTCCCTCGTTAAAAATTCGCGCGCGTCGCCCTGGGCGACGCGCCAAAAAGAAAAAAGGGTAAAAGACCCAAAGGAAAAAGGGTTACTTCTTCAGACGCCGCTTAGCCGCCAACCCCCCTAAACCAAACACCATCCCTATCACCATCATGCTCGGCTCAGGCACTACGGCGTCTGAATTCAGACTTGCGACACGAAAACCGATGTCGAAGTCAGGATTTGCACCGCCGTTGCGAGTTGACGACGACATGTTGATGCCGAGGTTAAAAAAGTTACCGCCGCGAGTACCCCGAGGAGAAGAACCGTTATTATTGAGCAGATCCACCGAACTCTCTTCCCACTCAGTGACGTTTCCGCCTAGTCCCATCACGCCATAAGGACTCAAGCCACCGGCGTTTGTTACATCCGCAGGGGAGGGGTTAATAGTATAGTTGTAAACTGCCGTACCTTGTGTTGTCCCACCAGTAGTTTGCGTTGGAACACCATCGCTACCCTGGGGGTAATCCCAATACTTATCAGCTCCCGGCTTATTCGGATCATAATAGGCTGCCTTGTACCACTCGTTGAAGCTCGGCAAAAAGAAATTCGCTCGCTTGCTGCGATAAGGGTTCGATGCGTCGTAATCGAGAGTTTCAGACACAGTCCATGGGGTGAGGTCAGTGGTTATCGTGCTATTTGCGTACTTATACGCTGGAGCGAACCCCTTCTGGGTATTGAGCCAGTTGACGAACCGGGCCGCTTCGTTCCATGTAATACCGGTGGCCGGCCTATTTGGTCCATTACCGCCACGAAAATTCATATCTGCAAGACTAATCGCCAAGCTGTTGCCCGTGCCAATGTTCGAGTTGTACTTGGTGATCATATCCCGACTGACCTCGAACTTGCCAATGTCGTAGGTGTAACCCACGGCGCCCGCAGGATTCGGGATCCCGGTGGTATCGGCTGCATTGCCGGGATTGCCGATCGTCACAAACGTCATGTTGAATTGGTTAGCACCAGAGCCGAACGAAATGACCGCCGCGTAACTCGGTGCGGCCATGCTGGCCACTGTTGCCAAGGCACCTGCGGCAACACTCAAAACTCGCGAGCTTGTCCAAAGCCCATCAAACGAATGAAAGCAACTCATCGAAGGAACTCCTGAGGAATAGAAACTAAAAAGCAATCCCTGCATTTACTTTTTCTCTTCCTTAAGCAGGTTCGTATCCTACTCCCCCCAACCCGGAAAACCGGAAATAACTGGATAATTGTCAAAATAGTTAGGAGCCCATCGATTTCGTCGATGCGGGAATCCAGTGTTTCTTCGAGCGAGGAACTTCTTTGTTTCAATCCTACCCCCTCTTCTCCAGAACCATCTGTTTTCCCTAAAAAATCGAGAGTTTCCAGCCGACTCATAAGACGACTCACCAAGCGGTTAGTCCAATGCTTCCCCCGCCAACTCGAACCTCCGCCCGGTAGGTAAACAATAGAGGCCGCGTTCTCGGCCACGAACCTACCCAAGCCACGATCGGTGGCAATTCTCTTGTGGAGTTTTTCACCATGACCAACTGCGCTGAAACTGCGCGCACGCCCAACGAGCAACAACTCGTCGATGTTGCATCGATCCTAGCTGCCGGCATCCTGCGGCTCCGGAAGCGAGACTAGCTACCTGAGAGCAAGCAAGCTGGAAATCCTGCCGAATCTTCTGCGGATCGCCTTGAGCTTTCTGGCGAAAACGTGCTCACTGTCGTCCACGGCGGTTAACCCGCCGCGTGTCCGATTTACCCAAATTCTATGGAGAAAAACATGCAACTGAATGTCGGAAAAGAGATCGCCGCGATGGAGCAAATGGGCGTTGGCCGTCGGGGCTGGGCAACTCCCTTGGCTTCCGCCTTGCCCTGAGTTCTTCCTAAATTCCCAAGTCGTCGGAATCTTGGGGAACCTAAAGTTTGTTCAACTGCTTTCGAGTTTTGAGGTAGAATGAATAGGGTGAGGTTTGTTGTGAAGAAGGATCAAGTGGGAGCAACAGTATGAAATGGCAAGATTGCATATCGGTAGACCCGATGGTGTGTCATGGAAAAGCTTGCGTGAAGGGAACTCGCATAATGGTTTCAGTTGTTTTGGATAATCTCGCATCGGGACTTAGTCGATCGGATATTCTTCGCAATTACCCATCATTAAAAACGAAGATATCGATGCCTGCATTTCCTACGCTGCCGAACTTGTGCGTGAACGATTTGTGTCGCTTACGCCAGGAGCAGCATAAATGCGTTTCAAGGTCGACGAGAATTTGCCAATCGAGCGATGACCATTTTCGATCAGGAAATGGTCGGCCAACCGGACTTAGAAGTTGCCAGCGTCTGCCGGGCGGAAGAACGAGCACTCGTCACATTGGACCTCGACTTTTCCGATATTCGGACATACCCGCCCGCAGCACATGCAGGAATCATTATTCTTAGTCCACGCACACAATCGAAATCCGATGTTCTTGCTTTGCTGGATAGACTCCTTCCTTTGCTAGGTGGAGGAGAGCAAGTTTCTGGAAACTTATGGATAGTGCAGGAGAATGGGGTTCGTATCCGAGAGGGAAGTGATCGCTAACGATAGTTGTTTCAAGGTAAACGGTGACCATCGAAGTAGTCCAGCAGATCGGCCGAGGACACTTTGCTTATAGTCCACGCCCAGTAGCCGACGCGTTTTGCGATCGCGCGACATCAACCCACGGGTCACCAATGAGCTTGTCAAAAACTAACTCGCTGCGGGTTAACAAATCCGCTCCGATGGCCAGATCGACACCGGGCGACTTCCACCGGGGTCTATCGACCGGCAAAACTGAAAGGCCCGTTTTTCTAAGGTTTTTCGCATTTCAAAGCGAGAGATTCTCGGGTATATCCGAAGAGAGTTTCGCTCGGGGAGGGATTTTCAATAGTTTCTTCGGCGCTGCGATCTACCTAGTCTACAAAGTTTTTAAGATCAAACCCCAGCCTTGGAACATCGCGATCTTCGCGCCCATTTTCTGTTTAGCAGTCATCTCGGTGATTAATCTTTGGACTTTGGCTTTTCCCTATTCTCCGCGAGCCATATCTGCCGCGACTTTTTTGTCGGATTTGACGATAGAGCTGTCGGGTTTCATGAGGCGTAAGTAGTCGCTACGATGTAGCGAAGAGATTATCTCCGTAGGTTCGGATGCAGTCCTGCTGCGTCAATTGGGAAATATTGCATTCCAACCAAACGTCCCAACGATCATACCGGACATTTTCAGTGCTCCTTAAATGTACCTCCCACCATACATTGTCTCGCTTTAGATATTGAACCTCCTCATCTTTTCGAATGCGATCTACCGAAGGATGACGCCTATTGGCTTGTACTACTTTTAGAATCCCCGAATTGGGGCAAACGTACATTGTATCTTCTCCGAGCTTATTTCTGGACCATCCCCCATACTGAGTTTTTCTGTAGACCGTCGCCTTATCTTCAACCTCCACATGGAGTTGAACGTATTCATAGATATGAAATAGAACGTGTGCTTGCACGGCATTGTCAAACGACACGTGTTCGCACAATTCCTGGTGGACTTTATTCCAAGGTCGGCCAATGTTCGATCGTAGAAAACGGCGCATCGGCCCGAGATGCTCATTGAGATCTTTGCTTCGTCCTTTCCATCGGCCAAGCATAGGTTCGCAAATAGGCATTTCTTCGACAGGCATCGACTTGAGGTATCTGCGATAGCCCCTCTTGGGGAAAGCAAGTCGGGCGCCATACCTACGAGAGCCAAACCTAGGTCTCTCGACAATTACCTTAGCCATGTCCGAACGCATCGCAGACTTCCTCTTTGTTGGAACGAATAAAACCGACTGGCGAAGTTTTGATCAGAGGTTTATGGCGTGTTTCACCACACAGGCCTTTCTCAGTCGAGCTGCATCGGCGGTGATTCAATAGACCGAGTTTGCAGCAATCGGGTTCGCGGTAAATCGGAAAATTCCACAATCTCAGTAAATGAGCCCATGTGAAGCTCGGGATTCTGAGCTTTGTCTCTAGCTGAGCCCACCTCGTGGAGTCGTTCAAGAAGTTTCGCTATGACAAAAACCCGGGGACAGTCGCTGAGTTTTTCTAGCGATGCCGACATCCGTCCGGTGTTGCAAGACATTCTGGAAAAAGGCGTTCGAGAACTCGGCCAGTATTTGAAGTGGGCGTTGAATCGACCCAGTTTACAGAAAGGAAGGTGCACAGTGGCACTCGATCCGGCATTGCCCTGGGTAAAGACCTAGTCCACCGCAGTAGAATTAGATCGCTTTCTTGAAGTTCTCGATGTTGCGATAGATTCGTTTTCAAGAACGCACCCAGCTTCCACGTTGTATCGCACGATACCTGGGCGACGAAAACGCATGGACTTTGCCCAAACGAGAGGCCAAAGGGAGTGTTAGCGCATTTTAGAGGGCACTTGCAACGATGAATTACTTTTTTCGAGGGATTTGTGAGAATCCTGCTGCCCTGGCACCTTGGTCCAGTTGCAACGATTGATGAAAAGTACCCCTTACGCTTTCACGATCGGTGTAAGCAGTCTATACTTACGAGATTCTGGAACCGGTTGTCAAGAGCATTGAGGCTGAATTTACTTGTTGCTTATGAACGATCTTCAGAGATTAGCTCGGCTGAATGAAGCGCAGAATGATTCTGATTCCTGGAAGGAATGGTGTTTTGCCTCCCTAGAAAGTGGAATTTCCTCTGATTAGGCTAACATAACCTGTTTCCTGGAGGGTTAGCTCTCCAATGAAAACCGACGGATTGCGCAACAGAGTTGCGCAGGTCGCGAAAGGTTTTGCATGCGTGCGGTGATGGTGACCGTCTCGAGCAACCATCACCCAATCAAAATCGACGAAAGGGGAGTAACTTTGACTGTTCCAGGTCCCCTCAAATAAAAGACGATGGCTCTTTGGGAAGAGAATTCTCCGCGTTCGGGATTTCGCAATTCCCCGATTTCAATAGTCTCTTTAAGTGCTCCCTGTAGTCGTTGGTGCAGATTGGAAGAGGAAGGGGGGCGACGATCACCTGTTTCGCCTAAGATCGGACTAAGTGCCTTAAGCAGGCTAGATTCACCTTGCCTCCAACGAATAATATTGGGAGCTATCTGCTTGCGCAAGTTAGCCCAGTTTTTTTTCGAAAGATTCCCAATATCTCTCAATTGGATTTCGGCTACGGTGACGTCCGTTTTCTTAAACGAATGCACTGGATTTACCCAAAGCAAATCACACGCAGTAGCACCGTTTTTTCGTGCGATTGCCGTGTTGTAGGCAGCGTTGTACCATGAAGCCACGGTAGATAGCCATTCCGGCTTATCACTTGCGAATGGATCAGTCGCAGCTTCGGCGAGCTCTTTCAGATGTTGAAACACTGCAGTTCTGCCAGGAAGAACTGGTGAAGTGAATGAATCACTGTTTGGTACAGATTCATATTTGGGCAAAAGTCCGCTTGTTTTGACTTTCAAAATCGCTTGCCCAGCTAACGCATCGAGTAGCCCAGATTGAGGAATGAGCGACCACAGGCCTGTGGTCGTAGACACGATCCGTGGTCCATTCTCTTGAAGGGAAGTCAGGCGGTCCAGGTTTTCTATTACTCCATGAAATGCGGGAATCGATCTCAGCTGCTTCATCCGCGCTGATTCGGACTTGTTACGGATGAGCTTTCCGACTGGGACCTTCGGCGAGTCTTCCCACGCGGTTGATAAGTGCATGCTGCCAATCTCTAGCCCTCTTTGAGTTTTCTTCGTAAGGAATTGAATTGTCGAGGCGGGAAAAGACTGGTTTCGACAGAATGCAGTGAATGCGATCCTGTCGGTGGCGTCCAGTCGTAGTAATGCCCTCGTCAAAAAGACGCCATCTAGCAAATTAGCATCCGTGAGCTGTATGCGCTCGAAGATCAGTGCGTAAACTCGGAGCATTCCTGTAAGGAAGCTTAAAGCAAGTTCATCACCATTTGGCATATTTTTCGCCAAGATGCTAAGAAGTTTCTGAATCACAGAGTCTGCCCACTCAGTTGAAAGCGACAAGCGAGGTAGTGCCTCTGGGCGATCGATTGTGGTCGACTTATCAGAGGTTGCTGTCTCGTCTAGTCGGAAATTTTCCCATGCAGTGCATTGAGACCATGCGGCAGATATCGGTCGTTCTGTTAACGCAAGCGCGCGCAGGCTTGGATTGGCACTTGTGCGAGCGAGGTTGGGGAATGTCTTTTGAAGCACATCAGCCGGACCTGGACGCTCTAGCAGCCAGTCGTTCGGGCCTATGCACTGGAATGGTCCATTAAACTCTCCAATGTTCGCTCTTTTCGAAGTCACGGAATAATTTGGCTTGGGCCATCTGACTTCACTGAACGACTTCTCGTATTGAACTTGACTATTTCGATACGCCATAAGAAAAAGGAACCGATTTGCAGCGTATGTCCCAGCTACGTCGAGTGATTCGTTTCGCCCAACTATTGTTGCACTCTTCGCGCTCGCGGCTAAAAAAAGACCATCGTCGCGGCCGACTATTCTAATAATCTTGTCTTGATACTCACGTGAATTTGGAGTTGTTCCAGCTGCTCGAAGCTCGAGGATCCGATTCTCAACCCTCGCAACCTCTTCCAGTTTGTTTGAAGGCAGTTTAGAAAGTTCGTCGGCAAAGTCTCCGTAATAGATGCTTTTCCGATGATTGTCAGTTAACCTTTTGTCGGCGAGAGCTGCAAGCCCGATCAGATCTGCGAGAGCTCCATCTCCACTACCCAATACGAACAGATTAGCGTTAGGTTCGACTGAAAGTGAAGGAGGATCTATGTCCCAGTACTGCGGGAAATTTGACCAGCCTCGAAGCCTAAGAACTTCCGGTCTAGATTGTTCTACTCCAAAACCAATGGCAATCAAAACCGCATCAAATGCTTCCGCCATTTCCCTTTCATCGCTGCATTTCCATTTGACGAAGGCAGTGTCACGGGAACCTCGTACCCCATCTTCTTCTATTTTTGCATCGCACTCGAGTTGCACATCAAAATGCGTTTGGACGATCTCGAGTTCCGTCAGTACTTGATTCGTAACTTTCCAGGCTTCGCCGGCCGTCCAATTCAAAACCGGTAAACGAGCATGCTTGTCGTCCCATCCCTGCTTTGGCCAGTCGTAAAGATGGGGGTGCAGATACCGATTAGATCTTGAAAAGCGTTGCAATGGGCGTCCACGTTCGATAAATGTAACTCTTGTTCCGTTTATCGCAGCATAACACCCTGCAGTGAGCCCTCCGAAACCAGCTCCAACCACCGCAAGTCCACGTGCTCCAAGAATCCCGCATTGATACATAGATTGAACGATGTTAAGAGCTCTTCGTTGCTGACTCAAAATACGACTTGGACGCTCAGAAGTAGGCAACAAAAACACTCGTGGATTCCCAGTTACGCTGCAACTCTGCAAAATGTCTTCGGCTTTTACGCTCATGTTACAAAACTGCCATAACGAGAAATGACATTTGCCAAGGACCTGTCGGTTGGATCGAGCCTTATTCCAAGGCTATTTAGCCTCTTCGTTGCTAAGATTGCATCACTACGCGCGACCCTCACCAGCTTCAACTCTTCCAATTCCGGAGTGTCTATCTCCTTGAAATTGCGGCTCGCCAGCCCCGCTGATATCATGAGCCTGCGCATGTGGCTTGGGCTGACTGCGTCGGGACTAACGCAGTGGATGATCCCGTGAGTGCGCTCCTTCAGAACCATGCGGATGGTGTAAACAAGATCATCAAGTACGGTTATTGAGTTGCACCCGCGAGTTACAAAATCGAAACTGCAAATCTTGGTCAGTGTATTTCGTGGGTGAGGTTCTGAATCAACGGGGAGTCGAATTCGTATAATTGAAAACGGAAACCCAAGTACGATTCGTTCGGCTTCCAACTTAGTTCTAAGGTAGAAGTTTGGAGCGAACGTTTGGTCGCTCTCTCGCCATCCGCAACTCGAAAGCGCAGCACCGCGAAACAAGCAACCGGAACTCAGTTGAACGAGAAAACAGTCAAATTCGGCGCATAGTTCAGCTAGAATTCTCACCCCTTCAACATTGGATCGCCAAGTAGCTTCTGTGTTCCTTTCACACCAATCGATATTTGGCGAGCCTGCTTTGCCAGCACAATTGATGAGGAACTTTGGCCGTACGCACTCAAAAACGCCTCTAACTGCCTTTCGGTCAGCAATATCTACGTCATACGACACGGCATGAGGTAGCTCGCGAACTACCTTGCTACCTACAAAACCACGTCCGATTACAAGTATTGGGGCAAACATAGAGCAAATGCATCAAAGTAGTTCTATTTGAAGAAGACCTCCTCGAAACTAATCAGATTTGCTGAAGCGCCTACCAAATTTGAACCGATCGATTGATTATTTTCAGGCCAGAATGAGCTGGAGAGGAATAATCGGTGCAATCGGAAAAAAAGGACTCAAAACTACCCCGCCCGTGGTTCATAACGTTCAACGCGGTTTGGAAGCAGTTGGAAATTTTTCGCGTTTTCATGGAAGCATTGGAAGCCGAAGGAGCCTTCTCCAATTTCCCATACCACCAGAAAAGAATGGACGATTGTCAGCTGCATACTACTGTAATTTCGTTGCTGAAGATTACCGATTGGCCGGATGAGCACAGCGTTGAAACGTTAGTGTCTAACTGCCTCGATGATTGGATTACCGGATTAGATTTTGCGCCTTTGAAGAAGGTGTTTACAGAATTCTCCTTGGAGGCGTACGAAGTTAGGTACTTTGATACTGTTTCTGCTGTTCAATTCCGGTGCTTGGACGGACGTGTCGCCGCGTTTCGACAATCAGTAAGAGAATTCTATAGAAGCGAAATCGACCGTCTAAAAGACCATCTTGCGGATTCGCAAGTTTGCTCTGAATTGCAGATCGATCTTTCGCGAAACATTGGAGGCCACCTTCACAGCGCAATCGCTCGGTCGACATCCAACAACGAGACCATTAAGTTGTCGTGGAGTTCACTCCCGCTGTCCATTCCAGCTGTGAGGGTCGAAGAAATAAAGCTCCTTATTTCCGATGAATCCATGAGCAATCGCCTTGCTAGGATCGACGGACGTTTCAAGAACCTACGCTACTCTTAAATTGCAATCGTTTCTGACTCGAAACCCTGCCTGTGAGTCTTCGCAGTAACTCACACCGGTCACCCTGCGATAGCCCAGGACTGGCGGACACCGGCGGCGAACCCTAAACTCAAGCCGGAGGAAGCTCAATGTCAACCAATGAAAAGAAAGCCCGTCGGACCTTTGATCAAGATTGCATCGATGGCGCAGTCAAGCTGGTAACCCAGGAGGGATATAGCTTGGCGGCTGCGGCCAAGGCCGTTGACGTTCCCTATACGACTCTGCGTCAGTGGTGCAGGGCAATCGCACGTTAGATGCTAGAAAAATGTTTGATAAGTCGTTCGATCATCGATTTATCCCATGAACATCGTTTACGTTTACCCCGAATGTTATCTTTGATGGTAGTGTCCCGTTGCAAAATGCTCAGCGCAAGACGTCGAAAAACGGATGAAATTTCTGGGCTACTTCCTTTGCGGATTCGACTCGAGTCTTCGGAAAAAGTTACATCCAGGATCCAGTGCTGTTTGTTCTCGATTCCCCTATGCTCTCGGATTCGTTTGGCATGATCTCGAATCTTGGGAGCAAGACTGCTGATAAACGTCTCAGAGGATTCTTGTACTTGCCCGTTGATCTCCCTGGATCGATAAATCAGCCCTATCGTTTTTATACCTTCCCAGCCCGCCAATACTGAGCAGTGCTTGGGCGCCGGCAGTACAACGACTTCTCGTATCTCGGCTCTTCGACGAGTTGTTTCCCCACTCTGGCAACGACGCAACTTGGGATCCTCATTGTCCATTGCTTTAAGAAGCGTGATGTTCAAAACCTCTTGGAGAGCCGGTTGGTTCCCTTTGACTGTCAGAATGTAGTCCGCATCCTTTGAAACAATTGCTTTGGCTGTCTCAGTCTGACAATGCATCGCATCGGCCGTTACCACCGCACCTTGTAGATCCAGAAGGCGGATAAGCTCTTGTGCTGCCGGTATTTCATTGGATTCATCGTCGACGGAATTGAGCCCTATACACATGCGAAGACCGCATGCCCAGGCCGAAATCGAATGCAGAGCCGACTTACCATTAGCACCATCATGAGATCCTCGGAGCGTCTTGCCATCAACAGCGATGGTTTGACCTCTGAGGCTACCAGCAATTTCATTGGCCCAGCTTTGCAACGCTGCATAGAACTCTAAGGTATCGAGCCGACTGAAAACACGCCCAAGAGTATCGTGCGATGGGATCCCATTTTCGAAGGGAAAGAACTTTCGAAGCCAATCGAGCTTGGCGTTTCCGTAGCGTTCAACGTCTACCCAACCTTCTGCATCGCAAATCGAGGCGCAAAGAGTAAGAAAGATCATCTCGATCAGGGGATGGTTTGCACCACGATTTACACGTGGGTCGGTAACTTCTTCAAAGTGATTGTAAATTTTACAAACGAATGAGGTAGCCAAGGTCGAACTCCATCGCGAAAAGGGCTTGAAACTCTGTTTCCCCAAAAAGGGGATTGATTCTTCAAATCCTTACGCAATCATTATGCCAACTGGCCCTCGACGTGCGATTGCCCTGGTCAGCGGTCCGATTATTCTAAATCCAGCTTCAGCGGTAGTTCGTAGGTCTTAAAATTCGTTAATCTGACGTATTCATCAATGGCTTGGCGAGCTCCATCGATATCACCCACCTGAAGTTTTGCTTGTGCTAAGATGTACCAATGGTACGGGATCTTATTGTTCTGAGAGATGATTTCATTGGCTAGTTCTAAGTTTAGAGCGTAGAGATTTCGATGTTCAGTCGTGACCATGGAATCTCCGAGGGTTCGATGAAGTAGATAAATTGGATGTTCATTCCCCAGTGAAACAATCGCACGAATAAAGTCTTGGCTGTTCTTGGGTACCTTTGGATTCATCGAAGCTTTGATGTAGTAATCAAGAAGATAGGTGAGCAACCAGCCTTTGGGTTCGCCCGCCAAATCGTCATCGATATCGCCAAGACTTTGGATTGCTTTTTGATGGGACTGCTTTTGCCACAGTGAGTAAGCTTTGATCAGCTTGGCGTCGAAGTTAACCGGTTGTTTTTCGAGCGAAAGTTCGCAGGATGCGATCGCATCATCGAATCGCTTCGTATTGGCCAGAGCCTCTGCTGTATCGTTCAGTCTATGTACTCCCCACTCCGATTTGCTCTGATGGTCCCAGTCATCACACAGCTGTCGATTCGCTTGCGATTTAGTTTGTTGCATTTGCTGCAAGACTTCGAACGCTGCTTTTGAATCGACCGATCGAACATTCCACATTTTTACGAATTCGTCTGCGCTTATCGGCCTTATTGGAGTCTCACTGTACTCGGTCTTAGCGAACCAAAGATTCGGTCGAGTTCGAGTTTGAGTGTGCCGTGCCAGCTTGGGCGCATCGCGGACCAATTCGATCGGTAAGTAGGGTATGTCCGGAAACATCGCGTTGGCTTGAGCATGAAGTTTCGCAAAGTCCAGGACTACGATCGCTACATCTCCTGAACCGACGCCGCAGACGATTAACTGTGTATTGTCATCAGTAATCCAGATGCGCACCGGCGCATACTCCTGGAGGTTGAACTGAAAGATATCCCTTTTTTGTTCAAGGGAATAGACAATCACATTCTGGGCACTCGCGTCGTTCCACACGAGTAGTTTCCCATCCGCAGAGAACGCTGCCGCTTGGCATTGAGAGTCGGGAAAATCGGCGGTAGGTTTTTTCCATTTCCCGAATGCAAAAATCCGATTCGATGGGCAGAGAAATACCAATTTGTCATCCTTGGAGAAGAAGGCGCGTTGGTCCTTGCCGTCAACAAACATTGATTTCTGATCGGTTTGTGCATCGACTAGCCATAGTCGATCGTCCAATCTACCTTTGACGCTGATCCACCTGCCGGTACCACTGAAATCGACCTCTTTACTGCCTGGGACTGAAACGCGATGGAACTCGTCAGGGTTCTTGGCAGGCCAGCGAAACATCTGACCCTCGGTCGGATGAGCAAAAAAATAAGACCCGTCGCCGGAGGCTTTCGGATAGGTGATGCTGAAGGGTAATTCAGCTTCTTTGAGCAACTTGAGTGTCAGTGTCCCTAGTTCGGTAAGACCATCGGGACTGGACTCGTAAGTCATTTGGACTGATCGATCCAAGTCGATTGCATCGAACCTGCCGGCATGGTCAGTTCTTATGAAAGCGGGGTCCTTTTCCGAATTGGTCGAAGGCGAAAAGCGGTGTCCATCCAATAGGTCCAGAGCAGTCAGTTTGCCATTGGAGTCCATCGAATTGGTCAGAAGCAACCGTCGTTTTTGATCCAGAAGCAGACTATGGAATCCCCTATAGGAGGTATATGGATAAGTTGTCTTTTGGATTCCATTTTGAGAGTCAACTTCGAGTCGTTGGAATGAACCGTTTAGAACATTGATCGCGATCGTTCGGCTATCGCTTGACCAATTGAGACTGAAAAACGTCCATGGCCAAGTTGTCTCGTAACGCTCGAGCGTAGCTGTGTCGATCAGTTCCACATGATCGCCCCAATAGCTGGCTGCAAGCCAACGTCCATTGGGAGAGTAGCGAACCTCTCCACCGTTGTGATTGACATCGAGTTCATCGATGACTTTGCCGGTCGGCCATTGAATCCTGCGCAAGATGGGTCGATGATGAGTGGTCGCAAACTCATTTCCCGATGGATGCCAAGCGAAGGACTGGACGCGGTCCTTGGATGCGATTGCCAAGGTGGTTCCGGTTTCGAGTTCCCGAAAGTGAATCTCTGGAAAATAATAGGAAGCCACAGCAAGGAGTGGGAGAGTAGGATGGGGATAGATGATCGCTTCTTGGAATGGACCGGAGGGTTCCAGCCGGTAGAGGACTTTGCCGGTACTAGGCTCTAGTCCTAGGATAGTACCGTCGAATTCGACGCAGTAGAGGACTTTGCTCGAATTGTCCCAGTAGCTCATCCCCAACGAGAGGTTCTCTCGCGTCCACTTAATATTCGGTGGGCTTGTTGTCAGATCCCAGCATTCGAGTCCATGTCCGATACCGCTTGAGGTAAACTCTTGAGAGACTCCGAGAGTGGCAAAGTGGGCGTTGGGAGACATCGAGATCCATCGGTCTTTTTGAATGAGCTCGAAGGTGTGTAAGTGATTCCAGTCGGGCATGGAATACAGGTGAGTTTTTCCGACTTCATCGAGAAAGAGGATACGGCGATGATCCTGATCGCACGCGTATCTTAGTTTTGTCTGTGCCGCAGGTACTTGGGGAATCGGTACGGTTTTCAGTTCGGGCATGGAGAGAATATCGGTGATCGCACGCTGGACCTTGGGGTTGGGTTGAGTTCCTTTCAATCGTTCCGAGGCTTCGTTGAGGATCTTGACGGCTTGGCTACGGCTATCGGCTTTGCGCAAGGAAGCGGCTCGGTGTGCCGAGGCGACCTTTTCGTCGATGAAGCTTTGGTTTTGAGACCGGCGGATTAACTCGATTGCTTTGTCTTTGCGTTGGGATTCGATCCAAAAGTAGGACGCAAGGAGGGTCAATGCGATGAAGAAACCGGTTGTCGTAGCGAGCCAGGTGGCTAAGACTTGGTGTTTGCGAATCCATCGTCGGCATTGATCGCGTAGGGGATAGGTACGGGCCAGGATGGGTTGTCCAAGCAGGAAACGCTTCAGGTCATCGCGAAGTTGTGCTGCGGAGGCATAACGATGACTCGGAAGTAGCGCGGTGGCTTTTTGAGAGATCGTGATCAGGTCTATGGGGATGCGGGGATCGATCTGTTCGAGCCTGGGAGCATCCTCGTCTTTGATTCGCCGGAGCAAGTTGATGTGTGTGTCTTTTTTGTATTTTGGGATGCGAGCCAGGAGTTCAAAGAGGGTGATACCTAGTCCATAGATATCGGATTTCTCGGTGGCATGGGTGACGAGGGCTTCGGGGGCCATGTACTGCAGAGTGCCTAATCCCGAGGTGGTGGAGTCAGGGTTGTTGTGGTTTAGATCTTTGGCCAATCCAAAGTCACCGAGCCAGATTTTGTTTTGTGAATCGACGATAAGGTTGGAGGGTTTGATATCGCGATGGAGGATATGGTGTTGGTGGGCCGTTTCGAGGGCGTCGGCAGCATCGTGCATCCACCGGGCGATTCGAAGCCAGTGGGCTTTGGAACCGCGAACTGAGTCAGCGAGATTTTCTGGGGGATCATTGCGCCACTGGGAGATGATTTCACTGAGGGTTTTTCCATCGACCAGTTGCATGGAGTAGAACGAGTGAGCTTGGTCGGTTCCGTGTTCGAAGATTGGGATGATGTTGGGGTGTGTGAGAGTTGAGCAGAGTTTTGCTTCTCGGAGGAACCGGGTTTGTTTTTTGGATTGGATTTGTGGGTTATCGGCGGGATTCGAGAGGAGGACTTTGAGTGCGACGAAGCGATCGAGTCCGAGTTGTTTGGCTTGGAAGACGATTCCCATTCCGCCGCGACCTATTTCGCGGATGATTTCGTATTGGCCCAGGATGGAACCAGGTTTGAGGTTCCAGTAAGGGTTATGGATGGGGTTGGCAGAAGTGTTTTGGTGCAGGGAGGCGACCAGGGGCAAGAGTTCGGCCAATTGGCCGGCATGCTCGGGGTACTTGGATTGATAGAGTTCCAGGGTTGGACTGCGATTCTCTTTGAGATCGTTTAGAAACTCATCGATGATTCGGTCCAGAGGATCGCTAGAGTCGTTGGATTCATCCATAGCGCATCAATACAAAAAGGTTCTCGAAGAGCGGGGTCCTAGAGACTACCTAAAAATGATAATGGGAATTGCGAAAGTTTGTGAATACCTTCAGGGTAAAAAATCGAAAGATTGTATTGGTTCGGATGTTGGCCGACAAATCGAGTGCGGCTTGTATAACTGCCGGATCGGCCTTGTTCCATCGCTCTTGAGCACCGCAACTGGTTGCGAATTTGAAAACCCTCCCGAGCTTGCACAATGGTCGCACGCTCTTAGAACGTTTTTTCGAACAACCGCTCCGAATGGTCAACCACCATGGCGACTTTTGGCTCAGCCATGAATTTCCTGCGTTTTTTGGTCATCGGAGTCCACCGGAATTCCACTTTCAAGCCAGGCAAGACAGCTTTCTGAAAGCAACATCTCGCCCGGGCGCACTGGCCCGCTCCCCCCTATTGGTGCCTACAAGACCAAGAATTCTTGACGAATTTTCAAAAATAATGTCCGAGGTCCTAGGTGCGTCTACGATTAGACGTACAAGCGGGTGTTTCTTTGACTCGCCGAGCTTCACGACCATCTGCCGGCGGATTTAACGAGATGTGTCCAACGAAACCAAGGGAACATGTCATGACGAGTCTCCTTAAAGAAATCAGCTCACTTATAGATGAGTGCTTCGAAACAGACCCGCCACAACTCCCGAATAAACTGAAAGTTCCAGACGCTGATAAGATTACTGATATTCAAATGGATTCCACCGGCAAAGGGATTCAAAAATGGCTTGGAGAAATCAAAACGCTAGGATTCTCTAGCGAAGCGGTTTTGATCCGGGTTTTGCAAATCAAATTCCTGAGAGTCGCCGAACTTCTGACACTCCTTGGGGTGATCGAGTTTGTGTTCAAGGATCCTACCGCGTACAGGTCATCACCCCCAAAGAACCCTTATTATATATGAAGGCGAAAGCATGATTAAAAACCCATTTAAACTTGTCCCCTTTAAAGAGGCTGCATGGGCAGAAGGTTTTTGTAAAGGTATTTCGGCCATGAGTTCGCCTTCTCCTAGCGATTTAATATCCGAAGAGGATCTCGATGCCTTCAATGATGGCGTCGCCACAGGTTCTGATGCGTACACAAACGGTGTTGCATTCGACTCCCCATGCGTCGCAGCACTCGAGGGAAGTCCAGGACATGGTTTTGGGCTTTTTGTGGATGGAGCACACCTATTACACGCTGCTTGGGAAGCGCGTCACTTGGCAGGGCTGTCCGGAGCGTTTGGCGGGCTTTTAGTTGTTGTTATTTCTGTAGGTACGTCTGCTCATCACGCACTACCTGCCAATCAAGTTCTACCCCGACTCGGTCAGGATATCACTGAAAAGCTTGAATCGTTTGGCGCTGGATCGATTGAGTTTTTCTCCGGCGTAAGCCTGGATCTTTCATCTGAAGACTGCACAATGATTATGTCTCCGCTTTTCTTCTCTCTTACCCAAGCAAGATCAGCGGCGATTGAAGCGAATCGTCAAGACGGATGGCTCGTCGTTAGTTGGCGGACTGATCAGTCGAACAGCTTTCGGATCGTTGAAACGAATAACCCATAAAATCTGTATTTTGAAACGATGGAGGAATCCGATGCCGGAAGTTGCACAGGTCCGTCGATTGGCGTTCAACGACGAAGAGATTGGGATGGGGTTCAACAGCAAGACCGGGTTGGCTGTGGGTAGCCCGTTGAAGGGATTTTCTTGGGATGAGAACTCGGCGGCGACAGGCGCAGAAGTTGTATCGGCGATTTCGATCGTTTCCACATACGAAGAGCTACAGGAGACTTTGGGTATGTCGTTTGAGGCCCAGGGCCGCTACGGCATTGTATCGGGATCGGCGAAGGCAGCGTTCTCGGAGAAGACAAATTACAACTCGATGTCGACCTTTGTCGTCGCCAGCGTCGTGGTCAGGAACCCCTTGCGCCGAGGAAAGAACTTTGAGGTGACGGATGTAGCTAAGGCCCTATTGGCGTCGAATAATATGGACCAGTTTGAAAGGGCGTTCGGCGACAGTTTCGTTCGCGGTCTGCAGACCGGTGGAGAGTTCTACGCAGTTGTCCGCATCACTTCAGTGTCGACCAGCACCCAGGCATCTCTGGCTGCTGCATTGCAGGCCGAATACAATGGGTTTGGAGGGTTTAGTTTCCAGGCTGAGTTTGAAAAGACGAAGAAAAGTGCGTCAACGAAGTCCGAATTCACAACGGTAATGTATCAACGAGCGGGCTCAGGCCTGGAGATATCTCCCACCGTGACGATTGACGAAGTAATCGACAGGTTCAAGAGGTTCCCAGAGATCGCAAAGTCCAACGCGTCTGCCTATGAGGTCGAGATCGCAACATACGACACAATTCCGCTACCGGTGCCGACACCAGTCGAACAGGAAGCGTTTTTGGAGACGCTGGCCGACGCGAGAGAGAAAAAGTTGCGCTACATCCAGACCCGCAACGATCTAGAGTTCGCGATACGGTTCCCCGAATTCTTTGAGTCACTCCCACCGGTTGAGATACTCACTGCTACCACTGCGGGCTATACGAAGTTGATGAACGCCGTCACCCAACACGCTATCAAGCTGTCGAAGGGCCAGATCAGCCCACCGGCTTTCTTCGACCCAGGTCTGTTGTCGCCGCCGTTGGCTGAACCCGCCCCAATACCATTGAGGAAAAAGAATTTGCAGGGTCAGGCTGAGCTATTCAATACGATGCCGAACCTCGTGGGCCAACTGGCACAACCCGTCGTCAACTTCATGGCATGCATGCAGCTGGAGAATGTCGACCATTGCCTCAACTTCATGGGAAGTGAACTTGATGCTCTGGGTCTCGACCGCCGGGATCTGGGTAACTTCTTCTTCACGATTTTTCGTAGCGGGGTCAAGTTCGAAACTACAGGTAACTTTAGTATCGGTTCCAGAATCAGATCCCAGTTTCCTGCCCCGGGCGAAACGGTACCACCACTTTCGGTCATCCGGTTGGAGTCCATGCCCTAGATCGCATTTTACACTAGGCTTGCTGATAAGAGCCTGAAATGGAAGGAGGTATATCAGTTGAGTTATGCGCTCAGCTGGTTCCGATAATCGATTCTTTATCGACAGAATCCAGTAGGGAACATGTCGTAAGAAAGCGGCAGTCGCGGCGAAACCAGTGTCGTTGTTTAAGAATATCAGAAATTGATGCTGGTTTAATTTATTGGTAAATTGCTCGAAAAAGGGGTCTCTCGCCACGCCCGTTAGCTTGCCGGGGTTGATGTTGAACCAAGCTAAAGATCCAAGTCCTGTACTCAGGTGTAGTTAGATTCAAGGTGCGCCCTTGTTTCTATCCCTGTTCTCAAGGAGATCCTGCTGATGTCTCGCTTACTGTCCTCGAAAACCGCAAAAATTTGGGCCGAACGCATCGCACAGTGTGAGCGATCCAATGTTCCCACCGCGCAGTTCTGCCGGTCGATCGGCTGCTCGCTGACGTCCTTCTACCAGTGGAAACGCAAACTCGCTTCAGCGCCCCAATCCAGCGCATTCCTGCGTGTCCAAACCTCTGAGCCGACCAAGGACACTATCGAGATCAAACTCCCCTCGGGAATCTCGATCCTCGTTCCGGTCTCGGCCGTGGAATCCATCGCTGCGATCCTCGAACAGGTAGCCTAAAAAAGATGCTTACTACGAACCCCTCGGTTCCAATCTATCTGCACTCCGAGCCCATCGATATGCGCAAAAGCTTCGATGGGCTCTTTGGTATCATCAAAGGCGACCTCAACCTTGATGTGCGCGACGGTGGTCTATTCATGTTCCTAAACAACCGCCGCAACCGCATCAAGATCCTTTACTGGGATACCGATGGCATCGCCATCTGGATGAAACGTCTCGAGGAAGGATGCTTTCAGCGACCACTCCGGTGCGCCGATGGCAAGCATGTGATCATCACTCATGCGGAGCTTCAATGCATCCTCTCGGGTGTTGATTTATCCTCGGTGCGGAAACGCAAACGCTATGTGCCTCCATCGACAAGCGTCGCTTAGCGATGATGCTCGATTGTTGCAGAAAATATTTTTGATTTTTTCGCCTTGCATTGCCGATCCCCTCTTGCGCTATTTCATCTTCGCGCGATAGTTTCCGGCATGCAAGACGCAAACAAACTACCCGACGAATTAAGCACTGCCCACGAGGTTATTCTCGTGCAGTCAGACGCGTTGGTAAAACAAAAAGAAAAGATCGAAGAGCTCAAAAAGGAGCGTGAAGAACTACTCGCCGAGATCCGCTTTCTTCGCTCTGGTAAGAAGCGAGAGAAGTTCATCAACGCCGATCAATTGCTTCTTGAGTTCCCGGAAGACAAAGAACTCCAAGCGGCCCTTGAAGCAGCCAAGAAAGAAGCCGAAGAGGGAATCGATGAGATCACCTATATACGCAGGAAGGCTGCCAAGCCTCGTAAGGTCGCTCAAGATACATTCCCTGCTCACTTGCCTCGTGAGATTGTCGAAGTTGAGATTCCAGAAGAATTCAAAAAGCGAATCAAATCTGGCGAAATGATTGTTATTCGCGAATCGATCCGCGAGTCGCTCAAGTTCATTCCCCCGAAGCTCGTCGTGGTTGAATACAGAGAACCAGTCCTTGCCTTTGCGAATACCCCTGATCAAGAGATCCCTGTCCAGGGAGAAGCGAATCTTGGGGATAAAGGCCGCTATCATCCATCGGTAGCCGCGCAGATCGTCAACGGCAAGTTTGGAATGCATCTGCCTTACTATCGCCTCCAGGACCTCTTTGCTTCGTCTGGATGGACACCGAGCCGTTCGACGCTGGATTACTTGACGGACTTGGTCCATGAGACCACTCAAGACCTACCCAAGCTCATGCTCAGTCAGATCAAGAAAGGGCGCTGTCTGGGACTTGATGATACGCAGGTCAAACTGATCATGCCCAAGGATATTCCCGATAAGGCCGAGGGGATCGAAGATCCCCAGATCAAGCGCCTGATCGAGAAGATGATCGAAGCCAAGAAAGAAAAGAAAGATAGTTTGGATGCCAAGATGTGGGGGTACTCGAGTTTCGATTCGAGCGCGCCGTATGACATCTTTGACTTCCGAGTGTCGCGCTATCGCGATGGGCCAGATGAGATCCTCGGTGGATACCAAGGGCATGTGATGGCAGACTGTTATTCGGGGAATATGAGCGTGGTGCTTGCGCCTGGGTCGAAGATGACTCGGATGGCTTGTTGGGCCCATGCGCGCCGAAAGGTCTACGAGCATCAAGAGACGGATCCCCAGGTAAGCGCGCTGCCGCTTGCGCTGATGAACCAACTCTATGACATCGAGCGTCGCGCGACGCAGAAAAGCGATCAGGAGCGAGGGGAGTTGCGCGATAAGGAGTCGCGCAGGATCCTCGACCGATTAGAAGAGTATCTCGAAGGTCCGGTGGCCAAGAGCGTGCTACCATCGAGCAAGCTCGGGGGGGCTTTCAATTACATTCGCAACCATTGGGAAGCATTGAATGTGTTCGTCAATGATGGAGCGTTGCCGATCGACAACAATCAGGTCGAGCGCCTGATGAAGCGCATCGCAGTGGGACGCAAGAATTGGTTGTTCATTGGGAGCTTGCGCGCTGGGATCCGCAATGCGAGCTTGATGTCGCTGGTGGCCAGTGCCTTGCGCATGGAGCTCGATGTAGCGATGTACTTGGAGAGTGTCATTACACACATGCTCCGAGGGACGGCCAAGCTCGAGGAGTTGTTACCCGATCGGTGGAAAGCGGCGCATCCCGAGGCGGTGCGTGAGTACCGTGCGCAAGAGCGACGAGACAAGGCCGATACGGCCGTTATGCAAGCAGCACGGCGTCGGGTACGCGCCGAGCTCCGCAAAGGCAAGTAGCAAACAAAAAGGGTCGTGTTCGCAGGGCAATAGGCGTGGGCTCCTTGAGCCCTACGGTCAAAGCGCTCTTCGGGAACGGTGCGAGTCTGTGGGGCATCGCTTGATACCAACATTCAGGCCCGCTGGGCCACGAACCTCTCCGGTGGTGGCGCTGCGCTTACCACCGGCTAATGGCCTCGATCCCTCCGGGATCAGGTGCCCCGGACGGCTATAGCGGGTGACCCCTCTTAGCCCAATTTGCAAGCCCCACGGCCCCAAAAAACCGACTAGGCCGCTGTACGCTTACGCTCACCCAGTCATACAGCGTGCATCGGCGCATCTCCATTCCATGGCGGGAGAAGATATCTTCCTGCCGATACCCCGGCAGATGATCTCCGAACTTGCTGACCACGACCTGAGCTAGAAGCCCTGAAGTGGCCAAGGGAATGAACTGCAGGGCGTTCTCGGCAAGCTTGGCATCCGCGAGATTCTTCCGTTTCTTCGGCTTGGAATGACTCGCCAGTTTTCGGCGCCAGAAGTAGAAGGAGTGGACGGGGAGTTGGTGGTTTGCGCAGAAGTCAGCGACGGAAAAGTTGCTGAATGAACGATCCTGAATCCACTGGGCCCACTGATCTGGCTGGAAGCGACATCGAGGCATGGCATGAACTCAGCTGACTAGAAAGCCAGCAGTATCCCATGCCCGTCAACCTGTATTTCGCCGTACGCATACTTTTGGATTCCAAATCCGGTCCAATTGATCAAAGGTATTCGGGATGATTCTTAATGAATTCTTCAATTCGATTCTTGGCAGATTCTCGAACTTTCTGCTCGAGCAAATCTTGGTGACCGGTCAAAGAACCAAAGACTTCGATGATCGGTGAAATGATTCCAAGGGCCTGATCAGCCCACGTCTCAAAATCGCACGTGTCCTGCTGGACTCGAATAAGTCCGTTCTCAAATCGGATTTGAGTTTCGATTTTATTGTGAACGTGCCTAGGGGACGAGGTCGGTTCTCGCTGGAATTCGTAATCGCATTCCCATTTAACTCTACCAGTCTGATCGTCCACCGTCACTTCGCGATACATAACGCGAATGCCGCCTTCCCTTGCGCACAACATGTGCCACATTGCAGGGACCTGCTTTCCTTTTAGGTCGAACCCAATGTCCTTGAACTCCGCTTTAGGATGCAGGCATTGCTGCATTGTTCGGAAATCGCCATAGGCGAATGCCCCAAAGAATCGGTGAATCGTCTGTTCGTTCTTGTGCATAGTAACTTTCGTGCTCTTAGTTATCTGCTTGCGGATTCGTGAATGATCGGTGTAGACGCCCCGGATGGTAGCTCGTGGGGAGTGCGCACCATACGGCCATTAATGCGGTCAAAAAAGGGATAGTCTTTCCAGCCGTGAATCTGACCACATCTCTGCCAACTCTTATCAACTTGTACATCCACATGCTCAGCCCAATCTTCTATCAGAAACAAGCCGTGGGAGTAGGCCTCAGAAAGCATGTACCAAAGTGCGATCTTTCTCCTTCGATACAGATGATCTTGTTCTTGTTCATCTTTCCATCCGCCGCCGATATCGGCATGGTTGCCGCCCATCCACACTTCTTTGATTATTGTTTCCTGAGGATTGGTCGCGACCGCGTACGTTGGAGCAAAAACACTTCGGTCCTCGTGCATAGCTACCAAATGAACAACATTTCGAACAATTCTGGGAATAGCAAGATCATCAATCTGGTCATGAAACTCCTTTCGATAGCCGAGATAAGACTTGTCGCTCACCGCCAATCCTGGAAGCCCCATTGAAGCCACCGTGTCGTAGATCCCCAGGAATGGAAAGTCAATGCGATACTCCCTAACTAATGAACTTGATTGAAGCTTCTGTGCGACCAACCGAGCCGTTGCAGCTCCCCGACTAAATCCAAAAACAAAGAGTCGATCTCCCGACTTGGCGTTCTGCTGAATTGCCGATAGGGCTTCATCAACCTTGTCATCAACTTGCAGGCCAAACCATCGGTCAAACCTGTCACCCCAATCATTGTCTGTGCCCACCCCTCGCTGATAAATGAGTTGCTGCTCACTTGACTTCTCAAGAAGGTTCCACATTCGAGCAATGTTTGTCGATTCTTCTTGGATTAGAATCCTCGGGGCAGTGAATGAGTTGGCATTGCCTGGTTGAATCGAATTATTGCCAGTCCCATCAAGCAGCAGTACGAGGTTCTTAGGCATTGGTTTTCGATTTCCGTAAGTGTTAAAGGTGCTTTTTTAAAAACGCTATCGATGAAGTGATGGATTTCTGCTGGTCTACCACCGACCAGTCAGCATCCGGGAGGTGGGACAAAAACTCCCTCGCACGTTTTTGACCTGGATGCCCGGAACTAGAGTACGCCGCTCGATCAAAGTCACAGACAACACCCGCGGCCTTCAACCAGGAATCAAGTTCAACACTCTCCGAAAACTTCACGATACCATCTTCTTTGCCATGATGAACCAGAACAGGAGGAAGCTGCACTGCCATCACTGAAGATATTTCGCTTTGCGGGATTGACTCAATGGGGCCAAAGAAGTCTATGACCGCACTCGGTTTGGGTGCGAAATCCGAAGCGGCGCGCAAGGCAAGGTTGGCACCTAGCGAAAACCCAACAAAGGCGAGCTTACCATTCGCCTTTGGAACTCCAAGACCATACTTTGCGGCATCTTTGATTGCTTCAACCCAATCACCAAATCTGCTAGGAGGGCCCGACTGAAAAACGCCCTGCATGCCTGGGGAAGTATTAGTCGCCTTGAAGTAGTCAGGTCGTATCACAGCAATTTCCGCCTTCGACAGTTCCAAGCAATAATCATCGATCAATCTATCGAATGGCGGGTTCATTCCTTCGGTGCCATACGATACGACAGCGACTGGGTAGGTTGTCGTTGTTGGTTCATACCAATCTGCAGTAATGCCATTTCCAAAGGTGATTAGTTTGCTCACTTGTCATTCCCTAAGAAGCAGTATCAATCGAGGGGCGGCGTCAATTGCCATCATTGAGCGCCTCCAGGTCGGCTTGGATCGCACTTGCGAAGCCGGTTCGCTTCGCGTCTGCAGATTGCTGATACGGATTCAAGTTGTACTCAGGCAGAGGGTTCTTGAGGTCAAAGTCCACCCAGTCGATGTGAAAGTGATCGGTATGTTTCTTGTCCTTTGTGTAGTTGTTGCGTTCCAATGGTTTGCCTCCATAACCGTGGCCGCCTCCGGGAATGTGGTAATAGTAGATCGAGCCGTCGTCACTCCAGTCGGAGTAAACAATGTCCGACCACCTCATCAAACTATGGTGCTTGATCAACACACTAATGATACCGTCAGCGATCGCTTTCTGCTCAGGTTTTTCTATACTTAGCATAACATCCATCGCCAGCCCGGACGTGTGGCGGTCGGCAGGTGTCGGAAAACGAATGGTCCCTATTTCCACCTCGGGAAAGACGGTCTTAAGTACCTTTTTCAGCTCGGCAATTGCCGGACACTCAATTCCACGTGTCATTTGTCTCTCCTTTTCAATCAATCGATCTCGGTTTAGTTTCTGTATACTCTTGTTGGTAGCGATCTACAAACTCTTCAAATACTCAAGCAGAGCGAGTTTCTCTGGATCGCTAAGCTGGACGCCGAATTCGTGCCCCGCATTTCCCTTACCAAGCTCGCTAGTGTTGTACTCGTAGTCTCCCTGACTCCTGAGCCCAAGCTCGCTTGGTAGGTATTCATTGCTCCCAGTCATAAATACTACCTCTCGCTCCTTGGCTGGCTTTATCACATCATGCAACTTTCGAACCGAACCGTTGTGAAAGTACGGCGACGTCGAAAAGATCCCTGCCATGGGAGGTGCCCAATATGCCGCACCACTGGTCTCCCAACGACCAGCCTGCAGCGTCGCAGATCTGTCGGTCGCTAACCCAAACTCGTTGGGCCTACCCCTAGATACCATGTTCATGTAGTTCTGCGCCAACGTCTCCCCAAAGCCGGTCTGCAACTGCGTGGACCTGAGCCCTAGTATCTGCTCAGAGAGTTTTTTAAGACCCATCGTCCGGTGCGCTCCATCCTTGGCAAATTGCTGATAAGCCACCGGGTCGGTACCGACATCGTAAGCTTGCCTCTGATTGAATACCAATCCAAACTCATTCGGAGGAAGCGGTCGCGGATCGTGGCACATCCCGCAATGCTCGACGTACAACTTGCGACCATGCTGAGTCTTCGATGCATCCAACTTGCCAAACAACTCCTCAGGCCATTTAGGGGTCCGCAGTTTCTCAATAGCCAACTGAATATTTGCGACATTGTCGAAATGGACTGAGGAAAAAACGACGGCACCTTTTTGCGAATCGATCATCTTGGGGGGGCGAACTTCGGACGAAGAGATCGCCTGGACCCAATTCCTAGGTCCAGGATGATGGATCTCGACAAACCACTGAGCCCAATCGTCCGACCACGAAAACCATACCGGTGGGTAATTGTCCGCCCCGTCAAACGCAGGCATCGGCACCATCATCGGACTCGATGGAACAGCACCCTTTTGAACGAGCCACTCGATCAAACCTAAGTTATTGTAGTAGCCTTGAGTCAACGCATTCAGATTCCCGGGGCCTGAGGTCGTCTGCTGAACCTTGGCCGACCGGATGATCTTTCGGGTCTCCATGACCGGTCCAAGCAACTCCGTGAGCTCCAGCTTGATCGAATCTATTTCATGGACAAACGGTGCCCTTCCCAGTAGATTTAACGCAAACTGATTCAACAGCTCTTCGCTTTCAAGCAGTTTTGCAAAAGCATCGTACAGCTCCGTCTTGAATTTAGGGATATCCACTAACGCAGGTCCTCCATGCACCGATAATCTCCAAAGCCGCTGGCTACCAGACACATCCACAGCTTTATAGGTCAACTCTCGGGTATGGCACGCCGAACAGGTCAGTCCGACATAGATGCGATCACCAAAGGCTTGTGGTCGAGGGTCCGTCGCAAAACCGATCGGTAAACCATGGTCATTGAGCGGCGACTTTTCTGACGCGATGAAGCCATACCGAGAAACCAGTCGGGAAGAAAATTTTTGCAACGGATTCTCGGGGTCTGGAAGGCTCAAAAAGAACTCAAGCGGTGCTAGATTCGTCCCCTCGGTGCTGTGGTTGTAAAGCTCCACTTCTGCTCTGGACCAACCTTGGTTCAATTGAATCAATCCTTCGTAGGGCACAATCGCTGGGGATTGCCCCAGCGTTGCATCTGTCCAGAGGACCGCTACAAACCCAATGAAACACCACTTGAGTCTCTTTCCGATGGTCATGATTCTTCGATCCTGCGCCATTGTGAATCCCTGGCTTACGTTTTCAGTTCCTAGAGTCCCCTGGAGTTTCCATCAAGGATCACCTTGGACACCTAAGTTCGCCCCCCAGTATGGGGGCAGCATACGAATCGCTCGGTATGAAATTCTCGGAAATTTTCTTTCCTGTCGCCTGCTTTTTTTTATAATCGCGAAGCTGTGAACCAACTGAGACAAAAATTGTCTTACTTTGGAAAGAAATGCCATTTTTCATTTTCGGTTGCGATTGCGAATCGAATGCAATCAGCCGACTCGGTCCGCTAACTCTTGATACCAAATGCCCATCAACCCCCTCGACTTCAGCGGCACCTTTCGGCGTGCTACCGACGGTGATCATTACGCGACCCTTGAGTTGCTCGAACACTTCCGCTTGAAATTGACGCACGATCTCGAGACCGAGATCCATCCGAGGCTCAAAACGCGCTTCAGCTTGGCCGATGTGCTCCAAGAGATGTCCTTACAACTTCTCGCTCGCAAGAATCCACAATTGAGTCCCAGAAAGAGAAAATCAACGGGTTCGACCTCGGACTCTTCGAGGGGTGCTTACCGCTGGATTCGAAAGTTGATTATCAGACGCATCATCGACCTGTATCGCAGGCACATGGGTACCAAGATGCGCGACGCCAGGCGAGAGCTTTCTCTGAGCCAGTTGGAGCAAAGTGGATCGGAGACCGGAAGATCGATCGATCGACCTTGCGTATTCGTGCTTCAACCACCTTCGGAGAGACTCAGAGATTACGAAACACGCTGCGTGGTCCAAAATGCCATCTATCGACTCAGTCCCATCTATCGCGACGTGATCCTGTTGAAGTTCTATGATGGACTTAGTACACCGGAAATAGCGCAGCGACTTCATCTAAGCGATGCGACCGTTGCCAAGCGATTCCGTCGCGGAATTGAAAAACTCAAAGAATGCTCCGCGATCAAAAATCTCGTCTAAAACACTCATTAGCAGTCTTTTTTTCCGACAATCCAAGGGCAGGTTCAACGCGGGAATTCGAAATCGCCTAATACGGTTAACCTGGCGATGGTGCCACTTATGGATATATTTCGCGGGATCGCATTGTAGTATGGCGTCTTCGACGGGTGTTTCATTCCCTCGTATCAAAACATCACTCATCTCGTTTTTTACCTTCCTTGATGAAAATCGTCGCGGAGGATCCGCTTTGAGGTTCTCTTTCGTCTGGAGGGGCATGCAGTATCTGCCAGTCTAACCCTAGCTCACCAAGCCTAGCATGCACTTGCGGCAAGCTCTAAGGTTGATTCGCATCAATCGCGATCCACAAATCCTTTCGCAATACATTAATCACATCGGCCGATACTCCGGCCTTGGTCAGTCTTGCGATGATTGCTTGAGCAATCGGCTCTGAAACGATATTCGTGTCGACAATAGGTTGCTGAACTGCCAAGATTGTTGCCCCAGACTGATTTTCATTTTTGGCGTTTGCGGGATCAATGAATAACAAGCGCGTAAATACCATTGCTGCTAAGCAAAAGCAAGCGAAGAAGGCTGCTGCAAGTTTCGCAGGTGAAGAATGGGGCTGATCCATTCCAGCGATTCGACGAATACGATGGATGAGCTTTCCACCGTTTGCAGCCATCGCAAAAGCCGACAGGTTCCGATTCTGTTCAAGGGTAAGAAGGGATTGAGCGTAGAGAACTCGAGAACCGATGTTCGCAGATTCCATGGCCCTAATCGCTAGTTCATCCGCGCCTTGCCAAATCGAATGAAGGCACACCCAACCTAATTTTTTTGCAAAAAGTTCCAGTGTAACCCCCAGAAGTTGCGCAGATGCCTGAAAACTCACCATTGGAATTACTTCTGGACCAACGACCAAAAAGGAATGTAACCGTTAGTTTTTCGATTTCATTGGTTTACTGGTAGACTCTTTTTCAAGCTGATCAAGGATCTTTCTTATCTCGGCAAGTTCCTCCGGAGTCGACTTGCGATCCTCCAATGCTTGCAAAACTAGTTCAGCCGCAACACCGCCAAATGCTCTTTGCAGTAAGTCATCGACAAGTTGCTTTTGGGTTTGTGGTCTAGGTGTTGTGGCTCGGTATAAGTGGGAGCGACTGGTGACATCGAGTCGAACCAGATTTTTCTCGGTCATGATTTGCATCTGTTTTAGCACAGTAGTGTAAGCTACCGAGCGCCCTTGTCGGAGAAATGCTTCATGCACATCGCGCACGGAGCAGGACTCGTGTTTCCAGAGAATTCGCAATATTTCCAATTCGGAGTCTGTTGGCAGTACAGGTTGCGTCATTGCGTATACTTTTCGTCTAGGCTTCGTATCTAAAATCGTTATCGGTATCAAGCAGGCGATTATTACTAAGTGTAGTTTAGCGGAGTAACCGCATGGTGATCGATAGGCAAGTTTCAGGATTTACTACTTGGTATTAAGCGCCCAGTTCGTGGAGCCGCATCCGAACCTTGAGCATATCTAAGGGCCGATCAGCGTTGATCGCGTCCCAGATTTCCAGGGTGATGATAGTCAGGATTTCCTCGGAAAGACCAGCCTCTGCTAGCCTTGCCAAGAGGGATTCCGCTACCGGCTGTGTAACCATCACGGTAGGAGCGATTATCGAAGGTGGTTGCGGGGCGTTCAGGACGAGTCGGTTGATCTTGCACAGGCAAGACACAAATCGGAGGATTCCACTCCGGTAGACTTGCCGATACAGGCATGATCTTCTGAACATCGACACCTAATTCGCTGAGCCGACCACGGACCTGTGGCTAGTCCATTGGCTTACCGTCTTGTGCCGCCTTGCGGATTTCCAACGAGATTTTTTCAATGATGTCGGTAGAAACATTGAATGCCTGCAAACGCTGAGATACCGCCTAGGTGAATGGATTGAATTCTACAGGGTCATTCTGAGAAAATGATGGTCGCTCATCTGATCCCGGGTCGTTGTCTTGCCCCCAGCGAAGCGATCCGTTTTCAATCCTATCGCCAAGTTCGGGTCTGCCACCTTGTCTGAGCGTTTCTAGGATTGTGTTCGCATCTTGGATGCTAAGCTCGGGAGGTAGGGTATTTAATTCAATTGCCTTTTCGATGAACTCGATGCGTCGTTGGGAGTCAATGCGACTGGCAATGAAACCATTGGACTCGATTGAGTTTTGAGTATTCAGTGCATCGATCACAATGAGTGCATCAAGAGGCGTAACCACACCACTTGCATTCGCATCTTCCGGCATGGTGAAGTTGTGAAACGCATCGGCCGCCATCATCGCTCGGCTTTCAAGACTCTCGACAATCATTTTTCGCGAAAGCGACTTTCGCGACAACCTCGACTTGCTCATTTATAAAAACCTTTCGCATTCTGGTCAAAAAACACAACTTTCGTAGTACGTCCTAGGGCGTACGTAAATAACAGTACGAAGAATGTCGTACTATGTCCGCCCCTTACAGCAGTTTTTTGCAAATTTCAATCGATAGGTTAGGGTTTGAGCGTGTTACGACGAGGTGCTACGATCCGGAACTGCGAGGGGATCGCTACGCAGAAGTGTTCGGCGAGACGACCAACGCCCGCAATAAACAATGGTTGCTCAAGAAAATCATCTGGCGAATCCAATCGATCGCCGAGGGGGATCTCTCTGAGAGAGCGCGAGCTCGGGCGATGGAAATCGTTAACGACTCTGACATCCGAAGGCGTCCGCCCAAGGCTCCTGCTATCAAGCCAGAAGCCCGTGTCGGGGGTTCTTCGTGATGAGTTTGGATTTGGCTTTGTCAGTCATCTAGTTTTCCTGAGACCTTTCGATTCGTTAGGTCACGGCGATTTGTTCGAGGATTGTTTGTCTTTCGCGGCAGTGGGGACCTGCAAGCGATGTACTTCAGGACCGATCGCGTAACCGGTGACACCCGCGTCGGAACGTATCAGCCGAATCTTGTTCACTGCGTTTCCAAACGCGACCTTACTCCAGGTTTTTCCTCCATCGGTCGTACCAAAGCCCTGAGGGACGGCTCCAACCCATCCGATGTTCTCGTCGAGGAAGGCAACTCCGAATTCGCGAACTCCATGGTCGTCGATGAGCGGGACTTCGCTCCAGGTCTTGCCTCCGTCGATCGTCTTGGCCACAAATCGAGCGGAAGCTGCGGGGGATGGATCATACGACTGGACTGTGCAGTAACCGACGTCCCGGGTTGGAAAACTGAGCTTCCAAGTCAGTTCAAAAGGCCGAGCCGATCGATAGACCTCTCGCCAAGTTGCGCCACCATCATCAGTCGCGAGGATCAGGCCATACGATTGTGATACGTCCGCATGCGTTGCCGATGCGATGAAGCCGTGCTTGTCGTCGAGAAACTTAACATCGAATGCCATCGCTCCGACCCTGGGTATATTCCCTTGCTTCCAGGTCTTGCCGAGATCATCTGACCAGATGTAGGCAGTCGGTCCACCCACGCGGCCTACACCGATGATCCGAGGTCGATGATCGAGGTTGCCAGCGTTGACGAAAGGCACTTGGACAATGTCAAAAGCGCACAAGCCGACGATAGGTTCGCCTTCGATGTTCGTCACGGGAGACCAGGTCGCGCCTCCATCCTCGGTGCGATAGAGCGGGTTGGCATCAGTGACTCCAGGGAAATACCCCGGTCCTATGTTGCCCATGACTCCATGCTGCTCATCGGCGAAGGCCAGGCAACGGACAAACGTTCCCTTCTGCTCGAAAACTTTTTGCCATGTGTCGCCACCATCGGTCGTATGAAAGATCTTCCCCGCACCATTCCCATAGAAACCTAAACTCGAATTGACGAAAAAGATATCGTCTTGCTTACCTGGATAGGATTCGGTGGTAAGTTTGACCCAAGTCGATTCCTGAGCCTGCGACCTCGGCAAAGAGACAAGGAAGATTAAAATCAGGAAACAAGCAACGTGAAAGCGAGGACGGAAGAGTAAGTTGTAGTGAGCCATGGTCAAGTAGGATGCTCGAGAATCTTCGAGAGGATAGGAAATGTCAGTGTGTCGATCGCGTTCCGCCATCTCTTGAGTCGTCAAGGGTCTCTGGCGAACTGTTGTATCAGATATCAACACCCGCGAGCCGCAGTCGACCCGTGGGTTTTAAGTCTCAAGTATACAGCAATTGGACCGGAGTCCAACTCGCGTTTACAGTTCGATCGCTTCAACTTCAACTACAGCGTCGAGCCGATGACTGGATTCCCGAAGGAGGAAATGTTAGTCCATCCCGCATTATTGTGGGTGATGGTACAATTGCCAGGGAAAGGCCCTCCTAGCAATTCAAGACAATCCTCATTGGAAGTATTTCCCGAGTGGACTGTCCCGAGCATGGAGTCAAGACCGTGACTCTGCCATGGGCTCTGCCGCATCGTCGATTCACGATCCTGTTTGAGAGATTTGCTATCGAAGTGCTACTGATGACTCAAACCGTCGAAGCTACTATGAATCAACTGCTGCTTGCGATCACCCTGTCTCTGGTTCCGACGCTCACACTCCATGCGCAATTGCTTGGACCACCCACCAACGTCAAAGAATTATGGGAGGATTTCGATCCTAGGCGAGAACCTCTCGATCCCCAAATCGTGCGGCAGTGGGAAAAAGACGACGTTGTCTTCCGTTATGTAACCTTTCATATCGGATCGTTCAAAAACTCTTCTGCTCGATTAGCCGGCTTCTACGCCTTTCCGAAATCTGCCGAGAAACGACCCGCTTTGCTCCATATTCATGGCGGCGGACAACGGGCGTTTCTTCACGAAGTCGAATTTTATGCCAAGCATGGTTACGCTTGCTTGTCGATCAACTGGGGGGCTCGAGAAATGGAGGATGCGACCTCAAGTGATCCAAACACCGATTGGGGCGCGGTCGATCCTACCCAGAATAATGTTGCTGGTTACTCAAACCTAAAACCCGGAAACCTCTACCTCGACCCCTTCGATTCACCACGCAATAACAATTGGTACCTTCTAACCCTAGGGGCTCGAAGAGGTTTATCGTTCCTCGAACAACAACCAGAAGTCGACCCAGAACGCTTAGGTGTTTATGGTCATTCCATGGGCGGAAGCCTAGCTGTCTACGTCGCGGGTTGTGATGAACGAATCAAAGCCGCTGCTCCTTCTGTGGGTGGCTCTGGTTTCCGAACCCAACCGAATCCCTTGTCTGGACAACAAGCCATCGAAAAACCGAATGGCGATATACGCCTCTTCGATGCCACCTTGGGCTTTGAGTCCTATGCACCACGGATCTCGGCTCCTCTTCTCTGGCTCGGTGCAACGAACGATTTCCACGGAATCATGGACGATACCTACCGCACCGGCAAGTTAATTCCCCACAGCAAAGTTCGGTATGCGTTCTGTGCTCATATGAATCACCGCTTCATGCCGGAATTCGCGGTTACAAGGCGACTTTGGTTCGACCACATACTGAAAGATTCTTGTACTTTCCCCAATACACCCCAGACAAAACTAGATCTGTATTCAGACGACCATATCCCGGTGTTTCACGTCACGCCCGATTCGTCTCATGAAATCGCGCAGGTCGACATTTATTACTCGACCGATCCAGATCCCAGACCTAGATTCTGGCGTTCCGTTGATGCAATCCCGCAAGGTGAGACGTGGTCTTCCAAACTCCCCATCCTATCGACCGATAAACCGCTCCTGGTGTTTGCAAACGTTAGTTACCGCATGGAGCAAGCCAAATCCGAGCCCTTTGGACGCCCCACTGAGCGCTTTGCTATCAGCTCGCTCCTGCACACCCGAACACCAAAAGAGCTCAAGGATGCGCATGTCCAAGCGACTGACAAATCTGAATCTCTGGTCGATGATTTTCAGCATGCATGGCGCGATTGGTACCGTCTCGAAGTTGGAAATCCTCACCACTGGGAATTTTCCACTCGGAAAATTAATGATCCCAAATGGCAAGGATTACCGGATCAGAAACTCGGCCTGAACTTGCAAATCGATCGACCGAATGTTCTGGTGATCCTTCTGACAGAGAACTTCTTCCGGCCAGACCGCGGTAAGTCGATGGAATACTCCGCAGTCGTCAAACTTGACGGCGGACCTCAATACCAGACGCTCTTGTTGGAACCAAAAGACTTCTTCACACCCGACGGGAACGTTTTACAAGATTGGAGTCAAATCGACTTGCTCTCGCTGAGGGCTTATCACCAAAGCGGCGACAAGCTTCTGGGTAGCCAAGCTTGGTCAGGCCCTTTGCCGGTCTTTGAAAAGCTCTATTGGCGATAAGCCGATCAGGCTGGAACTGTGCGTTCAGTCTCCGCCGGACAAGTCCGACGGTAGGCATCAGGCATCCCCAAGCGATCGGTTCAACAAGGGGCGAATCAGACCGCGAAGCTCCAGTGGCAATCGAAACAGGGCGCGATCGGAACGTGGATCGGAGTTCATGACATCGACGGCCACATCAAGACAGCGCAGCGGGATCTCTAGAGCGTCAGAACCTTGGCCGGCCTGCTGCCATGCGGCATTCCAGCTCTCGATCTGGGACTTGGAAAAACCGCCCTCATCTAGATGCTGAATCGATTTCGTGATTCCCTGACCAAGCTTATCCGCACACCCGTGTTCGATGTACATCGACGAGATCACCGAGATGTAGTTTTCCCACTGGGAAGGACTGCGCCCGAGCACCATCCAAAGCAGGTCGTGGGGTGCCCCACCGTATTCGCTGGTTTCCCGAGCACCCTCGTTAAACGCTCTTGCAAGTGCTGTTTTCACGTCTTCCAAAGAGCAATGATCGATCATCGCAAGGTTGCCTTTGAAGCCATCTCCTGACTCGATGGCTAGCTTGCAGTACTCGTTGGCTCGCGCGGTGTTATTTCCGTTCAACTTCGACTCAAGCTCGCTCACCGGGAACCATGCACGAAGAAATCGGGCAAGCAGTTGGAGTGGACGTCCTCGCTGGTTTTTGACCTCGAGGCACAACCGCATCAGTGGCTCGGACATGTCGTAGTAAGACTCCTTACCCCGTTTCTCCGATCGAACATAACCTTTGTCCTTGAGGTTGCCAAGTTGTTTCGAACAGACGCGTTCATCGATGAACGTCTCGCTGGCAATCTCTTTGACGGTTAAGGCTCCTTGGGCATCGCAGAGGCATTGGACAAGCTGCCTTTGCTGATCCGGCAGGGCTCGGATCCTCTCCTGAAAAAACGGTGTCATGTCGTTGGCAAGACTGTCAAAGGCCGCGACGAGATCGTCAAGAGACTCCTTGGTGAGAAACTCCGAGAGCAGCACGTACATGCGATGGTTGCCACCCGCCAGGTAGTGCAAGGCGCGAATCCGAAACTGCCCTTCGGCGGACTTCAAATATCGGATAAGTTCCCGATTCGAATGCTCTACGCTGATCCGAGTGATCAGCTCGACGGCTTCGTCGACCGACAAGGGTTTCAAGTGCTGGATATCAAAGAACCCAAAAAAGGCTTCGTTGCGATCGGATACACCTGAAAACAACTGCTGAGCGGTGGCCAAGGTGGCTATTTTCCTCGTCTCTTGCAAAAAGGCTCGCCACTTCTTCTGACCCGAATCGCCAAGGCTGTGGAATGTTTGGTCCATGTTCTCGGTGACAAGCAACAAGTTGCGAGCCCCCAGTTGACCGACGGTGGATTGCAAAACGGCCAACGCGGCATCGTCGTTGGGTAGCCCGCGCACGGCTGTCTTGAAGTCTGCGGGGAACTCGCTGGGATACTCCTTGGCCAATTGACTCGCGATGCCAAAGGCCAAGTGGATAAGACTCGTAAAAGAGTCATCTTCTCCCAACCAAGCAATCCGCATGCAATCGGCTAGCTGGTTTTTTTTTTGAAGTTCCCAGACCGCAAGACTTACCAGATTGGTTTTCCCGCATCCACGAGGTCCGATGAGCAGGATATGGTGCTTGTCCCCCGTCGTCATGCTGAGGGATAATCGCTCCACGATGCGTTCCAGAAGCTTTTCGCGCTGGACGAAGATCCGCTTGAGCAACTCCGGATCGGTGTTGCTCGGGGTGTAGGTCGATAGGATCGGTCGTCGGTTCATCCCTATAGCCCCTGCGCAAGCTTCCACCACCTCTGAATGAGGGGGAATCGAAAGAGATATCGCTTTTTGTCGTTGCTATCCAAGTCGTCAACCAAGTAGTGATCTAATGCTAGCGACCCTAGCAGCTTGACAATGTGATTTCGATCCGTGATTTGGAAGTGGCTTTTGACAACCGCCCAGACTTGATCGATCGACTGGGGTTCAGATACTGTAGCCATATGATCGAGAATCGTTCGAGCGATGTCTTCGTTTCGGAGTGGCTTTCCGGACACATCGTTCTGCGGTGAACTGCAGAGACCGAGTTTCGAGCTTTTTCCAGATCGTTTCGATGAGTTTATCGCGTCCGACGACGTTTTGCGGACCAACCTGCCTTGCCATTTTACCACCTCCAAACCACAACGATCAAGCTCGTACGACAAAACCATCGTACGACTTTTTTGTCGTGCGTCAAGTCTTTTCGTGGAAAAACGTAGGTGCTCCCGACCATCGAAGAGGGCAAGACGATCTACGCGTCGGCCGGGCAAGTCCGACGGTAGGCATCAAGTTCGTGCCTCGCATCGGATCTGGTCGTACTCGTACTCGATGGCTGCTCAAACTGCGACGATGCCGATCGTTGATCGAGGCGGTTCGCAGGATACTGCAGACCGATGGGATCGTTTCGAGTACGAGTACCGTCCGCCGCGGCGGACTGAGTACGAGTACGAGTACGAAAAGAGGCACGAACAAAGTGTATCCGGCAGTTACGCCTCGGCTGGGCAAGCCCGACGGTAGGCATCAGGATGGACAAATGACTTAGGTGCAGCCCCCCTGAGTTGAGGACCAGGAGTTATACCGACTTGTGAATCGACTTGTGAACAGTGCACGATGCATTGGCCTCTTGGTCAAAAACTTCACGAAGGAACACGACGATTTCATGGCGTCGGCGGTCATCGACCAGCGTGATAAAATCCTGAGCAATCACCGTTCCGTCCAAGACCAGTTGCGTAAGACGTTTGGAGGTGGCTGCCGATTGCTGGTAAGGGGCGTCGACATGCGACTCGATTCGGACGTGATAAAAGGTCTCGCGATACCGAAAGTGAAGTTCGACATGAGACCAATGGTGTGGCAAACAAGGGTGGATGCTCCAGCGGTCGGCACGCTGATCGATACCGAGCAAGGACTCGGTGATTAAACGATACATCCAGGAGGCCGAACCGGTGTACCAAGTCCATCCTCCGCGGCCCGCGTGGGGTTCCACCCCGTAGACATCGGCAGCCACGACGTAGGGTTCCACGCGATAGCGATCGATCGATTCTTTTCGGTCCGCATGAGACAATGGATTGATCAGAGCGAATAGTTCCCAAGCGCGATCGCAGTCCCCGAGTTTCGCAGCAGCCATAACCGCCCAAATAGCACTGTGGGTGTATTGCCCGCCGTTTTCGCGCACCCCGGGCACGTAGCCTTTGATGTAACCCGGATTCAGTGACGAGCGATCGAAGGGTGGATCTAACAACTTGATCAATCGCGAATTGCGATCTACCAATCGCCGTTCCAAACTATCCATCGCCAGTTGCGATCGCTCCAAATTCGCAGCACCGGACAGAACCGCCCAGCTTTGCGAGATGGCATCGATTTGGCATTCGTCGTTTTGCATCGACCCCAAGGGGGTCGCGTCATCGAAGTAGGCCCGTCGGTACCATTCTCCATCCCAGCCGTGACGTTCCAATTGGACCCGGAGTTGCTCCGATTCGGTCGCCAACTGCTGTGCCAGCGCGGTGTCTCCCCGGAGATCTGCCAGCTCGATGAATTGGCGCATGGCGTCGTACAGAAAGAAACCAAGCCAAACACTTTCCCCTTTGCCATGCTGGCCGATCAAGTTCATACCGTCGTTCCAGTCACCGCATCCGATCAAGGGCAAGCCATGTTCACCAAATCGCAAACCATGTCGGATTGCTCGAACACCGTGTTCGTAGAGCGATGCGCGATCCTCCGAGATGGTAGGTAAGTCATAATTCGACTCTTCATCCTCGCGGAGGGGGCGATCGCTGAGGAAGGGGATGACCTCGTCGAGCACACCGGTGTCCCCGGTCTTTTGAACGTAGCGGCAGATCGCGACGGGCAACCATAAATAGTCATCCGAAAAGTGGGTGCGCACACCGCGACCCTTGGGTGGGTGCCACCAATGTTGAACATCTCCTTCGCGAAACTGATGCGCGGCGGCTCGCAACAAATGCTCTCGGAGCAAGTGGGGTTGAGAAGAGGTCAGGGCCATTGCATCTTGCAATTGATCACGGAATCCGTACGCGCCACCCGATTGGTAGAAACCCGACCGAGCCCACATGCGACTGGCCAACGTTTGGTAGATCAACCAACCGTTGGCGAGGAAATTGACGGCCGGATCGGGGGTTTCGATGCGCAAAGTGCCCAGGGTGTGGCTCCAATAATCCCAAACCTGGTGGATCGCTTGATCGGCACTTTCCAGGCTACCAAAACGCAGGGCCAGCGACCGGGCTTGGTCCATGTTCTTTCCTGCACCGAGGGTCAACGTAGCGGTTCGTTCCTGTCCGACGGCTAGTTCCAGCGGCATTTGCAGGGCTGCACATGGATCGTATCCAGCGCCTGTTCTGCACGAGAGCCGGATACGTTTCATGGCTGCGGGTTCTGACAACGATCCATTTCGGCCGATGAATTCCGTTCGGTCACCGGACCAGGAACGGACAGGCTCGCTGCAATGGGCAAATGCAACACGATCTCCAAAGTCCGGGTTGTAGACGTTTCGGGCCATGATCGCCCCGCTGGCAGGATCGATTTCGGTCACGACATGCTGTAGAGTTTTGCTTCTGATTTCCCCGAGGACCCATTCCCAAAAACCGATGACCGAAATCTTTCGCGGTCGGTCCGAGCGGTTGGTGATTTTCAGTTTCGAAATTTTGACCGGTGCATCGGTAGCCACATAGACCATCAATTCCGTCGAGATCCCATCCTCGGTCGTCTCAAAGATGGTGTAACCAAAGCCATGCCGAATCGTGTAATGATTCGAGCGTGGAGTCGGGGACGGGCAGGGAGACCAAAAGTGGCCCGTCTCGTCATCGCGTAGGTAGATCGCTTCGCCACCGACATCCGATACAGGATCGTTATGCCATGGAGTCAAACGGTACTCGTGACTGTTTTCAGCCCACGTATAGGCACTACCGGCTTCGGAGACGACGGTACCAAATTCGGGATTGGCGATGACGTTGACCCACGGCGCTGGGGTAGATTGTCCGGGAGCTAGGTGAGTGATGTACTCGCGACCGTCCTGAGAAAAGCCACCCAGTCCGTTGAAGAGGGCCAGATTGTTAGTCGAAGCTTGTCGAGCGATCGGGCTATCGAGGGTCCGCCGAGTCGGGAGCAGTGGGGGGCTGGTCGATTCCAAGCGACTGCGTCGCTCGGTTTGTTCAGCCATGGTTCCGTTTTCACCGTAAAGCACGATTCTCGCGACCGATTGCAGCAGCACGCGATCTTCGTTGGACATCTGTTCACCGCGTCGAATGAATACGCCGCCCGGTCGATCGATGCCGACCGTTTCGTTGCTTGATGCAACCAAATTGGAAATCATTTCCTGGAGATTCTGACGATAGACCGAATCGTCTTCGTTCCAGATTACCAGATCGGACACGAGTCCTTTGAGGCGCCAATAGGCGTGGGCTTGGATCGCTTGGCGAATCAAATCGAGCTGATCGGCGTTTCGGATCCGTACCAGCAGGATCGGTAGGTCCCCGGAAATACCGTACCCCCACAACCCAGATTGCCCCTTCTGGTTGCCAAGGAGAATGCTGGGGTTGGCCCGTCGGAGGGAGGAGGCTACGAGCATTGACGATGCGAGCCTCCCGTAGGTTTGCGCTTCACCTTCGGTGATACCGAGTTGCTGCAGCAAGATATGGCTATGGGTCCAGGCCAAGTCAAATACGCGGTTGGCCAAGTTGGAATCGTGATACCGTTCGGTTAGGACTTCGATATTGGCTCGCGAATCGGCGATCCCAGTAACGATATCGATTGTGATCGATTCATTGGGTTGCAAGGAGACGGTTTGCCGAATAGCGACCACGGGATCGAGAACCGATCCGGCCGTGTCGGAAAGCCCGGCCAACGAATCGAAAGCCTGCGGCGATGCAAGGGTTCGACGCCTGCCGATGAACCGCATGCGGTCGGTTTCGTAAGTTGCACCACCGATCGTCGGCCCTCGCACCTGCATCATGTGAGTCATCCAAGGTGGCTGCTCATCGGTCGATCGAGGGCGGCGGGTGCAGAAGATGGCATTGCGATCGCGATACAATTCGGTTTGCACAAACAGATTGCTGAAGGCAGGGTGCGATTCATCTTGAGCTAGGGTAGCAAGAACCACCTCCGAATAGCTGGTGATCTCGATCGATCGCCGACTGCCGGACCGATTGGTCAGTATCACACGCCGCAGTTCCACATCGTCTTCCGGAGAGATACTGATCTGCGTGTAGGTTTCGATCTCCGCATCCATCCTTCGAAATTCAGCTCGGGATTGAGTGAAGATGGCTTCGTACTTGGTCGGAGTTGTTCGGGTTGGCTGGTAGGTATTGGACCACAGTTTGTTCCGTTGGATATCACGGATGTAGCAAAAGCTGCCCAACGCATCGCGGGTGGCATCCTCCCGCCATCGCGTGATGGAGAGGTTTCCCCATCGGCTCGTACCGCCTCCTGCGCTGCTGACGGCGACGTGGTAGCGGCCGTTGGATAACCAATGGGATTCGACCGTGGGACTGCTCGGGTCGGTGATGACTCGCATGGTTGCGGTAGCTTGCGTGGTTACCGGTCTGAGGGCTGCGACCTCGCTGGCATGGGGATAAACCGGAGCGGTGGTTTTAGGGATGCGCTCTTGGAGGAGCATTTCCCCAGCGAGCAACGTCGGGCTGGCTTGGAAACGCCGTTGCATCGGTTGGTCGATTAGCAGGTGGGTTAGGGATAGCAGGTTCATCCCTTCATGGTGGGCCATGAATTGGCGAACCGTGACTCGGTCGCTTCCAGGCGGCATGCGGTGGGGTGTATAGTCGACCGCCTCGAACATGCCATAGGGACCTAGTTGCCCATCGTTGGCTAGACGCTGAAGATTCGCGCAGGCAGCTTCCGGGGCGACCATCAGCGCCAGGGCACTGGCGTAGGGTGCAATCACTAGATCATCCGCCAATCCTCGCTTCAATCCCAATCCAGGGACGCCAAAGGCGCGGTACTGGTAAGTGCGAAACTGATCGATCGCGTTGTAACCCGACTCCGAAATACCCCAAGGTACACCTCGATGTCGGCCATACTCGATCTGTCGACTGACGGCGGCATGGTAGGTCCGGTCGAGCAGCGTATTGGGAAAGTTCGGCATGATCAGCAGCGGCATCAAGTACTCGAACATCGAGCCGCTCCAACTGAGCAATGTCGGGAGTCTTCCACTGCTGGTCAGCAGTCTGCCCAGGGCGAACCAGTGCTCCTGGTCGATCTGGCCTTGAGTGACGGCGATAAAACTCGCCAACCGAGCTTCGGATGCGAGCAAGTCATAGCAGCTAGCATCCATGCGCCGATCGCTGACGTTGTAGCCGGTAAAAAACAATTCTCGCGGTGGACTGTAGAGAAGTGTGAAGTCCATCGTTGCCAACTCTTGCGATTGGTTTGCAAGTTGCTCCAGACGACGGATCTGGTCGCATGCATATTCGGATGCATTTCGAACGGAGTCTGCGATCGCGTCGATCCACGCGACGATCTCGGGATGCCAATCCTCGCGCCGAGCCGTCTGGAGGATCGTAGAGATCTCCGGCAATTGGGTCACCTGAAGTTTCGCGATCGAAGCCAATGTCGACGAGTGATTGAGAGAGTTTTGAATCGAGCGGATACGCACGATGGCATCGGCGGCTGAGCGCTCGGAAGCCAGTTGCATGGAGTTCTCGACGATCGACGGCTCATTGCATCGCAACCAGGGAGCTAGATGCATCAATTCGGATTGATGGTCGACGCATGCTCTATGGAAGGCCTCTATCCACCATGACGTTGCTCGGCTCGATTCGCCATCCAAGCACTCAGCCCAAGCGATCAGACGTCTTATCAGTTCATCGGATTCGCGAAGCCCAGAGGGTTCGTTTCGCAGTCGTGTTATCCAATCTTGCAGTTCGATTCGAATGGAATTCAGCCCATCTTCGATCGGCAGTGAAGTGCTGACCTCTAGGAGCACATCCAAGGTATCTCGCAGTCCACGCGCCCAACGGGGTGAGAGGACAGGGGCCTCGATCAATTCGCGGCATCCACTCGATAGTACCAATAAACAACCTGCGAGATTGCCGCTGTCGACGGTGGAAACATACCGTGGTAGCAAGGGAGCGAGCGTTCGAGTGTGATACCAATTCAACCAGTGGCCGTTGTACCGCTCCAGCTTTGCCATCGTGGTCAGCGTCCTGGACGTTTTTTCTGCAAAAACAGAGGAGGAACAATAACCGAAATCGTAGGCAGCAAGATTCGACAGAAGGGACATGCCGATGTTGGTAGGGCTGGTACGGGAGGCTACCAAGGGATCTTTTAGCAGGTGGATGTTATCGGGAGGCAACCAGTTTTCTTCTTCGTTGACAAACTCTTCGAAGTACCTCCAGGTTCGCCTTGCCAATCGGCCCATGAAATCGACTTGGTCGATCGTCCATCGAATCGCTTTGGGCTTGAGCGGCATGCTGATCCACCAAGCGATGGCAGGAGATGCAATCCATAACCCGATCCATGGTAGAAACGCATCCATGCGACTTCGGTGCAATGCCAACGCCAGGAGCGCAACGACGATCGCTAGGGCGGGTGCCATGAGCATGTGCCGATAGTTCGCGACCAGACTCCGAGGGGTCTTGATCTGCGAGTCGCCGGCTGTTTGCCACTCCAATAAGTTTTGGCGAGTGATGAGCATACGAACGGCTGTGCGAAAGATCGCATCGATGCTCACGGCAGCCTCGTAAGGGACGAAGGCCAGGGTCAAAAGCCCGTGCAGCAGCGGATTCCAGAGGGATGCCAACGAGCGTTGGAGATGCAATCGGATTGGCAAATCGGTGGGCTTTGCAAAAAGCTGAGCGACTAAGCTCAGGAAAACCGAGGTATATACGGCAAGCAAGATCAGGACCATCGCGCCAAGGCTCGAACGGCTTGAAGTCATCCACGCGCCGATCAAGAGGGCGAGCATGGCGATAGGCACGAGGCTTCGGCGCATGTTGTCGAGTAACTTCCATGCCGACAGCCATGAGATAGGGTTCGGGACGCGCCGCTGCTCGTGGTTCAGAATCGAAGGTCGAAGCCAACCTCCGATCTGCCAGTCTCCTCGTATCCAACGATGGCGCCTGGCCATATCGGTGGCATAGCGCGATGGGTACTCCTCATAGAGCGTGACGTCGCTGATCAACGCTGAGCGTCCATAAGCGCCCTCGATCAAATCATGACTGAGAATGGTGTTTTCGGGAAAATCCGTGCACCATCGTTCAAACGCATCGACCTCATAAATCCCTTTTCCGATGAATGAACCTTCGCCAAAAAGGTCTTGATAGACATCGGAAACGACGCGAGTGTAGGGATCCACTCCGACATCAACCGCATTCCATTTCGCGAACAGAGACCGTTGTGAGCCGGGTAAACTGACGTCCACCCGAGGTTGTAGGATGGTGTATCCATCGCGGACGCGGCCAGTTTTCGGACAGACTGTAGCTCGATTCAGAGGGTGGGCCAGTGTTCCGATCATGTGACGGGCCGCATCGCGTGGCAGTTGTGTATCGGTATCCAAGGTGATGACGTAGCGGATCTTCGACAAGATACTCGGCTTGCCCACCACAACTAGAAAGCGATCGGTTGCGCCTCGGAGAGTGGCATTGAGATCTGCCAACTTGCCCCGTTTTCTCTCGTAACCCATCCAGCAATTCTCGGAGGGGTTCCAGCGTCGATCGCGATGGAACAGATAGAAGATATCATCCCGTACATGAGCGTACTTGGCATTCAATCGATGAATGCCCTCCTGCACCAAATCCAATCGTTCGCGATCGCTCGGAGCGATGTGCGAAGACGAATCGACCCAATCGGTCACCAGTGCGAAATGAAGATTAGGTTCATCGTTATTGAGAAAACGCAGCTCGAGGCCAGTGAGCAACCCTTCGATCCCCGCAGCGCTTGAAAGCATCGTCGGTACCACGACCATGGTTCGATGATCGGACGGAATTCCAGATCGATAGTCCATTCTTGCCAAAGATTGAGGCACGAAACATTGGATCGCAAGCCAATTCGCAATCACAACCCCAAGGTGCGATGCGACCAAAAATGCGGGTAGCCAAAGCAACCATCCAAGCGGATTGTCAAACGCGGCCAATCGATCGAAGAGAAATGTGGCAAAACATGTGATCGTCAAAATGACCGACAGATGGATCAGCAGTGGGTAGCGACGACGGAGTCGATCGAGCAGAACCCAAATGGTAGTACGCATCCGCGCCGCACGCTCCAATTCGGGTCTCCCTCGGTCGATCAGAAAGTAACCGACATGCGTTTGTCGATCATGGTCCGGGATACCTTGGTTTGCTGCGGCTAAGCGAACGACAATTTGGCTGACTTCCAACTCGCTGGCATCACTCCGCCGAGCAATTCCCTCGATCGCATGGCGGTAGCGATTGCGGGAGGCAAAGTCCATTTGGCTATATATGCCAGCAGGGTCGCAGGCCAGGGCCTTTTCAACCACGCTTTGATCGCCGACAAAGGCGCGCCAGTCGAAGGCATTAAGGAAGCGAAGACTTGAAAAACTGTTGCCGACGCTTAATTGGTCGGCGGCTTGAAGCTGTCCATCGGCGCGAATGAGTTGCTCGGACGATAACCCTTGATCGTTCAATCGATTTTCGACCCAGTTACTCGCCAGGGAGTAAGGCGAGCCCTGGGTTTGAAGATGCCGCATCAACTCCGATACAAAGGGCCCCGTTAGATCGATTTTGGAGCGTGCCAATTCCGCCAGTTCGATGACCAGATCGGTCGGTTGACGATCGACGACTTCGACCATGCGATGGCTCCATTGGATGGCCAAGTCCCGTTCGCAACGGGCTTTCCCAATCCGCACGCACACACGTCGCAAGTTCTCAATCAGTGCCATCCGCAACATGAGAGGCAATGCCCAGAGCTCACCGATTTTCAGGGGCCGAATCGATTGATAGGCCGTTATAAAGCCATCGAGGCTATTTGCATCGATACGGCCATCGACGTGAGCGATCAGCTCTAATGCAATGCCATAAACCCGCGGACGAAGTAGGTCGTTTCCGTTCTTTATCCTGGGCAATTCTCGGCAAAACGACGGGGGAAACAATCGCTCGATGGCATGGATCTGTTCTTCAACAAGATAGAAATTATCCAGTAGCCATTCTGCAGCAGGCTCGATCGCAGCACCATTGGCCGTCGCTGCAACGATCAAGTCATAGGTTTCGGTAATAAGCCGCTTGTTCTCTGCCAGCCGCTTTAAAAGATCGTCGGGCTCTCGCCGAGCGACGGATTCGTGCAAGGCAGCAATCTTTTTGGCGTGCCGCTCAAGCTGTTCGACACTGTAAAGCTCCGCACGGAGCGGTGGCTCGACCACAGCAGGTGCAGCACCCCATTTTCGGCCCGTTATTCGACGCACCGCAATGTACCAAGCTCGAGTTAAAAAACCCAAAAACTCATGCACAGGTCCTCCTCAATGCTCAGAGAGCCACATACCTTCAACGGGCCGAACCCGTTCATGGTAGCGACCCTTTGGATTCCTTGTTAGCCATAATTCTTGATTTAAAACCAATGCATGGGCTTTAAGGTCAAAGGCTTGTTATCCGGTAACCTAAATTTTCAATGAGCTTGCACCACCGTTGAGCGCACTGGCAAGACAAACTTCAGTTCTGGTTAAATCCACCATGGAGGATTGGGGTTTTCTCTGATACCAAATACGGACGGTCTATGTGAGGATAGAATGGTTTTCTGTTGAACGAACCGAGCACCTGAGACAAATCAAATTGCATGTGGAGCGATTATCTAAGTAGGGGGCGAGCGGCCGGGAGACTCCTACGATTCGGATTTCTGCGTTCATTTAGCAGTAAGAAGCTGCTAAGCTGTAGGAAAGGTGCACATGGCACGCACGTCGGAGTTATCATAGAGCACCTCGCCAAGGGACGCTGCAGGGCATCCCGAGCCTCCCCTCGCATCCAGCCTCAAATATTGCCCCCAGGAGATAACCTTGGTCGGTCGAGTCCACTTTTTTCCAAATATTGGCACTTTGCCACACTTCGGTAATCGGACCACCGCACTTTACCGAATCCACTTTGCTCTATGCTTGCTATCCTGCTTGCTCTTCTCGACCCTCAACGCGGCTGAGTTGACGGTTCTTCCTGATCGGTTGGAGCTGACTGGCCAAGACCCAAGCCACGGCGTGATTGTATCCTTCATCGACGCACAGGGTCATGTGACCGATGTTACGCGTCGCGTCGTGTTCGAGGTTGACGATCCGCAATTGGCGTCGGTCGACGAGCGTGGCATGGTGACCGGACGAGCCGATGGAAACACTCTTCTGAAGGTAACGCTCGAGACTTGGTCGGTAACGGTTCCGATCTCGGTGAGAGCATCACTCGAGAAACGCGTGCTGTCCTTCAAACAAGATGTGTTACCAATCTTGACCCGCAGTGGCTGTAACACAGGATCCTGCCACGGCAAGTTGTCGGGCCAAAACGGATTTCGACTTTCGCTGCGAGGTTACGCACCGCAGTGGGATCACGAGTGGATCACGCAGGAAGTCAGTGGTCGTCGCATCGACCTGGGGTTCCCCGACCAGAGCCTACTGCTTACCAAACCATCCGGTGGTGTGCCTCACGAAGGTGGCGTTCGATTTCGACCTGGATCGCGCATGTGGCAAACGCTAAGGGACTGGGTTGCCGACCGTGCCCCGGCACCGATTGCAGACGAGGCCGATGCGGTGCGGCTGGAAGTGCTGCCCGGGGGACGCGTTGTGAGGCCGAACCAAGCCCAGCAATTGCTGGTGCGAGCCCACTATGCCAACGGCCGCGTTCGCGATGTGACTTGGTTGGCCCAGTTTTTTTCCAACGACTCGGCCGTGCTATCGGTCGACACCAAAGGAATCGTAAAGACACTGGGCCATGGCCAAGCCGGCGTGCGAGTCCATTTCCAGGGGCTAGTGGAAGTCGTAAGTTTTACGATGCCGTTCACCAATGCGATTGATCCACAGGTTTATGTGGCCAAGCAAAACGTGCTCGACGGTCCATTGTTTGAGAAATTGAAGCAGCTTAAGCTGCCGCCGGTCGGAGCGTGCAACGACGAAACGTTTTTGCGTCGTGCTTATTTGGATGCTGCTGGCATCCTTCCGACACCCGCCGAAGTGATAGCGTTTCAATCCGATACCGACCCCAACAAGCGAGCTCGTACGATTGACGCTTTGCTTGAGCGGCCTGAATTCACCGACTACTGGACGCTGCAACTTGCAGATCTACTTCAAAATCGCAAGGAGCGTGACCATGATGTTCGCGGCCCAAAAGGGGTCAAAGCGTTCCATCGATGGCTGCGGCAACAGGTGGCCGCCAATCGCCCGTGGAGCGAAATTGCCCGCGATGTGTTATTGGCAAGGGGTGATGTTGTCTCGCACCCTCAAGCTGGCTATTTCGTGACCGTCGTCGGAGAGTTCAATAAGATCGAAGAGAGCGAACTGCCCGATAGCGTTGCGCAATCATTCCTCGGCACTCGAATCGGTTGCGCCCGCTGCCATAATCACCCGCTTGAACGTTATACCCAAGACGATTTTTATCATTTCGCTGCTTGCTTTGCAAAGGTCAATCTCGATCGCCAGAATCCGCAAACCGATGCCAGCGCAGTGACCACTACAAGCCGAGAGGAACAGGAGCAACACAAGCGGATCGCGGAAGCGGCGAAGAAATTCGCCGATGCGTGTTTAACGAAGTTGCCCGAAGAGGAAAAGAAAAAGCAGATCGCCGACAAGCGACGGGAGCTCGACGATCAAGTCCGTCGGCTCGATGAAATTCGCCAGCAGCCGCCGGGGGTCAATCAGCCGCGCACAGGCAAATTCATGGTCCCGCAACCACTCGATGGCCTGCCGCTGGTGTTTGAACCAGGCACCGATCCTCGTGCTGCGTTTGTGAAATGGGCAATTGAAAGCGAGAATTTTTCCGGAGCGATGACCAATCGGTTGTGGAAACACTTCTTTGCCGTAGGCTTGGTCGAGCCCGTCGATGATTTGCGAGCCAGCAATCCGCCGTCGAACCCTGAACTGTGGAAGGTGCTCAACGAGGAGTTTCGCAGCCACAATTTCGATATGCGGCACATCATCCGATTGATCCTCAATTCGCGGGCTTGGCAACTCGATTCAGCGAACACACCGGAGAACGAGTTGGATGGCAAATACTATTCGCACTACTATGCCAAGCGTTTGCCGGCCGAGGTGATTCTCGATTCGATCGCTGGGGCCACTGAGGTACCGAACCGATTTCCAGGTTATCCCATCGGTTTGCGTGCAGTGCAGATTCCCGATCCGGCCGCAGACTCTTATTTTCTGACGCTGTTTGGGCGCAGCGATCGAGTGACCGCGTGTGCTTGCGAACGCAAAGGGGAAGTGACGTTGCCGCAGTTGCTGCATTTGAGCAACGATGAAAATCTCATCACCAATATTCGTTCGAAATCGGGCCGATTAGCGAAACTACTCGAGAACCCTGATGTGGATGCCGTGATCACAGAGATTTTCTTAGCGACCGTCAGTCGAATGCCCAATGGCAAAGAGCGCACAGCAGTGCATGCTGTCTTGACGGCGGACAACCGCAATGACGTATTTGCAGACCTCTTTTGGGCCTTGCTGAACTCCAAAGAATTCACCTTCAACCATTGATCCTTAAAGGACCCGATTGTTATGTTTGACGTCTCTCTTGCCAAAAAGAGCAGCCGGCTTTGCAGTGGTGTTTCGCGACGGAACTTCATTCGCGTTGGTGCCCTCGCGCCGCTGGGACTCTCGCTAAGTGAATTGTTGGCCTCTGAAGTTCATCCGCAACGCGCCCGGGCCAAATCGGTCATCCTGGTCTTTCTTGGAGGTGGGCTTTCACACCACGATTCGTTTGACATGAAGCCCGATGCGGTCGAGCAGATCCGTGGCAAGTATCAGAGCATCGCGACCAACGTGGCTGGTTTGCATGTGTGCGAGCTGTTGCCTAAAACGGCCCAAGTGATGAACAAGGTAACGCTTGTGCGAAGCGGAACGCACGAGAACGACCATCATGAGACCGCAACCAATTGGGTCTTATCAGGTCGCTTCGGCACACCCTTTGGAGATCACCCGGCGATCGGTGCGGTCGTGGCTCACGAGACAGGATTCGATGGTGTGGTACCCCCATATGTTGCGGTGCCTCGCAATCCTTCGTTCACATGGGAGTTGGGTAAAAGCGTTTGGTTGGGAGGGCGCTGTGAATCGTTCAAAGCGGGAAACCCCAATGACGCCAACTACCGAGTACGCGATCTTGCCGCGCCCCAGAACGCTACGCCGGAAGTCCTCGAACGACGCAAGTCCTTGCTTGCCGCCGTCGGTCAACTTTCAGATCGGGTCAAGCGTAACGACCAACTCGAAACGTATGACGAATTCAGCCGTAAGGCCGCCGAAATGGTCCTCTCGCCACAGGCCCAAGCGGCGTTTGCGATGGATCGCGAAGAGACCAAGACTCGGGATGAGTATGGTCGCCATGAATTTGGACAGAGTGCCCTGCTTGCCAGACGTTTGGTTGAAAACGGCGTGCGGTTCGTAACGATCAATTACGGGGGATGGGATCATCATGGAGAGATATTTAAAGGGCTCGACGCCAAGTTGCCCGAGTTCGACCAAGGCTACAGTGCCTTGATCCGTGATTTGGATCAACGAGGTTTGCTCGACAGTACGTTGGTGCTGGCCATGGGCGAGTTCGGTCGGACACCGAAAGTCAACGACAAGGCGGGACGCGATCATTGGGGCCGCGCCGGATCGATGCTTTGGGCCGGAGCCGGGGTTGGGCGTGGGCAAGTGATCGGCTCGACCGATAAGAACGGAGCTTTCGTCACCGATCGACCCATCAGCCCAGCCGACGTCGCCTGGACGGTTTATGATTCGCTCGGCATCGATCCTGCAAAAGAGTTGATTACGCCCGAAGGTCGCCCGGTTTCTATCCTGGCCGAGGGAGCCCGCATTTCGGAGCTGTTTGCATGAGACGCAGGGAGTTAGTCGTCTTGACCTTGGTAGGAATTCTCTTGAGCATGAGGCTGGCGGCTGGACCGTCGTTGTTCGTGATCCGTACATTTGCGCAAGATGCAAAAAGCATAACGCCGAGGATCACCGCCACCGAGCCGGCCGCGCTGGCCGGTGGCAGCAAGGTGATTTTTAAGGTGCGAGGCTTTGAACTCAAGGGGGCCACGGAACTACGGTTCGTCAGACCCGTTGAACCCGGTGGGACTGAACCCAATGCGGCGCCGATTCGTGTCGAAATCAAAGAGACCAAAGATGCTGGGCAAGCCAAAGGACTCGATAACAAGGTTGTCGGAGGCACCCAGCTCGTCGCCGACTTGACATTACCCGACGACTTGCCAGCAGGCCTCTATGAATATGTGATCGTGACGCCAGCGGGCGAAGCGAAAGAAAAAATCAGGGTGCTCGCGCCAGACACGGTAGTTGACGAGAAAGAATCGAACAACGGGTTCGATGAGGCTCAAGAATTAATGCAAGGCAAATTTTCGCTAGGCAGTATCCAAAGCGACAAAGATGTCGATGTCTTTGCGCTACCTACTCGAGCGGGCCAGCACTTGAAGATCACCCTGATCAGCGGTGGTCCTTTACTGATCGATGCGCAATTGGACTGTTACGATTCGCGTCGGCAATTTTTGGCGGCTTGCGATGACGAAAAATCCAGAGATCCGGCTACCACGTTCAAGACGCTCGCCGACGGTGTCGTCTATATCTGCGTTAGCAGTGCGCATGATATCGGCGGCGAATGGCACAGCTATCTGTTGGCCGTGGAGGAAGTGAAATGATACGTTTGCTTTGCGGAATCGTCGGTGTTTTGATGTTCCAACCCAATGGGACGCATGCGATCGCCGATGATGCTCAGGTCTCGTTTCACCGTGACGTGATGCCGATACTGCGGATCCACTGTGTCGCTTGTCATAAGCCGGGTAAGTTGAAGGGTGGACTCGATCTTACCACTGCGGCTGCTTTGTTCGCCGGCAGTGATACCGGAGAGGTGATCAAGCCGGGCTATCCGGAGGCGAGTCGGTTGATCGAGACGATTCATGGCGACGAGCCAGAGATGCCTCAAGAAAGCGAACCGCTGTTGGCTGCGGAGGTCGAGTTGATTCGTCGCTGGGTTGTGCAAGGTGCTAAAGTGGACGAGCCGATCAGCAATCCTTTGCGGCAATCGCGCAAGCCGCCCGTTTACAAATCACTACCCGCGGTCCATGCGTTAGCCTTTTCTCCAGACGGAAGTTGGTTGGCGGTGGGGGGCCATTACGAAATACTGTTGCACCATACCGATGGCTCGGCCATTGCGTCGCGTTTGCCTGGCGATTCACCTCGTTTGGAATCGGTCGCCTTTTCGAACGATGGAACGTTGTTGGTGGCCAGTGGTGGCGCGGCTTCGGAGTTTGGCGAAGTGCAAGTTTGGGACGTTGCCAAACGCGAGCTAGTTCGTTCGATCAAAGGCTCGAACGACACGTTTTACGGTGTCTCGATTTCGCGCGATAATCGTCAAGTTGCTGTCGGATGTGCCGATAAGCTGGTTCGGGTGTTCAACGTCGCAGATGGAAATGAGGTCATGCGGTGCGACAACCATTTGGACTGGGTGTTCGGAGCTGCATTCAGTAACGATGGCACGCGGTTAGCGACGGTAAGTCGCGATAAAGCCACGAAGCTGATTGATGTATCCACCGGTCATTTGATCGACGACATCAATCGCACACGCGATCCGTTGATCTGTTTTGCTCGACATCCGATCGACGATCTCGTCGCCACGGGTGGAACCGAAGGAAAGATTCGGATGTTTCGGATGCAGCCACGTGGAGGACGGTTGGCTGAAGGGGACAACAAAGAAGAGAGCTTTGTTCGCGAGTTCGAGCACATGGCTTCGCCGATTCAAGCGATCGCGTTGAGCCCTGACGGAACGGCGGTAGCTTGCGGTGCAGCAAATGGCGAGGTGCGGATCTTCAAAACGGAGAACGGACAACGCATTGCGCAAATCAAATCGGAGCAAGGCCCCGTATTTGCGATTGCATTTTCGAGCGATGGGGAACGAATCGCAACTGGGGGCTATGACGGACGGATTCGTTTCTACAAGGCAGCTAATGGTGAAGCGATTCAAGACTTTGCCAGCGTCCCAATTCTCTGAAAGGGGCGATTTTGGTTAACACGCTCGCAGTTCCTCACCGCGCCAATGACCACGCGAAACGCTCTAGAGCTCAAACCATAGACTTGCCGCTTCGGCTACCATAGGATTCGAACCCGACGAAGGTATTTTGGACCCATTCCCGCTTTTGAAGACCCGTTTTTGAAGTTTCATCGATGCCAGCAGTTGCGATAGAGTGCGAGGGTTTGCGGGTTGTATTTTCTCAAGGGGGGGCCAAGCAGACGATCCTCGATGGTCTGGATCTCGACGTTCCTCTCGGGCAGATCACAACCCTGCTGGGTCCTAGCGGTTGTGGAAAAAGCACTTTGCTGCGGGTCATCGCAGGCTTGACCGAACCGACCAGCGGCACGGTCCGAATTGAAGGCCAAAGCGTGCGAGCTTCCCAACATAAACTTGCGTTTGTCTTCCAAGAATCGGCGTTGCTCCCTTGGCGCAGTGTCTGGCAAAACGTCCGTTTGCCTTGGGAATTGCGTCGAGGAGTCTCTGGCCAGGGGCTCGAATCTCGGATCCAAGAAGTCCTGGATTTGGTGGGATTCAAAGGGACCGACTGGCACAAAAAACCCCATCAACTTTCCGGTGGGATGAAGATGCGCGCATCGATCGCCAGGGCTCTGATCACCCAGCCGGACATCCTGCTTTTGGATGAACCTTTTGCCGCCCTGGACGATATGCTCCGATCCAAACTCAACGATTTGCTTTTGCGCATCGTCGCGCAGACCAAAACGACCATGCTATTTGTGACCCACAATATCTCCGAAGCGATCTACCTGAGCCATTCGATCGCGGTGTTCAGGCAAGGGACCATCGGCGAGCAGATCGCTGTCGATTTGCCTTTCCCGAGAAATCCTCAGGTCCGAAGTTCGCCCGAGTTTGCCGCTTATTATGGCCGTCTGAGCGAATCGTTGATCAGGAATTCTACGGTATGAACAGCAAGTCCCCGCTTTGGATACGCATCGCAGCCCCAATCGGCGTACTGGTCGCAGTGGCCATCGCTTGGCACTTGGCCGTCGACTGGTTCAAGCTTCCGCCGATCCTCTTGCCAAAACCAGTCCGGGTGCTTCAAGCCATCTGGACCGAGCGAGTCCGGTTAGTCCAGGGCTCTTGGGTTACCCTCCAGGCCTCCATGCTAGGTCTCGGAGCCAGCGCCCTGATCGGGTCGCTCGTGGCGATACTCTTCAGCCAATCGGCTTGGATCCGAACGGCACTTTACCCCTATGTCATCTTCCTACAGACCGTTCCGATCGTGGCCATTGCGCCGTTGCTGATCGTCTGGAGCGGCGCGGAGTTCAGGACCGTGGTGCTCGTTTCGTGCATCATCAGCATCTTTCCGATCATTTCGAACGTCACGAGCGGATTGCTTTCGATCGATTCGAATCACCTGGATTTGTTCCGCCTCCAAGGGGCATCGCGTTGGCAAACGCTTTTGAAATTGCGGATCCCATCGGCCATGCGTGCTCTGGTCCAGGGCTTGAGAATCAGTTGCGGCTTGGCGGTCATCGGGGCGATTGTCGGAGAGCTTTTCGTGGGAAATTCCGGAACCAGCGATGGACTCGGATCCCTCATGAACGCGATGCAGGCAAACCTTCGAACCGCCGAACTCATCGGAGCGATCTTGGCATGCACGCTGCTTGGTATCCTGCTTTTTCTGGGTGTCGAACTGCTCAATCGATGGGCCCTGCGACGCTGGACGATCGACACGGGCTTTGAATCGGCCGCCTGAGTCACTTCGACGGTCACCCCGAGGCGTCTCCCACACTTTAGAGGCATATTCGGTTATACTGAAAACTGAGTCGTACCCAAGTTTCCTTGACTAAGAGTCTGTGGATCGATCTGGAGATCCCCTACTAGAAAACCGCAATGACATGACACTAGCCTGGGACCGACTGATTCCAATACTTCGTTCGCACGAGCGTTTCATCCTCACGAGCCATATCCGACCCGATTGCGATGCGATCGGGAGCGAAATTGGGATGGCCGGTATACTCGCTGGTTTGGGCAAGCAAGTCACGATCGTCAACGGGCATCCTACCCCACCGACCCTGACGTTTTTGGACCCACGTCAAAACATCCGCGTGCTCGGTGAGAGCATCGATCTCGACGAGGTCACCGGCGATTGTCTGATCGTCTTGGACACAAGCGCCTGGGCGCAACTCGGCCCCATGGCCGAAGCCCTTCGTCGTTTCCCTGGCCGTAAAATCGTCATCGACCATCATGTGGGCGAGGATGACCTCGGTACCGAGTTTTTCAAGGACACCAGCGCCGAGGCGACCGGCCATCTGGTGACCCTCTGCGCCAAGCATGCCCAAGTCCCCATCACCAAATCGATGGCCAATGCGCTCTATGCGGCGATCGCCACGGATACCGGTTGGTTCCGTTTCAACTCGACGACCAGCGAGACCTACCGAGTGATCGCCGAGTTGGTCGATCAGGGAGCATCCCCATCGACGATCTACGGCGATCTATACGAGCGCGATACGATCGGAAGAGTCCGACTACGCGGTCGAATTCTTGCTCGCGCAACCGACGAGTGCAACGGTCAACTGGTCCACACGTATGTTCGCAAGGAGGACTTTGCCGAATCTGGGGCACTTGCAAGCGACACCGAAGATGCGATCAATTTGACGCTGGCCGTCGAAGGGACTAAGGTCGCAGTGATCTTCATCGAACAGCTCAAGGGTGGCTTTAAAATCAGCTTCCGCTCCCGCTGCCATGTCGATTGCAATGAGTTGGCAAGGCAGTTCGGTGGGGGCGGGCACCGGGCCGCCGCCGGGGCGTTTCTCGATGGCGAATTTGGTGAAGTCCAATCCAGGGTCCTGCAGGCCGTCCGCAGCGCCATTGCTCGTCCCGCACAGGCCCTTGGTAGTCCCAAATAGCCCCCGAAGACGATCCCGGGGGTATCGCGGGGGCTGCTTTTGGGTCTTCACCTGGGGAAGTAACCGGAATCTTGGGATAAATCAGGTCGGAGCAGCGCGTTAAATCTTGCCCAGTCGCCTTGAATTGCCCAGCTTTTGGTTTATTCTCAAGGAACGAATCGGCGCGTTACGCGTCGAAAGCTTGCGCTGCGTTGAGGCTGCGCAAGTCCTAGTTCAAGCACAACGCAGATGCACCCCTTGAGTACACGTACAGGAGCGATCAAAAGATGATCAAACGGATGTTGTTGACGGCCCTTGCCGTCGTGACCGCAGGATGGGTCGGAGCCGATGCTTTGGCCGGCCATGGTTCGAGTGGTGGATACGGTTCGAGCGGTGGATACGGCTCGAGTGGACACTATGGATCTTCAGGTGGATCTTCGGGCGGCTATGTCGGACCGTTGCGTCGCCTGCACGATCGCATTCATACGCATATTGCGGCCAAGCATGCTCGGCACGCGGCGCGTTGGAATGCGAGCCACGGCAGCTCGGGCGGTTACGGATCCTCCGGATCGTACCGTGTCAGCAGCTATGGATCCTCTGGCGGAGGATCTTCAGGGGGCAGCTACTACGGAAGCGGTTCGTCCGGCGGTGGTTCCTCTGGTAGTAGTTACTACCGCAGTGGCTATACCAGTCATTACGGTAGCGGTTCCTCAGGCGGTGGTTCGTCCGGTGGCAGCTACGGTGGCTCGAGCTACTACGTTCCGTCCTATGAATACGGGGCAACCGAAGGTGGCTACACCGTTCCGATGAACTCGACGAACGACGGTTATATCGGCGGCCAGACGTTCTCGGCCAGCCGAGCTTGGTCGACCAAGCCGTCGGTCTCGGGCACCGAAGTGCAGCTTACAGTAGACGTACCGATGGATGCGAAAGTTTTCGTCAACGGAAATCCGACCAAGGCGACCGGAACCTCGCGTCAATTCGTCAGCAAGGATCTCAATCCGAGCGAAGCGTATCGATTTGAAGTCCAAGCTGTCTACGAAGTCGACGGTAAGGAAGTCAGCCAGACCAAGACCGTCATTGCCAAGTCCGGCAGTGCCGAATCCTTGGTTTTCGACCCTTCGTCCAGCGATGACCCTGTCGAGACGACGCTGACGCTCAACGTTCCCGAGGGCGCCTCTGTGGTCCTGGCCAACAACTCGACCAAGAGCGACGGGAGCTTGCGCGTCTACCGCACCAAGCAGCTCAAGGTCGGCGAAGCTTGGGATGACTACAAAATCCAAGTCACCCTCAACGGGGTTACCAAGGAAAAGACCATCCGATTGATCGGCGGGGACAAGCTCGAGATGAGCTTCAATTTCGCGGATATCCAGGCCAACAAGTTGGCTTCGAACGATTAGTTTCCGATCACCGGTTTTCATCCACTGGAACCCTGCTGGATTTTTGCATCCAGCAGGGTTTTTTTACGCCCGTTTGTACCAAGTTCCGTTCAAGTCGTATCGGAAATCCGATACACTAAGAGAGGTCTTGGTTTGTTCGGAATGCATATCGGAGGTTTCTAACGTGGACATGCGCCAAACCCGCTTTGGAAAAACGTTCTGGATCGGACTATGTTCGGGTGTTGCCCTTTGTGCGATGCTTGCGAGTTTCTACTTCGTCGGACGATGGTCGGCCAGCTCTGCGGCTCTGGTGGAGCTTGAAAGTTCCAAGAGCATACCAGGCAACCGTCTTCATCCCGACCTACCCGTCGAGTGGCTCAAAGCCACCGCAACGCATGGGGGTGCGAACATCGCTGTTTGCACCGCGGCTGCCGGGGAGGAGGCCGAGGGCTTCTTCGCACTAGATTTCCTCACAGGTGACCTTAAAGGTTGGGTTTACTACCCACGAATGCAAGCCTTCGGTGGATTGTTCGCTACGAATGTCATTCAGTATCTAGGTACCGCAGGTGGTAAGAATCCCGAATACCTACTTGTAAGCGGAGCTTCCGCATCGGGTCCAACCGGAGGTCAAGTTCGAGCCGCCCAATCGCTGATCTATGTCGTCGACGTCAAGCTTGGGACTTTCGTCGCTTTCGCGATTCCGTGGAACCGCGCGATGGAAAATTCTGGCGTCGCCCAAATGAATACCCTACTTCCTGTCGGTGGCGATGCGATCCGTCCGATGACCAATGCTGGCCAGCGTAAAGCTCCCGCATTGGATCCGAACCAAAAGGCCAACCAAGCCAACCCCAACGCCGTCAATCCGCCCAACGCGAACCCGAACGCCAATCCCAATCAGGCCAACCCGAACGCGAATCCGAACGCCAATCCCAATCAGGCGAATCCGAATCAGGTACCCAACAACCAGAATCGCAAACAACCTTAGACCGCTAGCAACTTAGATTTTTCAAGCCGATGCCAATTAGTGAATGGGTCAGTCGACGTGTATTCCAGTTCGTCCATGGAAACAACCTCGTATACAACACTTGTTGGGAGGACCCAAGGCTTGATCGCCAAACGCTCAACCTGACTTCTCAAGACAGGTTGTTGGTCATCACCTCGGCCGGCTGCAACGCCTTGGACTACCTGCTAGCCGGTGCGGGCCAAGTCTATGCCGTCGACATGAACCCTCGTCAAAACGCGTTGCTGGAGCTTAAGGCTTCGGCGATTCGCAATCTGAGCTACGAGCAGTTCTTCGACATGTTCGGACGCGGGCATCTCCCGATGGCCGAGTCTCTCTATGCAGCGAAACTTCGCGAAAGCCTATCGTCGCAGTCCCGCAAGTACTGGGACCGTTGGATCAAGTTCTTCGATCATCCCAAGAAGTCTTTTTACTTCCGAGGGACTTCGGGTACCTTTGCCCACATGGTCGGCAATTACATCGACAAAGTCGCCCGATGCCGAGGCGAAATCAACGAACTTCTCGACGCTTCCTCGCTCGATACCCAGCGCGAGCTCTATGCGGATCTGAAAGAAAAGGTCTGGTCAAAGACCCTGCAGTTTGCGATGAACCGCGACACAACCTTGAGCCTTTTGGGGGTACCCAAAGCCCAACGCAAACAGATCGATGATCAGTACCCGGGCGGGATCGTCAAGTTCGTCGAAGACTCGATCGATACGGTCTTTTCCAAGCTGCCCATCCAAGACAACTACTTCTGGCGAGTTTACATCACCGGATCCTACACCCCGGCGTGTTGTCCGGAATATCTCAAGCCGGAGAACTTCCAAAAACTTCGCGACGGCTTGCTCGATCAACTCACGGTTCGCACCGATTCGGTCGAAGGATTCCTGCGAAAACACCAAGGCACAATCTCCCGTTTCGTCCTCCTGGATCATATGGATTGGCTCAGCGACCACTACTTCCCGCTTTTGGAATCCGAGTGGCAAGCCATCCTCGATCGAGCCGCTCCGAACACCCGAATCCTTTGGCGATCGGGCGGTCTGCGCACCGATTTTCTCAACGATGTGACCGTCACGCGAAACGGCAAATCCTATCTGCTCCCCGAGCTTTTGACCTACCATACCGATCTGGCTTCCCAACTCCATCAGCTCGATCGAGTCCACACCTACGGAAGCTTTTACATCGCCGATCTGGCCAACGCCTGATCGCTTTCCAAGGAGTCTTCTACGATGCAGTTGCCTAAGGGTTTTCGTTTTGCTGGCGTCAGCGCCGGGATCAAGAGTCGAGCCGGAGCCAAAGACGTCGCAATGATCGTCTCAGACCTGCCCTGCACCGCCGCCGGGGTCTATACGACCAATCAGATCGTCGCTGCCCCTGTCGTGCTCTCGCGGTCCCGTACCCCGTCCTCCTCACTCCGTGGCATCGTGATCAACAGCGGAAACGCGAACGCTTGCACCGGACTCCAAGGGGACCTCGACGCGGCCGAAATGACTCGCTTGGCGGCCGCCTGTGTCCCGAACTCTGACGGCCTCAAAGCGGATGATTTCCTCGTCATGAGCACTGGCATCATCGGTCGCAAACTACCGATGAACAAAATCAAATCCGGGATCGAACTGGCGGCCAAAAGCCTCGGGCCAAGCGATGGTCATTTCCTAGACGCCTGCGATGGGATCATGACCACCGACGCCTTTCGCAAGACCGCCCACCGAAACATCACCACCTCGCGCGGCTCGCATGCGATCGTCGGTATGTGCAAAGGTGCCGGGATGATCGGTCCCAAAATGGCCACCATGCTCGCGATCGTCGTGACCGATGCACCCATCGAAGCGACCCGAGCGCAAAGGATCTTGCAAGCGGCCGCAAACCGATCGTTCAACTGCATCAGTGTCGAAGGCCACATGAGCACCAACGACTCTCTGGTTTTGCTGGCCCAAGCTCCCTCGTCCAAACAACCGTCGCTCAACGATGAAGATCTTGCGCTGTTCGAAGCGGAACTGACTCAACTGTGCATCGATCTAGCGAAAATGATCCCCGACGACGGCGAAGGTGCAACGCACCTGATCGAAATCTGCGTCCACGGGGCCAACACCCAAGCCGATGCCGATGCGATCGCTCGCAACATCGCGTTGAGCAACTTGGTCAAAACCGCGATCACCGGCGGGGATCCAAACTGGGGACGCATCGTCTCGGCAGCAGGCTTTGCCGGGGTCCCGATCCAACCGAAAAGAACCGCTCTGAAGATCAACTCCATCCCTTTGTTCGACGCTGGTGAACCTTTAGAGTTTGATGCCAAAGTAGTCAGCGAATCGATTCGATCGAGCAAACTTACTTCGATCGACCTTCAAGTCGGCTTAGGACCCGGCTCGGCTACCCATTGGACTACCGACCTGAACACCGAGTACGTCCGCTTCAACTCAGAGTACTCGACGTGAACGCCAAGGTGCGAAGAGAAGAGAAGCGAAGAGAAAAACGCAAAGGTGCAAAGGCGCAAGGACGCAAAGAAGAAGGAAGTAGGTTGAAGGAAGTAGGAAGTGTGGCATGCTCTGCTTCTTATCTACTTTACCTCTTTCTCTTTCTTCCTCTCTGTGTTCTCTGGTGCCTCTGTGTTTCACTCTCTTCGACTGTTTGACCCTCTTCGGGCTTTAGGTCCCGATTTGCGACTTCAGGACGATCATCTCCTGATCTCGCTGGACTTGGACCTCGAGATCGTCGCCGGGTTTATAGGTCTGGAGAGCTTGGTCCATCTCCTCTCGGTTTGCGATTTCGCGATCACCGATCTTGAGGATGCGGTCATTGGGTTCGACACCGGCTTTCTTGGCCCAGCCGCCTGGCATGACCCGTTCGACGACCACACCTTGCTCCCCTTGTTTGATCCGCACGCCTAGGCGAATTTTGTTCGACCCGCTTCTGAGGAACGTCGGTCGCTCTGGGTTATGGGCGATATGGTCGGTCAGGAAGACAACCATTTCGGAGATCTTGGAGATTCCCTCGACATTGATCTTCTCGAAGTCATCGCTGGGTCGGTGGTAATCGGGATGGAAGCCTGAGAAGAAGTGGTAGACTGGAATCCCTTTCAAGAAAAAGGATTGGTGATCGCTCGGACCGACCCCTTCGGGTTGGCGCTTGATGTCAAAACCTTGCTTCTCGTTCGAACGGGTTAGCAGATCATCGAATTCTTTGGCCGTACCGGTGCCGTAGACCGTCAGGATGTTCTCGGAGATTCGTCCTACCATGTCGAGGTTGAGCATTGCGACGGTTTGGGCAAGATCGAATCGTGGGTGATTGACGTAGTATTCGCTACCGATGAGGCCGAGTTCCTCGGCGCTGAAGGTCATAAAGAGGATACTTCGACGAGGCTTATCGGCAGGTGACTCTTTGGCCATTTCGACAATGCGACGCGCGGTTTCCAGGAGTCCGACGGTTCCAGAAGCGTTGTCGTCGGCCCCGTTGTGGATCGCGAATGTTCCTGGGGCCAGGGAGCCTGCGCCCCCCATGCCGACGTGGTCAAAGTGAGCTCCGACGACGACGTACTCTTGGGCCAATGCTCCTTGGCCAGGCAAAAGGCCCAAAACGTTCATCGAGGGGATTTTTCGTCGGGTCACATCCGACTGTCCGCTTGCGGACCAACCGGTCATCTCAAAAGACTGCGGTTGGAGTTTCTCATCGATGGCCGCTTCGAGTTCGACCAGGGATTTGCCGGCCTCTTGGAGCCAAGCTTCAGCCATCGAGCGACTGACAAAGAAGGTAGGGATCTTATCGCCCTCGGGGTTATTGCCTGCTCCTGAGACAGGCAAGAGCGCTCCGGGATTCTCTTTTTCGGACGCAGCGTCGTTGATCAGGATCAAGGCAGCGGCGCCATGCTTGGCCGCATTGGATTCCTTGCTGGTGAAGAAAGCGTATTGGCTAGGCTGGGTTCCTATGAAAGGGCCGGTATCTGTTGCGGGCTTGGGCTGCTTGCGAATCACCAGGACCGCTTTGCCTTGGACATCGAGTCCCTCGTAGTCGTCGTATTTGAAATTCTCTTCGTTGGCACTGATGCCGTAACCGGCAAAGACCAGCGGGGCGTCGAACTTTCCGTTCGTTCCGATGGCTTGTGGTTGAAAATCGTCGGCAAGAGCAAGCGGCAGCTTGGTGCCGTCGGGTTTGGTCAGAACCAGTTGGTTCGTTTCGGGCGAGGCTCCAGGTTCGCCAGTGACTTCGAAGTACTGAAAGGGTTTTCCGTCGAACAGATCGGTTTGGAGGCCTAGTTCTCCGAAACGCTTGGCGATGAAATCGGCAGCGAGCTTCAGACCTGGGGTTTCTGCGGCTCGGCCTTTGAGGTCGTCGGAAGCCAGATAGGAGATATCGGCGTAGATCCGTTCCTCAGCAGGTGTCTTGAGAACCGGTCCTTTGGCCACGGGGTTTTCATCCGCCGAGCTTTGCCCCCAGAGGAATCCACCTAGCGTCAAAGAAAGAAGAGCGACGGGTGCAAATGATTTCGACCTATTCGACGTATTCGACATGTTCGTAGGTTGGTTTTTAAGAAGGTGCAAACAAAGACCGAGCGGGCTGTCAGTTTAGTAGATTTTCAGGGAATCGTCACACGGATATTGGCGGTTTCTCAGCTCTCGAGAGCCGGTGCAGGGGGAAAACTGAACCAATTTCGTCTATTTTCTCCTGTCCTGCGTATAATCGGTGCAAGACAAAGGAGTGCGACATGCAGGAGTCATTCACGATCCCGTCGGATTTCGTCGACACGGAGCTCTTTGAAATCCCCAAGGGCTTGCCGGAGGACGAATTCTCCAAACGGGTTGTTCAGTTATTTCGTGACCAGTTTCGCCAGATGGGGGCCAAGGCCCAGGTGGCTTATGCCCCCCAGGATCGGGCGTATGTGGTCGATTGGAACAGGCCTGAGGATCTCATGGGGATCATCATCAAGGCTGGGGATCTGTGCAACGAAGGTAAGCCTCGGAAGGGCGCCTGCAGGCTTTGGATCTTGTTGCTTGTCCCGGAAATGACCGAAGACGAATCGGTGCACGCAGCCTTTGTCTTAGGCGGCGCCCTGAACATGCTCCGGTACTTTGGAGGAGCCATCACCATTCTCGAACGTGTGATCCGTAAAAAACCTGACCATCACGAGGCGATGATCGCTTTGGGTTCGGCGGAATTGATGAGGGGCAACCGGCAGATCGGTGAAGCTTGGCTGCGCAAGGCCTTGTCGTTATCGGCTGAGAACGCGCAAGCGATCCGAAACCTAGGGGTCTGCCTGATGATGCAAAACAGGCATGCCGAGGCGATCGTCGAATTCAAACGATGCATCCAACTAACCCCCAACGATGCGGCTTTGTATGTGACGCTCGGGCAATGCTACGAAGTGCTCGGACAGGAGCCCGAACAAGCTGTTGCAATGTTTCAAAAAGCGCTAGATCTCGGTGGCCCCGAATCTCTTATGGAGACGGCCCGCAAGTACCAGTACAAGTATGCGGACTTGGAAGTCCCCTCGGATGAGGATTTTCGAGACGACGTCTACGAAGCCTACCTGGATGCTTTTGTGCGGATGAGAACCATGCCCCAAGAGCAACTCGGAAAGGTCATCAACGAGATCTACGGGTTGTTGAAGGCCAACGAAAGGCCGACCGATCCGCTCACAACCTACTTCCGGCTTGATTCGATCCAGGAGACGGTCAGTCACATGCACATGATTTGCCTGATGAAGGTACTGGTTTTGGAGGTCGCGCCTCAGACGGACATCGGAACGGAATTCAGCCGCGAGTACCATGCAGCCAAAGAGCATCGCTAGCAACACGCCTTGGGCTTCAGACGGGGCAAGCCCGCCTGGGAGCCCGCCTGGGAGGCTCCTGAAGCCTCTAGGTCACAGCAATTACTATTTCAAGCGAATCAGGACTTCGTTGCGGCGAAGTGGGCTTGGTGTGAAGGGTGGATCGTAGCCGGCCGTTTCAACGCCGCTGGAGTCCTGTGCGTCGTCTGCGACCAAGCCCTTGGACTCCATCCAACTTCGCAGTTTGGTTTCTGCCTCTTTGGCCGCCTTGGCGCTCATCTGGCCGGAAAACCGCACGACCGCAAACCGACCCCCGACGCGTTTGCGGACCTCGACTCCTGGGCCGGTGGGCGCGGGTACCTCGGAGTCGGCGATCTCCTTGGGCATCACAAAGCCCATCTGAACAGCCGATTCGCTCTTGTCATTTTCCATGAAGACAGGGGTCGTCATCGCTATTTTTTTGTCCGATGCGTTGGCGCCGCTGATGTACCGAAACAGCTTCATGAAGCTGCCGTCTCGGCCCTGCGCATCGAGCTTGGTGCGGGTCGCGACGAGCATCAAGTCGGTGTATTCGCGAACCTCGAACTTTCCGTCCTTTTCGACCACCTTGTACTCGGCCGACTCATAAGCCCCTCGCGCCATGGTGTTCCAGGCCGCTAAGGCGGTAAAAATCAGCAATCCGGCTGCCGATAGATAGATCATTCGACTGTACTTCATAGGGAAAACGCCCTCCGGCGATGAGGAATGGACCTTGTATTCTGTGTACTGTATCGCGGAGTCAATCAGCCCGTCTGGGAGCCCGACAGGGTGCGTAGCTACACGCCTTGGGCTTCAGACGGGGCAAGCCCGTCTGGGAGCCGTTGCGGGAGCCCGACTGGTGCTAGCTACGCGCCTTGGGCTTCAGACGGGGCAAGCCCGTCTGGGAGCCGTTGCGGGAGCCCGACTGGTGCTAGCTACACGCCTTGGGCTTCAGACGGGGCAAGCCCGTCTGGGAGCCGTTGCGGGAGCCCGACTGGTGCGTAGCTACACGCCTTGGGCTTCAGACGGGGCAAGCCCGTCTGGGAGCCGTTCGGGAGCCCGACTGGTGCTAGCTACATGCCTTGGGCTTCAGACGGGACAAGCCCGTCTGGGAGCCGTTTGGGCGTTTCTGGGAGCCTGACAAACTGTCCAACGACGCTCGAGCGTTACCCTGTCAGGCCATCCAACGAGGTGAGACGGCCCCCGACGGGCTTGCCCCGTCCGGTGCCCACGGTTCAAAGCTAGAGATGTAGCCCCTCCTACCCTCCACTCCTGCCTGACAACCCGACAGGGCATTCAAGACCCCGACGGGCTTGCCCCGTCCGGTGAATCAGGTTCCCAAGCTACAAACCCTCTCCGGCGCTAAAATTCAACGATCTCCAACACCCACTACAAAAAGGAGCTACCCATTGTCCAACCCGAATTGCTATCACTCTGACTCGACGACGGCCGCTTACTCTCTACGCTGGTCATGGACCGGCTGGCCATCGATCGGCTCGATGCCCTCCTTGACCGAAAACGACTGGAGAGAACTTGCGGATGCTTGGGAAAAAGACGGAATCCGATTATTGGAGCGAAACTGCCTGTCCGACTATTGGCAAGCTACCGTCAGTACGAAACCAGCCACCGACCCTAGCTTCATCGTAGGTCGTATCAAAGGTCGTATCGATCATCGATTCCGTAACCAAAAGATCCCTTTCAAGTTCTCTCGCAAGGTATCGCTCCGCGCGCTTGGTAACAACACGACTGCCGATGTTCTAGACTACATTCGCCGGCAAGTCGACTCCGCTCAATTCTGTCGTTCCGACTTCGCAGATAACCTCAAGCAGTTCACTCGCGTTTGGCAGGATGAGAAACTTCACGCACCGATCGAGGTCAGCAGTGGCCGTTATTGGTATCTGCTTCATCTGGTCCTGGTCGTCGAAGGTAGGCGTCGGATCGGCGACTTCCAGTTTTTGGGGGACCTGTTTGAAATCTGCCAAGCGATCGCGTTGGAACGTGATTATCTCTTAGGTGGCATTTCGGTAATGCCGGACCATCTTCACATGTGCCTACGTGGCGCACTGGAGGACTCTCCGGAGGCAATTGCGATCGCTTATATGAATGAATCGTGTCGTAAGCTCGGGGTGGTGGGTCTCTGGAGGCCGAGTTACTACGTCGGGACGACTGGAGCTTACAGCATGAATGCGGTACGTGGCCACACACCTTTGGCTTCAGACGGGACAAGCCCGTCTGGGAGCCCGTCTGGGAGCCCGACTGGGAACCCGAATGGGAGCCCCAGGTCCTAGCTGCACGCCTTGGGCTTCAGACGGGGCAAGCCCGTCTGGGAGCCGTTCGGGAGCCCGACTGGTGCGTAGCTGCACGCCTTGGGCTTCAGACGGGGCAAGCCCGTCTGGGAGCCGTTCGGGAGCCCGACTGGTGCGTAGCTGCACGCCTTGGGCTTCAGACGGGGCAAGCCCGTCTGGGAGCCGTTCGGGAGCC
>Ga0315903_10000291_pt1 | contig 75050 bp, 80 predicted proteins | sample LakEriMetagenome_7_FD_203524 | JGI IMG/M metagenome (GOLD analysis project Ga0315903, IMG submission 203524) | Freshwater fungal communities from buoy surface, Lake Erie, Ohio, United States - Buoy 2 MA119 | ecosystem: Environmental > Aquatic > Freshwater > Lake | place: USA: Lake Erie, Ohio... | reverse complement strand
TATCAGTTTTATTTTCGCAACAAATTTCATCTTCAGATATGCATTGCTGTTCACAACAAACCTCATTATCATCGCAAGCGGGATCACAATCTTCATTAACTTTATATGTTAGTTTGAATTCTTTATTAAATACTTTTACTGTACTAGTCTTTTCAATTTTTTCAGCTTGAGAAAGAACATTTTTCTTGGTTTTACTATATGATGTTACTTTTCTAGTTTTTATTTCGTAAGATGAGCTTACTGTTCCTATAGATGACGTGGCCAGGTCTTTACATCCTTGATCCTCTATTACTCCTTGTGTATCTCCCGATGCCTCATTTTTTACGCACTTATAAGTTGTAGCTCTATGTTTTGGTTTAAATCTTTTGTCAAGCGAATCACAGGCATTATATCCTTCACAACTTGTATCAGGACAGCATTCTTCTGGACCACATGCAACACCAACAGACGTATTCGGAATAAAGCAATAATTTGTATCTTTACAGTATGTAGACCAGCCAATACCACAATACTTAGAAGAATACCCTATTGATATACTGTCAGAATTATTACAATTTCCATTACATAGATAATATATTGTTTGACTTGCTGCTATGGTATCAATAGCATTATAAAAAGTCGCACTGCACGCACAGCTACAAGCAACTGCTTGCAAGTAACACTCTATTGATCCTCCGCATTCTTGAGATTGTTCATTGCATTTAGCTATACAATCATAAAATGTCTTTTGGACTTTTTCATATTCACAACAAATCCTATAACCCTCTTTCTGGGCAGCAAAATTTAATTCATTTTGTTCTTTGCCTATTCCATTAGCATTAATAGATATTACTTGATTATAAGATGTTTGACTAACAAATTCTTTGCCATCAGGACAGGAATTGTTATACTGGTCCAAACTTTCTTTTGATGGGCCAACTATCTCGCCAAAACATGATGGAGCAACTATACCTTTGTTGGTTTTTTCTTCTGTCTCGCAAACATTTGGAACCCAAGAATAATCTGTATAATCAATATCTTGTCCTTTTAATTGTAACGTTTTGTATTCATATTCACACAATTCTTGTCCGGGATTTCCTGTTAATGTTGACCCTGGCGGACAATAACAGTCTCTTGGTAAAGGATCACTATAGCTAATAGACACAGAACAATCAACGTCTCCACACTGTCTACATGCTAGATAATAGTCTTCTGGTAATGTTAATTCTTCACACTTAACTAATGAATAGTTTGGATTTATGCTTTTTAAATATTCTGTTGCATCTTCACATGACCATTCGTCGCACACTAATTCTGAAGGTTGACAGTCAGATGAACACTCATCATCGATACCGTTTGGTGCGCATTTAAATGTGCCATCACATATCGTTTTATAAACAATCATAGATGACTCAAACTTTGGATCTATTACGATACTATCAAAACAAGAACTTTCTAATACTAATCCTGAAGCATTATTGACTAAAGAAAATTCACAAGACATAGTGTCGATTGATAAATCAAATAATTTTCCAGCTCCTACGCACTCTTTGCTCTTGATATTAAATTCATGAGTTATAATATATTTTGATGTAGAACTTGGATCATACTCATCAAATGGTAAAGAAATAATATTTTCATGAGGCACATTTTCTCTATATCTAATTTCATTTTCTATAATAATAGAACTTGGAGCAATATTTACTACTCCTTTATTATTTTTTAATATAGATATATCTAATAATGAACCATTAATAAATTCTGATCCAATAGACTTATCATTTTCAATGATAGTCTGACAGTCTTTTTCAGATTCTGAGCAGCTGTAATTGTATAAAAATGTGGAGCCTACGTTTGAAAAACTTAATTCTGAACATGGGATATCTATAATTCCACTCTGAGGGAAAAATGTTAATTCTATTTCTTTAACATTATCTAATGGTGGAGCTAAATAATCTTTAACTTTTAATAAATAATATTCTAAAGTTTTTACTTCTATAACTCCACTAACAGATCCTGTTGGACAAATATCTTTGCATGATATGTCATACTTAACATCTTTTTCCCAGAAATCTTTACAATCGTCTTTGTCTTCTTGTTCTGCTTCCAAACAACTTTCTCTTTCTGATAGACAAGCATCGCGATCCTTATAGCACTGATCAATATCTTCCTGATCAGTATATTCCTCACAATCTTTAGAATTACAATCTTCTTCGGTTTTGCAGCAATGGTTTATTGTGTCGCAATGAGCTGGAAACTTTACTTCTGAAATTTCTACCAAATTTTGATCTGATCCGATAAGACCCAAAGCATCGTAAATATCTGATTTTTGTATCTCATAAATTGTGTCGCAAATATTTTCTGGATATTTTTCAGAGCAAGCGGAGGCATCGTCTTTGCACTCATACTCTAATTTTTTCAATATTTTATATGTTACATTTTGATTTAATAATATTCCTTTTTCTGTTAATAAACTCCAGTTGCCCGGGGGTGGTAAATCAAGCCAATATAGATCATCATTATAAGGTACCTCTATTTTATTTAGTAAATAGTCTTGTGATTTTGGTTGGAAAAAATCTTCAAAATAAATTATACCACTATTACTAATAATTGGTTTTTGTGTATCGTCATCTTCAAAAATATGCAAATCTAAAAATGGATTAAAATCTTTATTTAAAGATCTAATATAATTTTTATTATTTTTTAAGATATCTGCACTATTATTAATAGCATTGCTAGACATTTGTCCTAATAATGATGGATTTGGTTCGTGTTGGTAATAAGATATTCTGGATTCCTTAAAAATTTCTAAACTTGTTAAATTTACTTCGACTTTATATGTTTCTATTAATAAAGCCTGAACAGATGTTTGTTTGGAACAAAATCTAGAATTTTTTTCTATTATTAATTGTCCATATATTGGTAAAACATCATTCTTTTCAAACTCGATAACTATTTCATCATCTTCGTTTACATCTTCTACTTTACCCCTAAATATCTCTGTGTCTTTATATTTGAAAATTAAAAATCCTTCATTATTTTTTTTACTATTTAATTTAACAGTAATTTTAAGAGGTCCTGTAAACGATCCCAAATAAATATATTCATTAATATCATTTATAGTTCCTTTAGAAATAATTCTATCGCCATCCAAATATGTTTCATCCTGGATCTCAAGATCGCCAGAGCAATTTAATATTTGATATCTTCTATCTCCATCATCACTAAAAGAATTAAATATTCTTGATAATGGAAAAAAATTTGTTTGAGTATTTTTGTTATAATTATTTACAAAACTGATTGGACAGCCCCAACTATAAGATGTATTCTTTGTTATCCCATTTCTGATAATAGAATTATTGTACCATTGATTATCAAGTGTTTCTCCATACCATTCTTGATTTAACAACTTATCGTATCTATATAAGTTAATATTTTTGTATTTTGCTGCCATACGTTCAGCATAACCATATGACATATTTCCCCATTTTCCAATTGTTAATCTATCATCATAAGTTTTATTTGGTCTATAGATCACAACAGATTGATTAAATTGTCCATCTTTTTTAGTTTTATTGATATATCCAGATAAAAATAAATTATCGTCTGGAGATTTATTAATTTGTATTTTATTAGATCCAGACACATCGATAACTTCAACTTGAAGACTTTTAGTAATATCTTTAGCCGAGATGATAGTTATTGGTTCCTGTCTAATAGATATATCATCAAAATAATTAAGTATTCTCTCATCATTACTGTCGCTGTGAATCGTAAGAATATTAGATCCAGGCGATCTAACGAATGTAAAATCATTATAGGCATAACCATATGTATAATCTATATTAATATATTCAAAAGGAATATTGTCTAAAATCATAGACTCAATATTATTATATCTAATATTTTTAAATTTATTTGTAACAAAATATGAAGAAGCTTGTGTTTTTACTCCTATAAAATTAGAATTTAATATTTTATCTTGTTTAGGTATTGGTAGTCCACTAAGGCTATATATAAAATTATACCCTGGCAGATATTCTTCATTATACATCGCATATGAATTGTAAAAATAATTTATATCATAATTTATATTTTGAAATGAAATATTTAAATTATATCCAGAATTAGTTCCATAATTATCTCCAGCTTCAACAGTGAATGTTCTCTTTTTGGATATAAACTCATAGTATACCGAATGACCAGGAGTACAATCACCTATTTGAGATTCAACTCTGAGTCCATCAATTAATAGCTCATCGTCAATTCCTCCGGTGATGATCACCTTGGTTGGAAGTTTTACTTTTGATGGAATATTTACAATTTTTCTGCCATATGATGATGACCTACATCCTTTGTTTGGAATTCCAAGAATAGTAAATGAAATATTGATACTATCAGTTTGATTGTCATTTGTTGTAGAGAATATGCCTTTATGATCTGGAATGATTGGAGTTTTATTCCAATATTTTTGATCATATTTCCATCCAAAATTTGGATGAAAAAATCCTTTTTTACCAGTGACATTGAGACCACCAAAGGATAGCGCTTGATTAGTATAATTTGTTTGAATGCCAGATAAGCTTATGGCCCATTGAGTATCTGGATTAGATTCTGGGATATCTACCTCTACATATACAAGAGATGGATATTGCGTAGTTTTTGTTAGACACAAAGTTCCTGCTGTATTTGTGAAATATGGATCTTCATTTTCTTTGGTTTCTTCATCCCATTTTAATATAAAATGACCGCTTGGAGACTGATATGTTAATATTAATTCACCAGGGTAATCTATATTAAAACTGACAGTCTTTTTACCACATCCATCGATAGTATATGAGCAATTTTCTTCTTTTGGAAATATAGGATCGTGACCTTTGTATAAAGGAGTGCCTGGATCCGGATGATATGGCAACATAAGGCCATATTCATTAACTTCATTTTGAGTCAATCCTGCATAATATTTTCCAGAAGGAAGATAATACATTGATGTTGATGGTACAAATAAAAGATCTTTTTCATTTGATAATTCTTGTTTTCCACTAGCCTCTGGATGTAGGTCCATCAAAGAAAAACAATTACAGGTTTCATTATTTTTAACAAATGGTTCGCATACTGGTTTTGAATCCGATCTTAAATATTCAATATTAATACCACTAATAAATTTAAATTGAGAGTTATTGTGTGTTTTTACATTAATGAATATATTACTTGGTGTTCCGTCCAAACCGGATGGATAAGAATCCTTTTGCAGAAAATAGGGGCCGTCGAATGTTGTTGAATTAATCGAGCTAACACAAGAAATATCTCTGGTTAAAGATGTGCTAAAATCAACTCCTCCAAGACCATGTAGTTTTACATTACTTATATCTGGATTAAAAATTCCACTTTCTTTTTCTGATAGGTGGTATCCTATTGTTCTATCTCCAAATTTAACATAATTAATGTTATATTTTTTTTCTGTTGATTCAGAATCTGGGTCTTCTGGATCTTCTGGAGGTATTGTTACTGTAAATATTTCTTCTGATTGGTATGCTTTTAATTTAATTTCATTATTTAAGTAATAAGAAATATCATATGCACAAGGTTTTTCTTTATCGGATAGGTATAATTCTGTATTAAGATCTATACTAATATTAGGTCCTGTTGAAGATAAAAAGTTCGATTTTAAAGTGGCTTCGGAAGATTCAGGAACTATTAAAGAAATGCCATATTTAGTACTTAGTTTTTGTAATAAATCTATTTTTGTAACAATATAATTATTTTGTCCAATATCAGAATATCTTTTGTTTGACATTCCTGACAATTGTGGATATAATAGTCCAAGACTGGTTCTTTCATAACCTATACCATTATCAGGACCAGATAATATTTCTGTTATTCTATCTATTTGAGGACCAGTTGCCAGAATAGCAGCATTATATTTTGCTGTATTAGCATTAAAACCAGCTGAAATAAATGATGAATTTATTTGATTTAATGTTCCACTTAAATTTGGAGTGACAACAGGCTTGCCATTTATTAAGGCCATGTCTCCATCAGAAATATATAAATCTATACCAGGAAATAATCTAAGATCTTTATTTATTAATCTCCCCATATCATAATATCTATACCAAAATAATACTCCACTACTATATGTTTTGCATGTGTATCCATATTTTGAAAAATCAATTATCCAATCTAATTGAAGTTCTAAATTTCCTGTTATTGTCCAATTTTTTAATTTTGGATTATTTATATTAACTAATTGTCTAATACCTAGTCCTTCTGGCGTTTCTGAATCACATTCCTCATCTTCTTCTGTATTAATTTTAATCCATTTTTTATCATCTGTTATTGGAGATTTGTCAAAAAATACTGGCTGCCAAATACCGCTATATTTAGGATTAAATGCAGGAATCAAACTTTTTAAATCATATTTTAGTTCTGTTTCTTTATCAAAAACATTAACCAATTCATTAATAAAAGTTGTATTTTTAACTATACAATCGCACGACATTTTATCCTCCACAAGTATTGCTACTTGTTAAAATCCATTCATTTTTTATAAACGTAAATATTCCTGCTTGATTACTTTGACTGATATCAAAGTTAAGATAGTTATTAAATTCTACCGTAATTTGTTCCGGAGTTTCTGGTTCTCCAGTAATAGGATCAAATCCTTTGGCATAAGCATTCAAAATCTTAGCGGTTCCATTACTACTTATGGTGCCCATCGCTACTATATTTTGTTTTGATATTGGCTCATAAAATCCAGAAGCCTCATCATAATAGCATGTTATTTTTGCTCCTCTTGGAGCCCCATAGCTCTCTGTAGAATCTCTTACAAATATCATGCGTCTTAAATTATTTGGTAATGGCGAGGTTTTATCCATAGAATTAAAAAATGCTCTAGCAGGAAATGGCGGTACCAAATCATCTTCTAATTGAACATCTACTAATTTGTATGGTTGGGCTGCTGTCCAAACTTTTCTATTTTCATCCCATCTTAAGTCTACTGGACCAACAGGCCAGCTATCTGGTCTTAATCCCCAGCCTTTATAAAATTCACTTTCTTTAATTGGATCAGTCCATTCTTCTTTATCATTATCCCATGTTTGATTTTTACCTAATATCGTTCCTGCATAATCTTGAAAACCACCTGTCTGATCTTTTTTGTCTCTTATGCGTTTTGGGTATCCTCCAGCATTTAATTCTTTTGGTTCCCCAGAAGCATTTGGCACTGGCATTCCATCAACATCATATCCCCAACCAGCCATAACAAGAGGGCCCCTTAAGGCTAAGAATCTATGATTATTTTGAAAATATTCATAAGATTTTCCTCCAACTTGTACTGAATTTGCACTTTTAGCTACTCTACCGTCAGCCATATCAAAAGCCACAGAATTCCAATCTCCATCAGAAACCATTCTATTTTGATCAAAATATTCTAATCCTGTTAGTTCTCCAGTAAGAGGATCTACCATTGGTTGTTGATCAATATTCAAGTTAGAATTTATAGATAGAGATCCTACAGGAGGAACAACACTTCTTCCGACTATGTCTATGTGATGAGAGGTATAATCATTAGACTGAGCAAATTTATTTCTAAGTTCGCCAACGGGCATTATAATTGGATTTAAATTTACATAATCAATTTTTTTTGACATTACCGTCGATTGTAATAGTTTTTCTAAAGCTTGTGGATCCTTAATTATATCTTCATCTGCTTGGTTTGATAATATATATGGAGGTAATCTTCCGTTTGATGTTGAAGAATTTGGTTCTTGTCCAGCAGAGACATTTGAGCAATAATCGCAATAGAAAGTTTTATCTTCCCATATATAAGTTTTTGTTCCTCTGCATATTGGACATCCTGAAATTTTACCATCAGATGTGGTCAAATATGGCTTATATGGAGTAGTAGAAGATAGCATCGTTGGATAAAAAGAAACTGGGTGTAATAATCCATCCATACTCATAAAAGACTTGGTACTATATAGTTGTTCAAATTCTTGAACTACTTCTCTTCTTTCCTGTATATTAACAGTGGTCATCTGTTTTATAGAATTGCCAGACCATTGATTTGTTGTTTTTAATGGATTTGGAAAAAATCCCATAAGATTAGCTGGCTCGGCCTTTCTACTCCAGAAAGGAGCAGAATATCCAACCAAAACATCAACAGGACTATATGATCTTAAGATAGAATCAGCACCAAAACTTGGAGAGCTATTAACAGTTGGCGAGGTGGCGATTGTTCTTAGTATCTCAGAAACTGCATTAAATTCTTTTCTAAACTCCCTAGACATTTTTTGTGTAGCCTGAGCAGCCTGTTTGATTCTGTCAGAATTTTCTTTATTGAACAATGTGAATTTTTTTGTGAATGTTCTGAATGTGTAGGTTGTGGAAGGTCCGCTTTCGCTAATTTGGCACTGTATATTGCTGACTGTTGGTCCTCTAAACAAATTTCCAGCAGTTTTTAATTCATTGCCCAAATTAATAAATGGGACTCCATGAATAGTTAAAGATCCGGACTCTAATTTTTGTAAATAATCATTATCCTGTCCAACTTTTAATAAAGCCACCTCGTCTAATATTCTCATTCCGCCATAATTCCATGGAACAAAATCAGATTCAATTTCTACTTTTGCTCCACCTATTAAATTTTCTATTTTTTTAATTTGAAGAGTTCCAGCATCACTTGGAAAGATAACATCTTTCAATAAATCTGGAGCAGATACCCAAGGTCCGTAAACGGAGGTATTGTCCACAATTGGTACGCCAGCGAAAAACGGCATCGCTGCTTTTGGATGTATAGATAAGTTATTAAATTGTTTATTTGCTTTATTTTGACTAGCAGCATTTTTTGCAGTTACTGAGGTTTCTAGTGGCGTTGGTTTAATAAATAAAGAATTTCCCAAGGCTCGTATTGCTGTTACTAATGACGCTCCAGTATAATCGGAAATAAAATACTCAGCCACAGCATTTGTTACAGATAAGGTGTCGGGTGTTAGGGCATTGAGGAACACAGGATTATTTAACGACATTATAATTTTAGTATAAATATTTCCATCTGCCCCAATATATTTTGCAAATTCTTTTTCTACTTTAGCTTTTACATAAATTTTAGATATATTTTCGTCTAGAATTTTTGTTCCATAAGGATCAAAAGAAGGATTATTTGAACCAAGAGGGTGAGGAACAACAACCGCTCCAGAGTCTTTAAGAGATAGTGCTGGCTCCCACATCTGCTCGGTTCCACTGTAAGTTAATCCGTATGCTCTTGCCATATCCCATTTCCATAAATTAATAGCCTGAGCATTTGCACTTAAACTATATGTAAAAGCATACAATTTACCAGCTAGTTCTCTTCCATAATTATATTGTGTGGTATTATTAAATCCTAATATTGGTTCTATTGATCCATCATCTTTGGTCAACGGATCCAGAATAGCATTTCCAACCATCAAACAATCATCTATATAATTTCCTGGCTCTTCCCATGCAAAATCTGTTGGTTCAAATGAATAATATGTTTTTTTTGAACCAGACAATAGATATATTGGCTTGTTATTAGAATCTACCCCTATCGGTATTTGTAGATTATTTCCTTGTGTATCTTTAAAATATTGTACATCCGTCCAAACTTGTGGCGACGGAACATTTATCATATATTGTTTACCATAATAAGTATCACCAATATTTTTAAAAAAACCATGTAATTTTACAAGGATATCATATAGTCTTGGATCGGTAGCAACAGATGATTGAGCAGCCAATGCTACGCTAGCATTTCCATCTTTACCTGATACCCCGGTTGTTGCCGCGACATTAAAGTCTCTTGTTAATCCGCTAACCAGACCCTTTAAAAAAGGAGAAGAAAAACTATCATAAGAAGCTGCTCCAGCAGCAACCTTTACTGGCATGATTATTGGACCAAGAACATGTTTCCATATATCTACAGGAAAATTTGGTTTTTCCACAGAATTAAAACAATTAAGAACAACTCCATCCTCAAGCATACCGGTCAAAAAAGCAACATAAGCATCATAACCACTCATCGCTGCTCTAATCTCTGTTTCACTTATTCTAACTCTAAAATTTGCTTGGGAGTAATTTACTCCTATTGCCGCACCTATTTCTGCCAATGTAAATCCAACTAAAAATCCTACTCCTCCGCCATTTCCGTCTGCGCTAATAGAAGAAGCGGATATATCATTTATCATATTATTGTAGTGCTGAAAGACTGGCCTTACATATCCTGTTAATTCGTCGTTGCCGAAGTAGGGACATATTGCATCATAAATATAAGAATCATATACCCATCCACCTTTTTTAGATTGTCTTTTTGTTGGATCTAATTCGTTTTTAACGAAACTTATTTCTGGTAAATAGTTTCCTTTATTCTGAACATATCCTCCTAGTAAACTTTTTTTCTCTTTAAATGCTGCAGAATAGAGTTCTACTCTGCCGAATGGTAATGCTGGAGTTTTATCCTGTGATCTATAAAGATCTGGATTTCTTATATTAACAGGGTCAAATAGTCTATATCTTTGTTGACTCTCAGATCCTGCTAAAGCATTGAAATGATCTATCTTTACAAATTTGTTCACATAAGCACTATATCTCAAAGTACTTTGCTTTAAAGCATATTTTAAGTTTGACACCTGGTAAAGTCTTTGCTGTTTTCCTCCAACAACCATGGTTCTAATTGGATCGTTATTATTTAATTCTTCTCCTTTGGAGTAGGAGGTAACAGATACTCCTTTAGATACTATATCATCAATAAATTCTTGAACTATACCATCTGGACTATTTATGAGTTTACTAATACTATTAATTTTAATAACTGGAAAAGTTCCCTCTTCTGTTATATCTAATTCCATTGAAATGAATATATTTTGTCCAGTATTTTCAGCAACGGTTGTGAAAAATTGAAGCAAATCCATCTTTTGGTCGGATATACGATAATATGATGGAATAATTCCATTATTTAATATATCATTAAAATTAATAGAATATGGCATCACATATAAATCTAAATTTTGATCAGTATATTTGGTATAAAAACTAGGCTTTAGCAAACCAAAAGAATATGGTTTTTGCTCTAAGTCATTCAATGATACAAATACATCATTTAATGATGATTTAAATTTTGGAGCTTTCCCAACAATTCTTCCATATGGTGAGTATCTGAGAATTTTTTGTTTATTAGATGTAACTGGCTTAGTACTATTTAGTAGATCATAAATTCCTTGCATAATATATAAAGCTGATATTCCTTGATCATTTCTTTCAGAGCGACCATACCTATAAGCCGGTGTTGCAGAGGTGATTGCTGCAGAATCTTCGAGATATCCAAATACATTTATTAGGTTTGGAATATTTTGTTCAGATATGGCTCCGGTGTAGGTTCCGGCATTTGTTTTTGGAAAGCCAAATTTTGTAAATTGAGAACCATCAGATCCATTGGTTTTAGAAAAAATAGCTCCATTATAATCTGACAAAATCATTTGAGTTTGAGTTAATAAAAATGATGGAGATTCTATATCTATGGAATAAGTTATTGTGCCACTTGATCCTCCTTGTCGTTGCCATCCTTTAACAATGCCATAAAACTCAAAATCATCATATTTAAAATATACTGCGCAACCAACAATATCCACACTCTTTGCAACATCTACATTTCCATATGCATCAAATATTTCTCCATAAAATCCTGGATCAGAACCAGTCCAATAGTATGATGCTAAATATCCACTTTTTTTAGTTGTATCATAGTAGGGTTTATAATAAACTTTTGCTGGAATAAGAGAGTTACCGTTTTCATCTTTTTGAAATGTATTATTTAATCTATTGACAGTATAGCTATTTGCTTCTGGCATTACTAATACAATATTTCCATTTAGATCTTTTTGAACAGGGTAGTCGCATTTGTCAACACTAATTTCAACAGTTAATTTACTCGCTTCTGATCCCCATGCTAAAGACGCATTGAATGCTTTTACGCTACCTCCTAAAAATAGTGTTTGACTATACACTTTAGTACAACAAATATTATATGTTTTTGTATCTCCTCCTTGTTTTCCTGGTATATTTAAAATTGTCGAACAAACCATTTGTTTTATCCTATTAATTTATGAATTATGAGCAGAATCCGGAGGTATAAACCCATGTTATATCCCAACTAAATCTCCCTTCAAACGGTGTCCAGGTTTGAGAATCACTAGTTTTAAATACTATTCCAACATCTGCTAATGAATAAGAAGAGGTTGGAACTAGTGACGCAAAAGTTGCCGCTCCAATTGGCTTAAAGGCATCCATTAATTCTTTCATTTGTTTATATTCTGCCCTATCTCTATAGATTACACATTCTGGAGATTGTGGATGACTAGACTTAAATCCTGTTGGTACTGGGAACAAAACTTCAAGATTCACTCTTCTTTCGGATTTTGAATTACCCACTTTTTCTAAAATTGGACCCAATGGCCTACCAAGAACGAATGTTTCTGCAACAACATCTGATTGCCTATTGTCCGTTATATTTAATGTTGACGACAATACGCCAGATAACCATGACCCCGGCTTATTATTATAAGACACATTATAACTTATGGAACCAGCAATAGGATTTAAAGTTTCAGTATAAGTTAATGGCGTAATATTTAATGGAACTATATTTTTAGCACCAATCCATCTAACAGGCAATGTTCTTCCTTGTGGAGCATTTGGACTAGGCACAGAAGATAAAGCGGCTGATGCCCTTTCATATAAATATGGTTTGACTCCAGACATATAGCCATTAATAGCATTAATAAATTTATTGTTTGTTTTAGTTTGATCTTTAAACGATGGTAAAAATTCATCTGAAATATACCCTGTCATTAAAGAACTAGGAAAAATTACATAACCATTTGGAGCTTCTTCTAATCCTTTTATTGTTCCATTAATAGCAACTGTTTTTAAGAACTTATCGTCTGTAGAAATTTCCCATGTAAAATCTTCAGTATATTTAACTCCGGTTCCAAGAGCAAGCCAAGTATCTGTAATACCATACGATCCAGCAGAAACATTTGATTCTACTGTCCTCATATGATTATATAATCTTAAACCATTCTCAGTTGTTCCATAAGGCTTATTATATATCTGAATTCCTGTTGGCGGAGTACTTGACACAAATGGACCATATGCCACATCTGCTCTCTCTTTAACCCATTTAGCAGCCTCATGATATGCTTTACTATTTAACCCTGGATTATTTGGATTATTTGGATTTGATCTGTCAATTGCTTTGCCAACAGCACTAAGTCTGTGTGTAATTCTATACTGTAAAAAGTTACGCATTGGAATATCTACAATTTTTGTTTCTAAATCTGTTTGACTAGGAGCTTTTGAAACATCTATAGTACTAGAAGATTTATATTCATACAATGTTGTTTTTGGAGTATAATCAAAATAATAAACCTCTTCCAAAGGCTCTATTGTCCAACTATCATCATATGATTCTATAACACTGTTTCCTGTCGCGTATATACTTTCTAAACTAATAGAATACGGAAGAGTCACAACCCAATTGTTTTCACTTCTTGCTGCATTGCTAGAAACAAAGTATGTTCCAGAGTAGCTGCTTAATTGAAATCCATCACAAATTATTTCAAAAGTTTTATTTTGTTTTGCTGGATCAGAAAAGTATGTTTCTATTCCACTATATTGGGATAGGCAATGGCTTAGTCCTGTGCCAATAATAGTACCTTCTAACTGTAGTGTAGATTTATAAGATAAAATATTATTATCTATATCTCTATTCGCAACTGTATCTATTGTTACAAGAGGAATAGCTCTTCCAGAAGCAGGAGGAATGCTAAAAAGAGATCCTCCATATCTTATATTAACAGAATTAGCCATATAAAGTCCTTATTATTATATCAAGTTGATTTCAACGTTAATCTCCAGTTAGATCCATCGTTAACAAAAGATGCTGCTGGATAACTTGAATCCAATGTTATCAATAATTCTGAAGTTGTTGGTCCATTGTATACATCTAAATTATATGTCGTGTCTGTGTTTCTAATCAAGAATTCAGACCCTTCCGAAACAGTAAACAGTAAAAATACATCTCTATTTGATCCTCCTGGATTCAAAAATTGATATTTGTCAGAACTAATATTTAAATTTAAGCCAGTGGTCATAGTTAATGATGTTACTCTAATAGCAGCAGGAACGAAAGTATTAGAAATTGTAACAGTATCTGTAGAAGCATTTCCATCTATTGATATACCATCTCCGGCTTTTATTATTAGTGTATCTTGATTAGAATCAGCCACTAAAGTTTCTACAACAACACCACTAACTAGTATATTTTTAAAGCAAGTATTGTTTATATTGTCTGATGATAACTTAACGATTCTATTAGAACTATTAAGACCTAATGGTATGGCGGATGTTGTGCTATCTGTTGGACATTCATTCTCAATAGTTCCAGATATTTTTAGTATATTATATGAGTTGTCCCATCTTAAACTGCTTGACACATCAAATCTACTTGAGGAAGAATTGTAAAAGAATACATTGCCCTCCTGAGTAGTTAAAGCAGACAAATCAGCGCCCGTACCTCCCTTTGTTACCCCAACAGCGCCAGATATTTTTACAGGAGGTAATGAATTATCGGATAGATTGCTCATAAAAGACGTAGAGGTCAGACCATAAACATTTTGATTTGAACTACTCCAGCCAATTATTTTGAATGACTCGGCAAATCCTGTTGTCCAGTCTGGCACAGTTTGTATCCTTACATCTCCGCCAACATCTAGGGTGGCCAGAGCTTCTGTTGATCTATTAACATTCAATCTTCCTGTACTTGGATTCCATGTTAATGTGTCATTGGTGGCCTTATCAATAGTATGGTTACCATTAGCATTATAGTTAAAATACATTAATGGCTTTGAGTTGCCAACAGACGGGGCAGTTGCTCCGCTAAAAGAATTATTGGTTCCACCATATTTGGTTTTAAATGCTTCTTCTGATGTTCCTGGTAAACCTAAACCAATAAATCTTCTAATTTCACCATTACTAAGTTTAATATATAGTCTACCATTATTAAATCCATTAGATGCAGAACCCAGAGTAGAAGCATTTATAGCAATTTCGCCTTCTGTCATTTCTCCAGCAGATGGAGTAGTATTTGTGTTTAGATTTGTTCTATGAAAATATTTACTCATGTTTTAACCTTTTAAGTATCTGATGTTCCTGAAAATGCCCCATATCCGGCCACAATTGTTTCTGCATAAGCTAATTTATTGTTAGTAGTATCAAATACTGTCATTTTAATATTATTTGCTGTTGTGGTTGTTGGATATGATGTAGCATATGTTTGTTGTGGTAAAATACCTTCTCCGGCTCCTTGGTTGATATACAAGCCAGAAGATGTTACAGCAAATCTATTAGGGGACGATGGGCCGGTGTCGTAAGATATTGTAAATTGATCATTATTGTATTCAACAAAATAATATGTGCTATTAAAAAGTCTTGTTGTTCCTGATACATGTAAATTATAACTTGGACTAACATTAATGCCAACTCTATTATATTCGCTATTTACGACAAATAAATTATTATTAGTAGATCCAAGTATATTAAAAGCATTTGTCAATGATGCTTTATTATTATTTATCAATACCGTGCCTTGTCCTGTTGGAAATACTGTATTTAAATCACCAAAATATACTCCACTTGTAGAATTCCAATATACTCCAGTAGTAGAAACTAGTCTCGATCCATTATAAATCAACATGGCTCCACTAGACATAACTGAAGATAACTGTGCAGTATCACTTGGAATTACAGCAGATGGCGGAACAAATGACACATAACCATTCGGCTGGTATGTAGCAATAGCGCCAGAAACGGGGGCCGGAGAAGATCCTGAATTAATAATTATATTTTGAGTATATATTGAATCTGTGGATATTGTGCCACTAACATCTAATGAATATGAGGATGGAATTTTATTCAGTCCAATTCCACTTTTGGTAATAAATATTCCAGAAGACGATGAAGCCCCATAAATTGACACAGAGTCTATTAGTCCTGAATTTACAACTATACTAGATGGAAGTATGCTTATGGATGGATTATTAATGCCAATAACAATATTGTTATTATTTGTAGAAGTAATATTATGACCTATAATAATGCCACTAATTCCACTCAGACTGATATTATTTCCAACAACTATATTATTATTTCCATTTATAGTATTAATATTTCCTAAGTTATTAACATCTGCTCCACTAACTGAATTAAGATAACCAACAGATGTTGAATAAGCTCCAGAAACATTAGAACCAATACCAACAGATGTAGAGAGCTGATTAACTGTATTATTTAATCCTATTGTGCTTCCAGAATTTCCAATAACAGTATTATTATGTCCAACGCTAGAAATATAATTTCCAGTAGCATAAATACCATATCCGGCGGCTGTTATATAGGTTCCTGATACAGAAGAATTGTTGCCTATTACTACGCCAGATGATCCATAAACCACATCTGATCCTATAACATACAGATTATTGCCAGAAGCAACAGAAGAGTGTCCAGCGACTATGTTATTACTACCATTTATAATATTTCCATTACCCATTACGGTTGATGTATTTGATCCAGAACCTGTTATGGTAACATTATTTCCAGCAACAAAATTATTATATCCACTATTATTTACTTGATTACCAATTAGTATGTTATTATTATTATTACTTTGATTATTCAAACCGATACTGGTTCTTGTGGGATGAACAGATAATATATTTGTGGAGACTCCTGATAAATCAACATAGAATAGTAACTCTCCACTAGTATTATTGATGGAGGTACCTAAAACTCTACTCTTAATTTGAGCATAATTTACTTGTTGACCATTACTATTTCTTCCAGCAAGATTAATAATCGCGGGGTAGTCTCCAACTTGAGAGCCGATACTAGAATTATGATATAGAGTTAGAGCTGTCCCACTTGGGCATTCTGTTGATGTTTCTAATCTCAATGTCTCATTAGCGCATTTACCAACAAGATGTAAAATAGAAGAGGGATTATTAGTGTTGATGCCTAATCGTCCTGTTGACGCATCAAAATATAATTGATTTATAGTTCCTGTGCCTTTAACTTGAAAGTCCGCATCATAGGCTTGATTATTAATAATTGTGTTTTGGCCAGATACAGATGGAAGCATTATGTTTGCTGTACCACTGGTTGATCCGCCAATTAATAAACCAGATCCATTCCAATGAAGATTATTTGATGCTCCAAAATCTACTGAATTAAGTTTAAACTGTATATTTCCAGAAGATCCCGCTGGCAAGCCAGCACTATCAACTTGAATTTCATTATTTAGTTCATACCATCCTGATCCATCAGATATTATAGATGTAAATTTGGTATCTGGAGTTAAAGTTAATGATGATGATCCATCAATAAGTTGTGATCCAGATGGGGTTATTATCACATTATTCGTTGATGAATTTAATGATCTAAAAGATAGTACTAAATTTTTATTACCAGAAGCAGAAGGGAGAGAGGCTGTTACATTGGATCCACTAGCGGTCACACCATATATTGTTTGAACAGTATCCGCGGTGAAATTAGAATTCTTAAGAGTAAAATTATTCCCGCCGTGATTGATTCTTTCAGCATTTATAATGGCTGTGACAGTTTTTGTTCCAGCACTTAGTGATACTTTAGCGTTAGAATTGGAAGACTTGTAGATTGTTGTGGAACTATCATAGCCTCCTCTGGCTAATATTATTTGTCCTTCGCTGTTGATCACTTTGCCTAAACCATATTCCCATTCTTCTAATGAGTTATGTTTTAAATAATATGGAACATATTTATCTAATAATGCCTCCAAAGAAGTATGATAAGATATAGCTGCTCCAAGCAAAAGATCATTTAGACCATCGCTACTTGTTGTGTTGCCAAGATTATTATCGTAATAGTATACTGTCATAATTAATACCCTTCATTTTGTCTACTTTTTGCATCAAATGCATCTTTGATAGCTTTTTGTACGATATTTCCTATTGGTCCACCAAGAACATCTTTAAGAATGCTTGCTCCATTTATATTAACATTAACTGGAATAGCTGTTGGAACCTCTAGAGTTACTGTTGAAGGCACCGCATTTTTTAGTTGTTCTATAAACTGGTCTAATCTATTGCCCAATGCTTCTATATTAGCCAAAGGATTGCTCTGATTATTAGATACACCGTTTGATGTACCCTGTCTTATTTGAGGAGAATTATCAGCAATATTATTTAATTTTCTAACAGCTTCTATAAATGCTGTATTTAGAGTATCTGCTCCTTTTTTCAAGATATCCGATAAATAGGTCATGTTAGCATCAAACGCTTGTGTTCCTTGTGTTCCTTCGGCAAGGTAAACAGGACCTCCTCTTGAATAGTTACCATTGTTGATAGATTGTAATAATCCAAGATGTTTTTGAGATGCTTGTCTATTTATTACAAACTCTCCTGGAGTTAACATTGCTGGAACAGTATCTGTGCCTTTGGGCTGATAAGGAACTAAAGTTCCTTTGTTTGCGTATACTATTCCTCCTGAGTTGAATTTATTTAATCTTGATTGTTTATTTATTTTTGATTGTATATGTTGTGTTTCTAGACTTCTTAGTTCTTCATCAGAAAGAGAATCAAATTCTTGATATTGTCTTAGATTTTCTAAAACATCAGTATTACGAAATGGCTTGATAGATTTTCCATATTTTTTCACTAAAAGGGACTCGTATATATTCGAAAAGTTGTTTAATCTTGCTTCATTAGCTCTTTGCAAAATACGATCTGCCGGATCGGTTGTTTTATCAAATTTTTTAGGCATTGACATGCCGCCAGAACTAAAATATTCAGGACCAGGAAGACTACTAGGATTAAGAGCATTAAAAGATGTTGTGTAATCTCTTGGTAAGCCTTGATATCCTTTCATTGTGGCTATATCATCCCAAACTCTAGGTATAAGACTTAATTCTTTTTGAGCATAATCTCTTTGTAATTCTAGAAGCTTTGTTGCTAATAGTTCTCTTCTTCCTCCGAGATTTATTGTTCTATCAGATCCTGCTATTACATTAAGACCAAGTCTAGTATTATTTTCAACTTGTCTTAAATAATTTTGTCTTTTGGTGGCTTTCCTATATAATTCTTGAGGATTTGCGCCTTGTTCATCTATTTTTTTTATAATTTCATTAATTTTATCTTGTTTATTTTTTTGATTAAATCCTGTTGAGGTAAATAATCTTGGACCACCCTCAATTATCTGATCTTGTAATTCGTCTATTATTTTATCTGCCAATGTTGTCGAACCCATACGTCCTCTTTCAATCGCAGAGGCTTCTTTAAGGGAATATCCGCCTCCTTCGAACCATTCATATTTCTGTTTAGCAAGCTCAATTGCTTCTTGTATATTTCTGGCTCCGCTAACAGACGCATATCTATTAGGAAATCTACCATTATCATCATCTAATATTGCTGTATTACCCTCATAAACATAATATTTACCCTGTTGTGCTAATTGGTTAATTCTGGCTCCTCTCATGCCAACAATACTTCTTGCAAAATTACTTGGACTAGGATCAACACCAGCAATTCCACCTCTTTCATAGTATCCAGTATTAATAGCTTGCAATGTCGATAAATTATCTTTAGTGGCTTTAGCATTAACAACAAACTCTCCTGGAGTTAGCATCGCGGGAACAGTGTCCGTGCCCTTTGGTTTGAAATTTATGTATTTGCCTTCTGAAGCATATACCATACCACCATTATTAAATCCTTCTAATCCTTCTGGTACTCCAACAATGGGTCGTTCAGGAAAGCCCATAAATTTATATTTTATTTGATCGGCTTTTTCAAATATTTCTCTTTGTACGAGTCTTTGCAACTGTTGACCAGCAGCATTTCCTGTTAAATCATCTTGAGCTAATGTTGCTAAAAATTCTTCTGGCCCAGCTCTGGAGGCATGTGGAGAAAATATTTCGTTCAAAGATTCTAACAAATCTTTTGGAAGTCTTTTTGTTCCAACTCCGGGATACCCTCCAGGTCCCATATGTGTCATTATATCTTCATAAAGTTTTTTATCTCTATTTCTAAAATCATCTATGGTTTTTTTGAGGGAATCTAAACTAGATCTATCCCATTTTTTATCAACCCATTTTATTATTTCTGACTCATCTGTGAAAAAACTTCTGGAAGACTGTTGTTTTAATAATCTATCAATATATTCTAATCCACCTTTTGTGTTTTGTATAAAATCTAATGAAGCAGTTTCTTTACCGCTTAAAGCTCTAGCAAAAAGTTTTTCTGTTTCAATTACCGATGGAATATCTGTATAATTAATTTTCGTCTCAAGTTGCCTCATTCTGTATGAAGTCCCATATTTCATAGTATCTAAATTATATCCAGTCATTTTTGTTTTAGATAACCATTCTTGAATTAAATCTTCATGTTTGATGATGAAATCCATCGTTAGATCACGGATTTGAGGATTTTCTCCAATCATAGCATGAATAGCTTCATGAGGTAAAACAGTTAAATCTTGAGGATCTGTTGTTCGTATTTCTGGTGTTCCTTTTCTACCTTTCCTTCTGTGCCATCCAATAGTACCATCACCAAAAGGATCCTTAATAACCCTTGTGTCTAAATCTATTGGAAGATAGTCATCTGGATTAGCTTTTGGATTTAATAATTTTAATCTTGCTGTAGCTGAATCAATTATTTCTTGACCAGTTAAATCTGTTTTACGCCCTGACATTCTAGAAATTGCTGAGGCTTCCAATTCAGACATATCCTCCCATCTTGCTACAACTCTTTCTCTAAATTCAGATATCGCAGCGTTAACTTCTTTACGTTCTTTTATAGTTTTTAGTCTTAATAATTTCTCTTGTTGTTTAGATAATGTTCCAGAGAACGCTTGTGAGCCTAATTTAGACCCGCCTACTCCACCAATTGCGTCTCCAAGTGTTGATCCAGCCATAAAAGATAACGGATAATCTTCCTGCATCATATCCATCGTAACATTACTGCCTCCTGCTGCAAGAGCTTTATTAGAAGTTGCTCTTGCCAATTTTGACATAGCATATCCTGCTCCAATCGCAGCAGTTATTGCTAAAGCCACTGGTAGCCATGCTGGTGCTGTTACTCCTAGTGCCGTAGCCGCAACTCCTGTTCCAGCGGCTGCTGCGGTTCCGGCTGTTGATGAAGCGACACCGACCGGCACTCCTTCTGCCAAGCCAGCAGTAAAAGCTGCTTGTCTTCCTTGAGAAACCAATGTTGGATGATTGAATATAGAAAAATCTTTTTCGTCTTGTTTAGTTAAAGCATCAAAGTCTGCCTTAGTAATTCCTGTATTTTTTCCAAAATAAGTTGTATTAAATCCTGTGCCAGTGCTATACGGTATGCCAGCGGATGCTGCTTCTCTAGCGGACATAAACTTATCTCTCGGTCCTCTGTAACGACTTCTGACAAAAACACCATCTTTATTATCTTTAGTCATATCTAATACAGGAACGCTAAATGGTGTGCCTCCACCATCTTGTCTATTTATAGCTTGTAAAACTCCACCATATTTTTTAGCAGAAGCTTGGTTGACCACAAACTCTCCCGGCGAAAGCATAGCGGGAGTGCCGTTGCCTATGTATCCTCCGCTGCTGGCATAAACGACTCCTCCTCTAGATAATCCCTTAGAACTCTTATTCTCTATAACTTTGGAAATTTTATCTACTCCAATTAATAATGATTTAAATTGTTTATTATTAATTGATTGATTGTTATCTATTGATCCATCTAATGATGGAATTTGATTATCTTTAGTAAATGATGTGGTAGAATTAATATTATTAGATAAGCTTTTAACGGTATCAATTTTATTACTTAGTGCTCTTTGGTTAATTAATCCACTTCTGGCCATATCTTCTTGTTTTGCAGACTGAGTTCTTGATGAGACTCCGGAAATATCAGACATTCCGCCATCAGCAAGATAACTTATTCTGCCTCCGCGACTATTATTTATAGACATTAATAAACCTAAATTTTCCTTTGTGGATTTAGCATTAACCACAAATTCGCCCGGAGTTAACATAGCAGGAACTGTGTCTGTTCCTTTTGGTTGAAAATTAACATATTGTCCATTTGATGCGTATATTAATCCTCCGGTAGAACGAGGTCTGGCTGGCATTGGTCTAGGAGGAGCCGCTCCCATTCTCATTGCTATATCGTTCATTGCTGCAACAAATGCTCTTTGCGTAGCTTCCAAACTTGTTATAATATTTTGACCAACTTGTTCTAATAGTTGTTTTTGAATACCTCTATCAGCTTCGTTTTGTAGTCTTACAGCTTCTACTTGCTGCTCTCTTAGTTCTGTCATTCTTGCTTGTAAAGCTTTTAAGACTGGATCGTTTTGTGCTCTTTGAGCAGGATCTTGTCTAAGTATTCCTAACAATCTTTGGAAGAATGGATTATTTTCTAGTCCTGCTCCTTGTGCTTTTGCAAAATTTTCTAATAAATCTGCTTTCATTAAGTCAAGTTCTGGGCCTTCTATTCCGGCGATCTGAGTCAATTCTCCAAATAAGCTTAATGCTTTTTTATTTTCATTAGCAAATGCTGCTTGAGCATCAGTCATTGCTTCTTGTGCTGTTTTTCCTTCTTGTATAGATTGAATATATGCTTGTTGAGCAACTTGTGATTGCTGCACTGTTGTTATTTGTCCTCTAAGAGTAGAATCTAATAAATTAAATGTTCTACCTAATTCAGCCAATTCCTGTGGAGTGCTTCCTACTAATTTTTCAGCAAAAGCTCCTGATGCTTGTTTTTGAGCATCTAATTTTGCTACTCTATTTTGAATCTCTGATGTTACATCACTAATAGCTCCTTCTAATGCTCCTGGTAAATCTTCTAATTCTTTATTAGTTTGTTCTATTGTGGAATTTACCTTAGCAAGTTTTAGTTGTAAATTAGCAACCTCTCTCGCTGCTCTGCCAGTTGGGTCTGATCCAACATCTTTTGATCTTCTATCTATTTGTGATTGTAATGCAGCTTGCTCTCTTTGAGCTTGAGATCTCATATTGGCAATATTTTGAGGAGTAAAATTAGCTTGGTCCTGTATTCCTAATCTCGCTCTACTTCCTGCAAATCTTGCGCTCATTCTTTCGTCTAAAGAAACTTTTTGTCCTAGTGCTTCTTTGGTTGATATTCCTCCCTGAGCTTGCATTTCTACCAATGCTGCTGTTCTTTCTACTCTTCTATTTTCTATTTCTACTACTCTTTCAGCAACCTTACCCAACTCTTCTAAGTGTTTAGCAACATTCTCATTATTTTTAATTAACAATTGACCCGCTTGTTGAGCAGCTCTATTTAGTGGTCCTGTGGCTTTTTCTACCAATTCATTTGGATCGAGCGTTTCTCCATTTTCTTTTGCTGTTTTTACTGCCTCGTCTACGCTTCGTTTAACACCATCAATCAGGGTTTGGGACATGGAACTATTTGGACCAAACGTGGCAAGAATATTATTTGTTAAACTTCTAGTAACCTCATTACCAACAGCTTCGTTATCTCCTCCACCATTGAACACAGCATTAGCCCTTCTAGAAGCCTCTTCTGTTGCTTGAGCACCAAATGTGGCTACTCGACCAACTAATGCCCCGGCTGGTCCCATTCTGGCGGCAGAACTATTTATAGCATTTTGTCTTTCTTTCGCAGAGTAAGCATTTGGATTTTGAAGAACATTATTTGTTTGTGCAAAAGTAGAGCTAGTTAATGATGCTTTGCCACTGAAAATTTCATCTGCTTTGCCAGATATTTGTCCAAGTTCAAAACTTGATCTATTTAATACCTCTTCCATTGTATTAAATGATTTTTCAAGACTCATAACAGCTTGCATCATTACCATATTTAGCTTTTTAGAAGCTTCTGATGCTGCTTTGGCCTGAGCGGCCGCTGATGCTTCTGCTAATTGACGTTCAGCAATATTTTTAGCTAAATTTTCTTGTTCAGCATTGGTCTGTGCTTGTAAAGCATCTGCCTCTGCTCCTCGACCACTATCTCTAAGTTTTTTAATTTCATTAGCTCTTTGGATCTGGAAATAAGCATATGTTTCATCTGCTTCTGCAATATTAGTCGCTAGAGTTTTAAACTGTTCTGGACTCATAGTTTTACTAATTTCACCAAAATTTTTACCGGTTCTCATCATCTCAGCAGTTAAAAATTGCTTGGCTTGATCGGCTCCTGCTGTTTGTGTTTTAGCCGTTCTTGCTGCAAAATCATTTATATTTTCATCTTGGTATCCTAACATTTTTCCAAAACTACTAGCTGTTTGTCTTTTTGTTCCTGCTTTTACGGCTGCTTCTGCTTCTGATGTGGCAGCAAATGAACTCATGAAAGCTTGTTTTTGAGCAGCTCCAGGTTTGGCCATGTATGCTTCTAGTGCTTTTCCACTCTTATCTGATGCTGTTGCGGCCTTTGCTTCTCTTTGACTCTGTGCATATTCTTCATTAGCTTTTGTGGCATCCTGAAGACCCACAACAAGACCAGCCGCTGCTCCAACAACTCCTCCCAAAGCGGTTCCAACTCCAGGAATAACACTTCCTAGTGTTGCTCCAATAGCAGCATAATTCATCATAGCGCCACCAACAGCAGTAGTATTTCTTCCAGCTTCTGTTTTTTCTCCTCCCATTGACTGACTTGCAGCTTCCAATAATGGCCCTGCTGCCATCATAGCCACCATGCCCATCATTCCACCACCGCCACCACCACCCATTGCTGCTCCTGCTCCTTTGGAAGCTAATCCTCCAAGTCCCACCATATTTAAAGCTCCTCCTCCAATTTTACTAACTAATCCTCCTGCTCCTCGTCCAACTGCTCCTAATGCTCCTTTGCCTAAAGACATTATACCACTACCAGCAGTTTTAGATGCTGTAGTTAAGCTAGTTAAACCATTAGCTGCTGTTGCAATTCCCTGATTTAATTTAGCCAATCCTTGATAAATTTGTGTTGGATCAAAAGAACTTGCAGAATAAGTTTTTTGAGATGAGACCTGTGCTCTTTGAGCATAATCTTGACCTCTTTGAGCAAATCCTCCTCCTGTTTGGTTTAGTTGAGCAAGTCGTTGCATTCCAGCGTTTGATAGATTTCCTGAAGTAGTACCACCTAATACAGTATCTCTACGACTAACAACATCTTGACCAGCCTGATATTGTCCAACGTTTGCAGATATTTGATTTATTCTAGCTTGACTTGCAGCAAAACCGCTAACAGCAGGATTAGTTGTCGGTCTTGTTTCTACTATTCCGGTTGTTGGATTCGCTGGCCCAACCGTAACTCCAGAATTTGCTACTCTTGCTTTTTTAGACTGTCTACTTCCTCCACCGCCAGATTGAGCCAATGTTGCCGCTTCTGTAGCCGCTCGGTCTATATCTGTTGCTCCTCCCTCAAGTTTAGAGGCAAATATTCTCATAGCTTTCAACATTTGATCTGTTGGAAGAGCAGAAACTTGAGCCTCCAAAGTATTAAAAGCATCAACATTATTCATTATAGCAGAACTTAATCTAGCCGTTTCTTTTGCGGATAGTCCACTCATAGCTGGTGTTAAAGCCGTTGGAAAGCCGCCGGCAGCAAGTTTCTGAATTCCTCCAACAGCTCCGCCCTTATTAAATCCTTTAATTCTATCTGCTCTATTTAATTGATGTAGTCTACTAGCTCCTATTCTGCTAGCAGCTTTTTTATTAATTACAAATTCACCAGGAGTTAATAGTGCCGGAACTTTATCTTCTACAGATCCTCCTATTGCAAATCTTTTTGATGCCATTCCACTAACTAGTTTATCGATCTTTGCTGGAGAATAATCAAAATCATCATAATTATCTAATGCTTGATTAACAGCTTGTCTTAATCTAGTATCATGAAAAGCTTTTGCTAGCGGCTGCCCAGCTTTGGCTGACTTGTAGTCAGATAAAATAGGATCTTTTAAAGAAGACAGTAAATAAGAATCTATTTTAGATCCTGATCGTATTAATTTCCACTGTTGTGCTCTGGCCGCAACTTCGTCTGCTTGTCTTGCTTCTTGTTTTTTAAGAGCTGCTTCTCTTCCTGTTTTTGATGCTTTCGCTGCTTGTTGTTTTGATGGTCTTCCAAAGGGGGCAATCTCTTCTCTCCAAAATCCTTTTTTCCCCATATATGATGTTAAATGAGGCTCTAATTCTGGAATTATTTTATTTGCTGGGGTTTCAATAAATCTGCTACGCATCGCCATCCCAGCCCCGCCTGTACTAAAAATATCACGAGCCTGTCTTTTTGCATACTTAATTAAATCAGCTGTACTAAGTTTATCTAATTCGCTTGCGTCTAATTCTTTAAATTTACTTCGTGCTCCTAATGCTCTTCCTTTTCCTCCGAGAGCAAATTTTTGAATTAATCCTCCAAAGTTTTTTTTCTTATAATCTCCTTCATTGCTAGAAAATAAAGAAATAGTTAGTCTAGGAGTTTTATCTAACTTATTATTAAGATATTGTTTTCCACTAAGGTATTGATGACCTAGTAATGCTTTTCCTCTTAAATCATTATCTGATGTTGGTTCTAGTCTATTTTTAACTTCAACAAAGTTGATTGCGGATCCACCAATTGTAAAGTCAGCACCAGCTTTTGTTGGTAATTGTTTTAGATTACCCATTTTATTATAGACTTCTTTTTCTGCCAATGATCCTTGAATTTTATTTAGTCTTTGACTATCTTTATTATTTGGATTTAAATCTTTACTACTTAATTTAGATGGAAGATTTATTCCAGTTTTTCTTCTTATTAAAGTATTAGCACCAGAAAGAGATCCCTTAGAAGAGTAAGCAGAAGATGCTTGACTCCATATTTGTTCTGCTTTATCTCTATATTTTTCTCTACTTTGTGATAATTTATTTTGTTTGCTCCTATCTATCCTTATAAAACTATATAGATCCTCAATATTAGATGTATCATATTTAGCTTTTAGTAGTGGCTTATCTAATAAAAGATCTTTGACCTTACCTCCAGTGGCATATTTATTTATTTTATGTAAATTACCAGCTCCAATTTTTTCTACTGCTTTTTTTCTAATTACAAATTCTCCAGCTTCTAACATAGCTGGAACAGTGTCTCCGCTGCCTACCCCTGGAACTATTCCTCCCCTAGCAAATCCTCTTACTGGACCTCCATTATTTTGTCTTCTTAGTCCACCAGCAAATCCAGCACCAAACCTTGTAAGAGCGGAGACGCCCCTAAATGCAGCAATAGCAGTTAATGCTGGTAATACAGTTTTAGCACTATCAGCCAATCTAATTAATGCGCTAGCAAGATCCAAACTTAATCTAACGAATGTTTGAAATGTGGAACTTTCTCCTAATGATCTTATAAGAGCAGTAAATTCTTCTCGTACTTTAGCAATTTGATTTGCTAAACTTTGTTGTGCAGTTGATGCGTCTTTTGCTAATGATCCTTGTCCTTGTTGAGCAACCTTTAGCGCTGCTTGTGCTGTGGCAAACTGCTGAATAAGTGGAATCACTTTACCAATCTGTCGAAAACCGCCAAGTTCTTCAACAATTTGAGAAAATCTTAAATCTCTAGGATCGAGTCTGCTTAATCCTTCGCTTAGTCTCCTTACAGCTTCATATGGACCAACGAATTTACCTTCTAGATCAGTAAGAGTAACTCCGAATGCTTTTAATGCATCAATAGTATCCGCTCTTTGAATACGAGTAAAAATAGTTCTTAAGCCTGTAGCAATAGTTTCTGCGCTTTCACGAGTAGTAGCACGAATACTTGTAAATACAGCTAAAAACTCATTAAGAGCATCCTTGCCCTCGCTAACACCTTTACTTGCTGTTGCAAACACACCGCCGGTACGCTGAATAGCAGTAATTAAGTCGCTTGCTTCAACTGCGAACTTTGCAGCAACAGAATTTACACTACCCAATGCATCCTCTAAATCTCCTGCACTAATGCCGAACTGTCTCATTAAAGCAATAGATCCTTCTACTGTATCGCTTAGGCTATCAAACGACGGGGCTAACGCACTAAGAGCAAGAGCCCTAAGAGCTTTTTCTGTGTCTCTTGCACTTAAACCAGCCTGTGCTAATGTACTAGAAACTTGAATCAAATCTTTAGATGCTACGCCTAAGCTAGTAGACAAATTAGTGATCTGAGAGACTAGTGGTCTAAGTTCTGACAAACTAGAATCAGTAACTTGTGCAACTCTAACAAGTTCTCTATTAAAATCTATGAATTCTGATGTTGCAGAAGTAACCGCATTAGAGAATCTATATATTACGCTAGTCACGGTTGCAAAAGCAGCAAAACGTCTAACAGCCAATGCTGATTGTCTACCAAAGTCTTCAAAACCAACTGTTGCTTGCTGAGTGGCTCTAGTAACTTGATTAAGAGTAGTAGTTGTTGCACCAGCACCTGTATTAATTCTAGTTAAATTACGAGGTATATTTCCAATATTATTATTAACATTTGCCGCTGCTCTTGCAAAAGCATTTAGTGCTGCGGTAGCATTTGTTGCTGTTCCTCTTGTTGCGGTGAGGGCGGTGTTTAATCTAGTAACAGACTGTTGTAGATTATTGACATTACGAGTAGTCGTATTATTAACTGTTACATTAACATTTGCTGTTATACCAGTCAACTGCCTTCTAATATCAGCAATGATCGGCCGAATATTAGATGGTCCTCTTAAATTTAATTCTGCTGTTAAATTAAAAGATCTTGACATATTTATTACCTATTAAAAATATAACGCCGAATCATCTTTGTTGATGACCGGCGTTACAAATGAAAAAGCAAAATTTACAAAACTATCAAGAGTCTTGCTTTGTCTCTGGCTGTGAAGAGGCAATAGCAACTGGCTTTTCTGGTTGCTTAATTTCGTCTGGTGGCAATATTGGGTTGCCTTCCTCGTCCAAAAATGGTTTTGATTCAACAACATATTCTCCTGTTTCGTCTACTCTGTTGCCATCTCTATCTATAAAATTACCATTTTCATCTATTATTCTGCCATTTTCATCTACTAAGCGTCCATCAGCATCTATCAGCCTTCCCTTTTTATCTATTCTTCTTAGTTTTTCATCAACAAACTTATACTTGCATAAAAATTTGTTTTCTGGAAGATTTTTTTCAAAATTATTATCCAAGCCATATATCATATTAGCCAAATTTTGAGCACCACTAATAGCAACAGGATCTGTTGACTTATTTAGATAATCCTCTAAGCTTGAAAAATATTTTTCTCCACTATCTTTATACACCACGCACACAGATACTAAGTAGTTAAATCTAGCATTATCTGCCTGTCCTTCAGCGCTATGATTATCTAAACTAGTTCTAACACTAATAAGGTCTTTTATTTTATCTCTAATTTCTTGCATCTCAAATGCTAACTGCTTGGCCTCATTAATACCAAATCCGCCCTTAGCTAATCGTCTTTCTCCATCTAATAGTTGTTTTTGCATAGTGGAGTATTCGGCCTGTTTTTCATCATTCCATAATCCTTGATCTCTTAGAAGATCATCTAGCTTTGCTCTTACAACACTCTTACTCTTTATTGCGTCAGTAAAGGCTTGGTTATAAACCTTTTGTGCTTCTCTCTGATCATTTAAAGAAGGGGATTTTACTAGGAATTCAGAGTCCTTATCGTTGGCTTTAGCAGTAAAAGATCTAGTTTGCATTGTCATTCTCCTTGTTTAACGGTTTAACTTTAAATTTGTAATTAAATTTTACATCCGGTCCATTTCTTAGATTTCTGGATATATCATCTGTTATTGCTCTTATTTGCTGATTTCCATGATTAAGAATATTATTCCTAACATCTTGCCACATATTATCAAAATGTATTTCTGATTCTGATAGTGGCTCATCTATATTTTTATGATGTCCCCATAAATATCCAAAAACATTTTCGAATCTTGCTAAAGCTCCGATCATTGTGGTTTCTAATCTTTTAACTGCTAATTGTGATATTATTTGTTCTTGATTCATATTTTAGTCCTATTTTGTATTAACTTTCATTAAAAGTTCTCTTTGTACATCAGGCAATTGGCATTCATCTATTCCATCTTTAGAATTAATTATTGCTTTTGTTCTTTGTTTTATAATCCTGCTAGAATCAGTAGAATTTAAATTAAAAATATTTTCAGCATCTTCTTTATTTGATACTACAAAGACTTCTTTTGCATTTTTGTGTTTAGATAATAGTTCGTCACCCGTTTTTTCTTTTTTCAAATTTTCCATTTTTTGTTTCTGGTCCAACATCCATCCGTCCAGCATATCATCATCTTCTATAACAAAGTCTGGAGGACACTCAACATTTTCATATATTCTATCATACATTATACTTATATTAATAAGAGTTTTTTGTTCATCTGTCAATTCATATGCTGCTTTATTAAAAACATTATTTTTATTGCTATTCCATAATGTTTTCCAATATTCACTTCTGGCAATTTTTTTATATTGTTCAATATTAATAAAATTATTAGTGATATAAGAAGTTATTGCCATAAATAGTTCATATTCTGGATTACCTTTAAAAACTTTCTTATTATTTTTTTTGTAATAAATAGTGTTTATAAAAATAAATTCATTTTTTTGAAATGATGCATATTCCTCTAAAGTTAGATAATCAAAACTATGTTTTCTTTTTAACAACTTATTAATAGATTCTTTAGACCATTCTATATCTTTTTTAATTTTAGTTATTTTTTCTTTTTGTAATCTATTAAGATAAAGACTAAGTTTAAGCTTTTCTAGATTTTTTTCAGTAGTTTTTAAAAGTTGTTGATCTTGTTCGTCCCATATCTCAATTTTGTCCAAAAAATTATCAAGATCCTTTTGTGTCATCCAAGATTCAAATTTGTTGTCTTCTAATACTTGCTGATATAATAATTCTGCTTGATATTTTATCTCTGTTGATGGACTAGTATAAACATACTCTTTGTGTTTATGTTTAAAATACAATTTTCCAAGACTTATTCTATGAATAAGAAGCTGTATATTGTCCGTATTCATTCATCCTAAATATCTTTTTTAACTATTTTTTCTAGTTCTATCAGTTCCTTTTCTTTTTCTTGTAATTTTTTTTGCAGCATTTCTATTACTCTTTGTGCCGCAAAAGCGTCTGTATATAATCTACCTATTAAATTAAACATCTGATCTTGGTCCATTGTGTCCTCCTATTATTTCCGAATACTAACTACAATCAGCTGGCGGCTACGCCACTAACCTTAAAGGTATTAAAGGTTTGGAAGCTATATGTTATAGTAGCATTTCCACCACCCGTGTCACCACCAGTGTAATTAACTGAAGTTAGTTTATTTTTACTACCTAAATCAATCATATAATCGATACTGCCGTCTGCATTATTAGCATCACAAACAGCAACTTTAATTGACTTATTTGTAAGATTACTCTTTGACGCAGCACTGCAACCGGTTGCTGACTCAAAGTCATCAGCATCAACCTGATCTCCTTCAGTAGCAGTAATTTCAATTTCAGAAGTTATTTCTACTGGGAATTGAATATATCTGTAATATGGACTTCTCTTACCAAGTTCATTAATAGCTTCTCTTCCTAGATTGCAAGAAAGAGTAACACTATTTACATGCAAGCCTGAGCCAGCAGCAAAGCTACCTGGAATACCGCCACTACCACTAGGTAGAACACTATCGGTTTTACTAAATGACCATCTCTTTGATACTCTCTTGGTTTGGTCTCCACTATCAACAAGACCTGTTGAGAAGCCACCTATACCACCGCCGCCAGTTAATCCCCACTTTTTATGATTACCTACCAAGGTCACATCTTCTGTAAAATTACCATCACTAGTAAAGTTATAACTTACACTACTAACATACATACCTGTGCAAACAACATAATATTTTGCTGCTCCGCTAGCGCCAGTAGCAGTATCGTCCCAAATGCCTAAAGCAACATCACATCTGCGATCAGAAATTTCTGTGAGCGTAAGATTATCGCTGCTATTAGCTACGTTGCCGTCTAAAGCTAGATTATATACAAGTCTTGTTCCGTCCAATACTTTATTTAATGTTACTTCAATATCAGGAACTTCTTCAACATTATCATATAGTTCTAATTGACCTAATTGATAAACTTGCTCTAGATTGAAGTTGGTGGTCATACCAACGCTTTGAATACCTTTTAATATTGATTCGCTTCCATAGGTATATGAGCCATTGACTGAGCGACATGGTTTAACTTTTACTGCTTGAACGGCATAGAAAATACGATTATTTGCTGCCATGATAACCTCGTTTTTGTATTAGACGATAACTTCGACTGTTAATCTAGTGATACACCAAACCATGCTTGAGGATGTATTTTTTTGTATATCCAAAAAATTGACATCTTTTATATATAAACGATTCCATGTAAGATTAGGATTGCTTACAATTTGACCATAATTTAATCCATTATTATTTTTTGACCCATTATTATTTAAGCCATAAAAATTATTATTTATAACTTTTTTAAGATCATATAGTAATATTGTTTTGTCTTTTTGTAATCTTAGTATATCCATTAGAATATTACAATCATTAATATTTTCAGCATAAATATGACATAATATATCTTGTTGTCTATATGAAACTAATGATCCTAATTCGTATGGAGTATTAGAATTCCTTGGTATGGTCTCAATAACTATTGCTGGTAATTGTAATCTATGAGATGCTGATATTGAGTAATCTCCTTTATCAGCCTGACTTATTTGAGGATTTGGCTGATATGTCATTGTTTGAAGAGTTTGCCACATATTATGATTAGATTTAATAATCTGACACCATCTATAACTATAATTCATTTCAACTTTAGACGATGAATTAATTGCTTTATTAAAAATTACTTGACCATTTTCATAATCTAATCTAAATTCTATTGTGCCAGATCCACTAGGTGCTGGATAAAAAGTATTTGCTATTTTTATTCCACTAATATTAATTGGTTGAGTATTATTATAAGAAATTCCAGATTCCCATATCCAATCTTTTTTTGGTGTTTGCCACACGGTATTAGCAACATACGAAGGATCTTTTGATGGTTTTAAAGTATGAAAAGTTGTTTTATAAAGTCCAGACGTTGGAATATTGACATTAATGAATCCTCCTATATGGAGTAATCCATAATCAAAAAAACTTTTTAAATTTTCTTCTACTGTTGGAATTAAGGTATTATCTTGAAGACTACTTATTCCATGTAATTTATATGGATTTTCATTACAGCTCATATATTTTTCTCAATATTGTTTTGAATGATTTTAGAAAAACTGTCATCATTAAGCCTATTAATAGCTCTGGTTATCCAATTATTTGATGTTGTTCCAGCAAATTGAGCAGGAACGTACCACTGTGATCCTGATGACTCAACCATGATTGCCATACCACTTCTTGACCTGGGATTCGGGCCCAATCGAACTTCAAAATTTTTAACTATTGTGTTTGTTCCATGTGTTAATAGCCACTTTAACCATGGCATAGCATATCCCTTAATATCTCTAACAAAATTACTTGGATCTTCTATTGTTTGAGATACTTTTTCACCATCTATAACAATATATTTTAATCCTCCAGATATTCCTCTAGAATTTATATTTATTGGAAGTTTGATTGCTTGTCCTTGACACATATCTTCTATTACTTTATCAATAATTGACACGTCAGGAATACCAAATTCATATCTGAGCTGACCACTTTTTAATGACATATATTCTGATTCATTTTTAATTGCATCAATTATAACTTGTTGTAACTGCTGTTTTATTGACGGTAAGGATTTTGACAGGGCTGTGTCTAGAATATCTCTTATGCTAGATAAAATAACTTTTTTAATCTGAGTATCAGATTCTATAAGCTTCAAACTAAATTTTAATGTCATGGCCTTGTCCAGTTTGTAAGAATAAACTTGTGTTCTCCAAGTCCCATGGGAATTGGTGGTCCGGCCTTAGAATATAAATTGTTATCATACGATTCATTATCTGCAACAATCATTTGAGTAGCATTTTGTAGTTTTGGCATCAAAGAAATAGCGCATAGGGTTTGAGCGGCGAGATTTGGAATCTGTATATTTTTAGGTCCCCAATTTAACCAATATTTACTATCAAATATAACTCCAAGATAAACTATTTCTTCTGCGTCATATATAATCTTACCAAATCCTCCGCAAACAGGACAGATTGAACCTTCAGCAAAAGACACTGGACCAGTGCCATTATATTTATTAAATGATTTTTCTAAGATAGGATTATATACGCAATTCGTACAAAATGATCTGTCCGTGGTATTATATTTTAATTTACAGGCAACAGATAGTGCTGTAGAATCCAACAGACTCTCTATTGCTTGATTATACAGATTTTTAAATTCTGCATTTATTAATCCATTAAATATATTCATATTATAGTTCCAATAAAGTTATTTTTTTCCATCTGTTTGCAGATACGCACAGATACAAATAATTACTGTCCCATCTAATTTCTCCTGGTTGACCAACATCAACTGAGGATTGAGGAGCAGATCCTCCTATTAAGCGAGACATTGACTGAGAGTTGGTATCAACAATTTGGATTTGTGGCATATTGTCAGCCACAACAGTATTAGTTATTAAATTTCCATCCACATCCGATGATGTTACATTTATATATGATTGAGATGTGTTGACTATTACATTGCTCATTAGCAGCCCTCACAAGGGGTTTCTTCCTCACTAATAGGAAAGTCTTGCGGACTAGTAGAATTTCCTGGTAAAATTGTTATTGTTCCTTTTACAAGTTTAAATATATTGTCTCCAGCGCCACTATATAATTCGTTTGGCGCCTTGAGATCAAGATCATATCTAGCGGCAGAAAAATCAAAAGAAGAAGTTGTGGACGAAGGTAGTCTTAAAATTAACTTACCATTATCTTCATCTATTAAGAAACTATAATTAGCATTAGTATTGCCTGTAAAATATGTTGTTGTTGTATTAACAAACGATCCATCAACAGGTGTAAAGCTGAATCTTCCAAGCCAATTTGTTAAGTTAATGATTTGGCTTGAATCATCTAGATAAGAAAAAGATATATAAAAAATAGATCCTTTATCTAAGTTAAAATTGTATTCTGCTGCTGACATAATTTATTACCTAATTAGGAGAAAAATGTTCTACCTCTTTGACTCGAATACATACCAAGGATGCTTGGATCAAATTTATTTCCAGCAAATGGACTGAGTATAGCTTTAACAGAAGAAGCATTTGCAACATCCCAGTGCTCAACAAAGTCATTATACAAAGCGCATGGTCCTTTTTCTAAAATTTCTTTCCATCCAGCCAAACTTCCTCCAACAGAAAATGCTGCTGGACCAAGAGATGCTCTCAACCCCTCCATAGTGGCTTTTGTTCTGAATGTGCTTTGATCTATAATACATGCTGCTTTAAGAGCAAGTAAACTAACAAAAATTTCATCCTTATCACCATCTTCCGTTGGATCAGGAGAAATGGTATTATTAGTCACATCAACTTCATATGTATGATCTAAAACTACATCAAATTGAACATATTTAGCTGCTACAGTTAATACTTGTACTATTCTTTCATCAGAGTATGTTGGATTGTCTGACCAATCATTAATTAAAGTTCGTACTATAATTGGTAGTTCTAGATTCCATGACATAATATGGCCTTTCTGAAAGAAATTTCAATATTATTGAATACACCCAATAGTGTTTATGGTGGTCCAGAAGGGCCTGGAATTTGTTCAGTAATAGTAACAGTGCCATCTTCGTTCATTGTAAATTGACCAATTAAACTTAATCCTGATGATATTACTTGTGGTTTTACTGAACCAATTAATTGACCAAGAGCATAGTGTAATTCAAATACTTCTTTGGCATCTGTTCCGAGTGCGTCCGCAATTTGGGTTGGAGTTGCTTTAGGATTATTCCAAAAATTTATGGACCCAGCATTAAAAGCGTTCTTTATCATCATAAAGATTTGTTTTGTAGAATTCTTTAAATCATTTGCAATAGTTTGTGCTGGTTGAGAGTTTAATATGCTTATACTATTTTTTTTAATTATTTATTAATCAAAGCCGAGAGGCTTCTATAAAAGATGTATCAATTTGTTCATTGTTTAAGCCAAGAGCATTAGCAATTGCTGAAACCATAGGATGATTTCTTTCAACATATGGGGCGTATTCCCATTCCACTAAAGTCATATCTCTTACAGCTTGATCTTGGATACTATTAATAGCTATTTCAATATCTGATAAACTAAAACCATTTTTAATCAACCATAATCTAATCTGTCTAGCAGATATGCTCTGTGGCACAATGTTTGGTTCAACAAATTTTTGCCAATTTTCGGGAAGTTCATCGTCAGGAAGAACGCTGTATCCTTCTGGCGGTTCCCAATTTTCTGGTAAGTCTATTCTTAAAAAAGTTTCAACTAAGCCGTCTGGACGAATTAATGCCCATGAATTTTGATTATTTCCCATAATTAATACCACACATAAATGCGAACCATGCCATCGGCCCCGTTGCCTCCGGCCCCACCAGTAAAACCATTTAAGCCTCCGCCGCCGCCGCCTCCGCCTCCACCCGGAAAACCTCCGTTTCCTCCGCTTCCGCCAGCGCCAGAAGGGTTTCCTCCTCCGCCGCCACCACCCATACCATATCCACCCGGTATTGCTGTTGTTCCATTTGTTCCATTCCCTCCAGTATTATTTCCTCCAGCGGGATTCAAGGCTGTTGGTGCGGTTCTCGCAATTTCTGTTCCATACGCTGTTGCTCCAGCAGTTGCTGTATTAGATGCGTTTACTCCTCCTCCGCCCGCGCCTGGATTTTGAGCAACTGTGCCACCGTTACTTCCTGCTGCAGAGGTTCCGTTAGAACCAGCACCTCCTACCACGCCAGGGTACATAGATACCCAAGCGGGACTTCCACCAGTTCCTCCAGCAGAAGAAGTTCCACCAGTAGATGCTGTTGTTTGCCAAGCGTATGCTAGAAAAAAATTAGCATTTTGTAAGAGTCTAACAGAAGATGGGTTACCTATTGATCCAGGATTTCCATTTGTGTCATCTGTTGTAACAGCCGCACCACCACCTCCGCCAGCGCCAACAGATATTACTAACATTTTTGATGTAGCAAAATTTGCTATATCTGATACTGGAAAATTATATCTTGTTCTTCCTCCTGTTGCCCCACCAGCACCGCCGCCTCTTATGGTTCCGGCAGCTCCTCTTCTACCGCCACCTCCGCCCCCACCAGAAGCAACAGCTTCTATTTCTATATATTTAGCTTTTTCTGGAATAGACCAATAATAAGTGCCATTAGAACCAATAGCTCCGTCTGGCTTACTGTTTCTTGTAAACAGAAAACTTTCAATAGTAGATTTATTTATAGAATAAATTCCATCATTCATAAATCAGCACCTAATACAAACACATTAAATGTTTCAGCGTTATGAGTTGAGGCTCTTATACTCCATGAATTATTTGGAAGAGTTAAGTTTTCATAAACTCTTGATCCTCTATAAACAACAGTTGAGGCACCGGCAGTTACTGCTATGACAAGAAATTCATCAAATAATCTAGTATTAGTTCCATCATTTAGATATATTCTAACCATTCCGGCGGTCGTTGTGCCAGTTGCCTCAACAACAATCTCTGTAATTTTTGTACCAGATGAGCCACCAGTTAAAATAGTAGCTATAGTACCTGTACCATCTCTATTAGTATTCGCGGTGCTTACCTGTCCTAAACCAACTCTTGGAATTACTGAAAAAACTGGTGCTGTAGCCATATCTTCTCCTATATATAATTAGACCACATGTATATATTTTTACTATTTATTATAGTTGTTAACTCAGATTCTGACAAGGATGTATTGTTATTGAAGATTAAATTTTCACTAATATTAATATTTCCATTGACATCAAGTTTTTGTGATGGGGTTGCTTTATTTATACCAACATTACCATTAGTATTTAGATATAATTGTGGCGAAAAATTAGAAGCAAAACACATAGGAGTATATGCTGTTACGCTTTCATTAAATCCACCAAAGGTAGCAAAAGCTGACGAACTACCAAATGTTCCAGAATTATTAACTGAAACTGCTATGCCCACAGATCCATCGACTTTACCAAACCATGAATATCCTTTTAGGCTTATGCTTGGTGTCTGACCACCAACCGTTAAATCTTCTCCAATAACAGATAATTTTTCACAAGTTAATTCACTTGCTGATAACTTATTAGCAGTTAATAAATCATTAAAATTAGAACTACCACTAACATTCATAGCATTATCAATAAATATCTCTTGTCTTTCATAAGCAAATCCGCCGCCGCCACCTTGAGTCCAGCTAGTAAATTTAACTTTCCAATATCTATTAGTATCAACGTGTTTCATTATCAATTCAGCACCTGGAAGATTGTATCCAAGCTGACCACCAACAGCACTCCATAAAGCAGAATATGTTCTAGATTTAAAATTTTCTAGATTGCTCCAGCCTTCATTGTTCCATATTGTTCCAGATGGGCTTAAACTTTGGTCCCAGCTAGCCTCTGTAGCTAAATTATATATTCCATTATTTGCATTTCTAGTAAGATGTAATTGTCCAGAAATAATTGCATCATAATCGGAAGAGCCGGTATTATCTGGATGCGTAAATGATACTAATGAACCGCTAGAAACGGCTGGGCCAGTAACATTAATAGACTCAAATGTTCCACTATTAGCCGTTATTAGTCCGCTAACTTGTAATGTGCTGGTCGGACTAGCTGTTCCTATTCCCAACCTATTATTAGTACTATCCCAAACCAACTGATTACTATCAGCAAGCAATCCGCTAGTGCTACTCCAGTAAGGAATATGATTTGCTACACCAGTACCAGTAATAGGATTTATTAGTGTATTTTGTTTACTATCTAATTGAGTTTGTATATTACTAGTAACGCCGCCAACATAACCAATTTCTGTTAAAGAGGGAGAAGACAATGATGTTACGATTCTATCAGAATCTGTTACTAGCAAAGCATCTTGTACTATTGATGGTCCTTCTAGATAAAAATTACCTTGCGACTTAGCATCATTTTGTAAGAATATAGTATAATCATTTAAGATCATACTCGCCGTTTGTGTCTGTATGTATAAAGGATCAACTCCACTAATGGATCCTGGAGATAGATTGCCACTAACAGTAAGATTTCCAATAAAATTACCATTACCATTAACAGTTAATTTTTCAGTAGGCGTGTCGGTTCCTATTCCAACATTCCCATTAGAAGCAACAACAATATTTTCTCCACCAACATATCCACCGCCATATCTAAAAGATCCATCTTGGAATTTAATTGCTATAACTTCATCAAGATTAGTTAATATTCCTAATTCTCCTCCATAAGAGTCATCAGATACAACGATATAGCCTTGCTGATTTTCTCCTATTCTAATTTTATTAGAAAATTCTTGATATATTGAACTATTCTCTATAGTGTTTGAGTTTGTAAATTTACTTAAATACCCAGCAGAGCCACCGCTACCAACTACAACTCCAGTATTATTAACGCTTAGTGAAGTAAAGTTTCCACTACTACTAGGAACCCATAATCCACTACCGCTATTATATTGCAAGAACTGACCATTTGTAGCACCAGTAACCGCAACATTATGTAGTTCTTCTAATTCAAATCCATTTTGAACTCTAACTTCTATAACACCCTCATTTTGATGAACTCTAACAACGGTACCAATAGAAACAATATGGTCAGGGGCATATGGTTTCGTAGTTGTAATAGCACCTGAAACTGTGGGACTAAGATATAGCACAGAGCCCTCTGTAGCACCAGCAATGCCTCCATGAGCAGGATCAGTATTGACTCCTCCCATTAATCCAAAAACTACAACTTGACCAATTTCCATATTATCAATATCTTGATATACTAGTCCATAGGTGCCAGCGCTAGTAATATCACTAGTAGCAATAGCCTTTTGGATAGTTGGCAAATCTCCGTGACCACCATTAATATAAACAGCAGTCATCTTGGAAAGAGTAGCACCAGTTTCATTAAAAACACTAGTTACCAAAGACTCTGACTGTTGTACGGATCCACTAACCCCTATTGTTGCGGTAGATCCATTTGTTCCTAGATTTATATTGATATTATTTCCAGCAATTAATCCTGTTGGAATAATAGAATTATAATACAATCCACTCCATGCTGTTGTTCCATTGCCTATCTTGACACGTCCGGTATCTATTTCGAATCCTGGTTCACCACTAGATAAAATAGGATTAGTAGAAGTCCATTGATTTTCTGTTCCTGATCGTAATGATATAAGATTGTGTCTTGGCATAATAATACTTTTAAATTAGTTGTTAGTCCTAATAAATTTATAGTAAATATTAGACTAAAAATGTCTAATTATATACTATCAAGGAGTTCCACCATTAATCCATCCCCAATACGATACAACACCATCACTTTGTAATAACATTCCACTTGTTCCTGGAACAACTCCTGTGACTGAAATGTTGTATGTTCCACTGAGTCTAGCAGAAGAAACTATTCCAGTAGTTAAATTAGATGCATTTAAATCAGTTAATCCTGATCCACTACCAATAAATCCAGTTGCAGTTATAGTTCCAGCACTAAAATTACCATTAGAATCTCTAGCAACTACTTTACTAGCAGTATTTGATGATGTTGCGTCCACAGCCAATGTTAATGCTGCGCCCTCACTACCTCCATTTCCTCCAGTAAGATAATTACCATTAGTTATTGATGCTACATAATTACCCACAGTATGAGTGCCAAGAGTCACTTGGTCATTACCCATACTAGCATTAATAGTAATGGTTGGATTACCAGAAAGATTTGTTATGGTTCCGTTTGCACTACCAGACACTGCTCCATTGAGAGTTACAGTTACTGTTGGATCTGGAATATTTCCAGTTAGATTTGACCAATTGAGATAAGCATCAATTTCACCTTTTGTTCCACTAAAAACTTCATTAGTATTTGTTGCTTGTCTTAAAAATATAAATTTATCGCTACTATCTTGATATCCAAAAAATCCAACCCTTGAGGATCCGTCATTATATTTAAATTCAATACCTCGATCTTTACTATCATTTAGAGCTATTCCCGAACCACCAAGAGTAAAAATAGGATCATCAACAACAACAACAGTACTTTGTACCAATACTCCAGTTCCATTTATTAGTACGTTTCCTCCGACACTAAGATTGCCTGTTACACTAACATTTGGAGCATCAATAGTGACAGTTGATCCGCTACTAAATACTTTGTTTGTGGTAATATTTGTTGTGGATAAGATATCTGATGTGACGCTTGTTAATCCAGTAATTGTGTTGTTTAGACTAACACTAGGATTTCCAGCAACTCCATCGGCATCAGTTAATACAATATTATTGTTAGAAGTTGTGATAGCTCTATTATAAAAATTTCCAGCATTATCTCTAACCATAATACCAGTGCCGGTATAATTATGTAAATTAAGAGCTTGTCCGGACAGCGCTATCGTTAACGAATTGGCTCCAGATATAAATTGAATACCAGTACCAGCGAGTAAAGATGTATCAACACACGTTGCGACACCAGAACAGAAATCTGTAATATCTGAATATATATGCTTGTGTCCACTTAAACTAACTCCTGTAGCATATATTCCACCATCTCCTGTTGGTCCAACCTTTGGAATATTATCAAAATAAACATCTCCCTGAAATCTTGTTGGATTACCAGAATATGTTATTGATCCTTGGGCTAAGATTTCTGCAGCAATATTAATAGATATATCATTGACAGTTAATAAACCAGTGACTGTAAGATCATCGTCTACAGTAACCTCTCCACCAGAGCCACCACTAATTGTTAATCCTCCAGTAGCACTAATATTAGATATACCAGTTAAATTACTATTTAAAGATATTGTTGGATTTCCTGCAACACCATTAGCATTTGTTAATAATATGTTAGATCCACTAGCAAGTGTTCTCTCGTAAACATCAGAAGCTCCATTGTTAACTATAAAGCCCTGAGAAGATAAAGCTGCAATATCTCTTAATTTTTCATTTAGATTAATCGAATAGTATGAGCCAGAAGATGCGGAAACTAGTGTTGCTGATACTCCGCTTCCAGAGGGGACTATAATGCTATGAAAAGCATACTGATTAGTCCCACTAGGAACAATAATCATACCACTTCCTGCTCCTGGAACAGATCCTCCAGCTGAAGCTAAATTAGTCCAATGTGTAGTTCCATCTCCAATTTTGAATATCTTAGCTTCTGTATCATATCCAAGCTCTCCTTGGTATAAAATGCCATTGCCTAAACTATTAGCAGAACTGGCCCATTCAGCTGTGGTGCCTCTTCTTATTTGAATTCTTGTTTGAACTGGCATTTTGTATACTCCGGTTAGTTATGGTGTGCCACAATCAAAATCATAATCATAATCATCTAAAAATGCTCCCAAACCGCTAATTCCAATTCCGAATGGTACTCCAAAATCTATTCTTTGTATAGATAAATTACCAATAATTTTAGTCATAGGAATATCGTCTGGTAAATCACTAGCTAAAACTATAGCATTATTTGTTATTTCAACATTAAAAATATCATATCTTTCTACCTCAACAGAATCTGTTACAGTATCCAAGAAGCTCGTCTCTATTTGAATAGTATTAGTCACTGGCTCAGCAATTTCTATTATAAATTGTGAACTCATGGCGAACACTCTAATAGAGTTGCAGACTGACTAAATCTCTTAATTATTGTTATTGTTCCATATAATAAACGAATAATATATTTACCTCCTCCTCCACCATATAGATCATCTGGGGACTGAAGCTCCAGATCATATTTTGCTGTGTTAAAGATAAATTCATTTGTTTTACTAGCTGGAATCATTAATGTTAATTTACCAGCAACTTCATCTATTGTGAATTTATATACACCGTAGTCATCATTCTCTGTTGTGAAGACCTGGGTTATGTTGGTGTTGGTTTTCCATATGAGTCTAGCACACCAATTTGTTAAATTAATAGCATCTCCATTAGGGTCTTTATAGATTAATGATATTTTGAACGATGAACCTTGTTCGATAGCAAAGTCATATTTGCTTGCAGCCATAATTGGGCCCTATTATTGTAAATGGCCTAGTTAATTTTTATAAGCGCTTATATATATAAAATACACCAATGAAACACTATATAAAAAAAGAAGGACCGGGGATTTCTCCCCGATCCTATCTTCTTCTAACTAGTGCCAGTTATGATTAGAGAGCGCCTAATAGAACTCTACGGTTATCTAGAACAGCAAAGCCTTGCTCTGCCCAGCCGTAGAAACCAGCTCTCTTTTGACGATGTAGAGTATCGTCTTCGAAGATTTGAACTTCTTGACGAACTGGCATAATGAAACTATCTCTCTTGCGTAGATCGAGACCAACAACTAGTTCTACTTTCTGATTTGGACTAGATGGAAGAGTACCACTTAGTACATTACTATAGAATAGTTGATATTCTTGACCTTCTCCAAGTTCATCACGATCATGGAGATTAACGCCGAAGATACGGTTAACACTACCATCAGCAGCGGTATAGATCTCACGACGAGTAACCTCGTCAAGTTGATCAACACCCCAGTTGCGAATGTCTTCCATAGCTTCTGGAGAAACATAAAGATCTGTTAGTAGACCACGATTGTTACTAGCAGAGTTACCGCCACCGTTACGTCTCATAACAGTCTTCATAAGACTTACTAAACGCTTAGTGAACTGACCAGCAGAAGCATCGCTATCGTAAACTACGATATTGCGATCAACGCCAGCAGCAAGTAAAGTATGCCAGCCATCATCATTCATCTTCTTAACAAACGAAGCCTCTAGAACTTCCATTGCGCGACCAACAACATCCCAGCGAGCATCACGAGCATACTTTAAGAGATAGTCGATTGAGGAGCCGATGTCATAGGTTGGAACCATGACGTAATCGCCTTCAACGTGACGCTCTGGAATATATCCGTGGTTAGGAATGGTATAAGCAACGAAATTTCTTTCGGTACCAGGAGCAAGGAAGTCTAATGGAAATTCTGGGGTAGCACTTTGAGCTAATTGAATTGGCTCGAAAATACCATCAAGAATATCGCCATTTAGAATACCTTGACGAAGTGGTAACTCTAGTGCCTTTGCAAATTCAGCATTGGCCGCAAGAGCCTCTTCTTTCTTTAGTGAGCCAGAACGAACAAGAAGATCTGTTAGTTCTGGTGTTGGTTGAAATACTTTGGTGTTACCTGACATGTTTTTCTCCCTTATAGATTAAAGATTTACAGAGACTTTTGCGTAACCATCGGAGTCTTTGGCACTCAAAAACTGACCGATTTTAACAGCACCAGTTGCTTGAACAGAGCTAATATAGCCGCTTGCGGCAACATAAGCATCAGCACCAGCACTTGGAGTACCGCCGACTAAATTGGTTGTAACCTGACCATTGCGAAGTAAAGCGACCTTGCCGCCAACTTGTACTTCATCACGGTGCCAGTTGATGTGCTGTCTTGTTAGATCAAGACTAACAACATCATTTAATAGAATACCTACTGGCTTAGCGCCAGATGGACTTGATGCATAGCTTACTACAGCGTTAGCATCGTCCATAGAGACACCAACACCGCTACTGGTTGTTACAACAGTAGCAACACCACCGCGTTCAGCTGTTGATGTCATGAAAAATGAGATATCTGAAAGAAATTCGATACGATCTGGTTTAAGAGCCATTTTTATTCTCCCTTATTGAGTTTTTTACCGAGTCTAGCACAAACGAATTCTACTAATGCTGCGCGAGTTGATTCGATTTGAGAATCTTCATCGCTACTAACACTGAGATTGAGATCTGTATCAGCTTCTGCATTCTCTAGTGCTTCTTCTGTATTAACAACTTCAGAAGCTTTTGGTTTGGCTTCTTCATCTTTTTTCTTTTTCTCTAACCAAGGAGGCATTTTAGCAGCAAATAGAGTTGTCATTGCAGTAAAGGCTTCGTCATCTAATGACTCAAACTTATCTGCTGTAGCAGAAGCAGCTTCATTGTCTAACCCAGCCTCAATGAGAGAAGCCATTCTCTTCATTTTCTTCTCTTTCTTCATCATTTCTTGCTCTTTTTGCATATATCCTGCTATAACTTCGTTAGCTGAATCAAGTTCTGACTTGACCTTGCTCATTTCTTCGTCTTTCTTTTTCATTTCGTCTTCCATTTTCTTAGCAGCTAATTCTTTTTCTGAATTTGCTACTTCAATGGCAGCTTGAGCTTCAGTCAAAGCAACTTCTTGAGCCTTGATTGTGTTTTCTAATTCTACTGTTTTTTCTTTTAGTGCTGAGGCATCCGCGAATAATGCAACTTTTTCGGCAAGGTCAGCGATCTGTTGTTCTAGATTCATAGTATTATTCTCCACATTTGGATTGGACTGATTATTAAATACACCTGCATTTGTTAAATTGCTTGTTTTTTCTGTAATATTTTTATTGTTGTCATCAACGATCATATTTTTACTAAAAATGATACTGTCTGGATTGGCTGGTTTATTAACAAAGCCTTTGCCAGAAAATGTGATATTCCTTAATACTCTACCTATTTTATAGTTTTCGTGCTCTCCCATACCTCCATATGCTCTTAAAAATTTTGTTAAATAAGAGGTATCTTCATTTCTTTCTAAAACTTTATATGATCCTGAAGTTTTATCTATTATTCCATAATCAAAATTCTTAAAATAGCATTCCATACTAACAAATTTTTGTCCAGATTCTATTTCCTCTATAAGTTGTGCAGATCTGGCTTTGAGTTCTGGATTGGAAAAAGATTTGTAAATTACAGATCCTGTTAATATATGAAATTTTTCTGGTATATTTTCTAAAGGAGTATTTTCATCAATTAAAATTCCATCCTCTGTGATTGGCCAATTTGATGTTATATGACCGATAATAGTATTTTCATCATGCTCAAGATTTGTTGGCTTATCTTCTGGAGTATTTCTTGCTTCCCAAACTTCATTTTTATCAAATATGTCATCATTTTTATTCCAAGATGAACTAACTAAAATTGATTGAACATAATAAAGATCATTATCATTTATAGATGCAATACTTTTAATATGTTTAATTGTTGAGTCAGAATCGCATGGTTCTGCAACAGAAGCGTAGGAAATAGAAGCCGAGGTCTTTAATTTTTCTTCTAGGCCGTCTTCAATTTCTTGAGCAAAAATTTTCATGATAACCTCTTTTTATAGGATAGATTACTTCGAATACACCGAACAATAGAAAGAAGCTTTGGCTTGTTTAAGATCTTCAACGGACAATTCTTTATGCAGTTGATGTTTAAGGTTATTTAGCCAATTATTATATGTTGACATGACCGTGGTAAACTCTGGATTATTTATATTCGTGAATGCAGCAATTATTTTTTCTTCGGTAATAGAGGCAAATGGCTGAAAACTAAACAAAATTTTTGTTCTGATATTTTCTGCTTCCTCTATTTCAGCTTTAGATAAACTTCTTAAATTTTTCTTATTATAAAAATCTAATAATATTGGATTTAAAGTTTCACTAATTTTATCTTGAGCTTGATTAGTCCAAATCAAAAGACTTGCGCCTGTTTGTGGCGTAAATGTTTTTTGCTTTCGTTTCTGAGAGTCCCTTGATAGTTTGGGTCTTCCTTCTCCAGCTTCTTTTGGCAAAGATTCTGGCGAATCTTTTGCCAACTTTGTTGGATTCGTAGGTGTTTTCATTTCGAGGGCGGCTTTTTCTCCAGATTTCTTCTTTTCTAATTCAAGACCAACTTGACTAGGAGATACTGCTCCTGATTGTAATGCAATTTTCTTTAAAGAATTTTCAAACTGAGGATCATACCATGGACCAGCTTTTGGAACCATGCGTTCACTATCTCTTTCTTTATTTTCTCTATTGAGTCTACTCTTTTCCATTTCTGGATCAAATCCAAATCTTGTTTGCAATAATTCGTCACTAATTAAGTTTCTATCAGCTAATTGTACTAATAGTGCTTTCTCTGCGTCCTCATTGCTTAGGTCCATCCTATCAAATTCTATTTTTGCTGGATATCTAAATCCCATTGCTTTTTGAACTAATGCTATTTCTGCTTCCCAAAAAGAAATTAAAATATCTCTACCATATTGTAGTCTTTGTGTTAATGTCTTTAATGATATAAAGTTATTAGTTGTTCCAGAAGCACCAAATGTTCCTGTGAGAGTTGGAGGAATTCCTAGACCAGCGTATATACTATTTAAATGTGGAATATATTTTCCTTCACCAAGGAAATTATGTACATTAGTATTGCTTTCTATTAACTCTATGTCTGGCCCCCAAACAAGATCCATTGTTCCACCACCAACGTTATTTCCTAAAATTTGTGCTAGCTTGGCTGTTGCTGCTTTGGTGGGGGCAATTTTATGCTCTAAACTACCAAGCTTAAAGATTCTAATATTACTTATTGCACCATCTAGAGCTGCCATATCTGCTAGTTTTAGTTTTTCTATTACATTAATATCATCCATAATAGCATAAATCATTGGATAGGCCCATGGCTGCCAATCATCTTTTTTGTAATGAAACACTAATGTTTTATCTGGATCCAATGGATATGGTTTTTTGTTTTTTGCTGCTTCTATAATTTGAGTTGGCAAATTATTTACAATATTTCTATCAGCATCAGTTTTAGGAGAGTTAATTAATTTTCTTAACGTTGCTGGCAATAAGAGTTGATATTGTTTTCTCTGAACAAATGATGCTAATGGTCCTGAAGCAACCTCTACTACCAGAGGATCTAGAAAAGTATATCTCCAAGGAATTTCTCTTTTTTCAACTTTGATCTCTTCCATTTCTGTAATCTGTAAATCAGGAGATCCTAAACTCTTGTAAAGATTTTCTGTCACCTTTAAACTGATTTTTGCTGTTTGTTTATTGATAATAACATTGCCAGTTTTATATAGATTATTTAAAAATCTTTCGCTTCGATCTTTACCATTAACTTTTTTAAACCATCTTCTATAGAATCTTTCTATTCTTTTATTTTTATGAGAAAGTCTGATTCCTTGGACAGCAAAATCTCCCATGAGATCAATGATATTTTTAACTAAACCAACTCTTTGATAAATTTGTTCCGCTCTTGCTATAATTTCTTTTTGCTTTACAGGAACAGCTTCATCTGGTCTAAAATAATCATAGTCAGATTTTAAAAATCCTGGTCTTCCATCAGTATTTGTGGTCAAACCAGAATAGTCTCTAAATCTGGCGGTCATGCCAGCGGAACTTTTTTGTACTCCAGTAAATTCTGTTAAGGATTCAGAAGATGCTTTTAATGCTTCTCTTTTACTTGCTAAATCATCACCCCAAGCAACATATGCTTCTGCTCCTATCAAAGATGCGTCCTGAATAGCTTCGCTTTTTGGATATTTTTTAGCCATATTATTTAATTTGATTGTAATTCTAATGTAATATAATTAATGATATACACCTTATTTTCTTATACTACAATATATTGAATCATTAGCTCCAGATGTAAACCATTCCGGTCCTTTGTACATTTGACCATCTTGTTTGACCATATCTTTCATATTTCCTCCAACTATATCATAATTAATTGGCTGTAAAGTTCTGGTGATTTGTCTTGCTAGCATATTTGCTATTAATAATGAGCTATAACGGTCTTTTCTTAATCTACCCTTTTTACCATTTTGTAATTTTACTTCTGGAGTATCCCACCGATCTCTAGCATTTGGTCCTGTGCTAGTTTGTGTCATTACAATTGTGGTTAATTCATTTTTGAGTTCTTCTATTTCTAAAATACATTCGCTTAAACTATCATATAAATTTTCTAAGTTAGAACCCATGATATCCTTACCTTCTGCATCAAGCGCCAAACCGAGAGTTAAATTATCAAATCTGGGAAATAATAAAACTTTATCCTCTAAATCTTTTCTTAATCCATGGTTTGCTTGACTCGTCCAATCTGCCTTGGCAAACTGTACTAATTCAATGATATGTAAACCTTGTTGATCGTCTGTATCTTTTGGCTTGTCATAATCTATTACTGGCCATAGAAGATTTTCTCCTTCTTCTAGTTTTGATGGATCATGCAAAGCTTCTTCGATAGCAACTCCACCTCCCTGAGCATCCATACCAATTCTCTCGCATGGAAATATTTTCATTAAATTTCTAATTTTTCTAGCACAAAAACCATAAAAATCATGCTCTTGTACTAATCCAGTTTTTTGTCTTTCTTTAAAGTTATTTCTATTTGTTGTCCAACAATATACTATCCTTGTATGATCATGATGAGCCTCTAGTATAGTGATACTAAAATTATCTTGTTCGCTTGCAGGATCTATTCCATAGATATATTTATGGTTTAAGTTTCCTTTTACCATAGGATCAAATATAATATTTTTATCTCCAATATATATGGGTTTTGCTTCGCTAACAACACAGCTTTCTATTAAACTTCGTTTAAAGAATCCATCGCTATCTTTGGTAAAACAAGCAGCATACTCCATATTATATATGCCAGTATGTATTGTGGCTTTTGCTCTACTAACTTGTTTGTCATCCATAAAGCCTTTTGGAATAAGTTCATATGGTATTCGAATGATACTATAATCTTTCCAATTAAAATTTACAGGAATCTCTCCTTTAAACATTTCTTCGAGTTTTCTAGTATCTCCTTTACTTTCTATTATGGTATGATATCTGTTCCAATATTGGGCAAAATGCTTAAAACTATAATCAGCAGTTCCTGCTATAATAGCTTGATTGCCCATTTTTTTGTCTAACGATTCTAGATCTGCATTCCATATTCCATTTTCAATCATAGCTTGTTTTTTAGCTTGTTCTTTAACGTTCTGTATTGGATTGGCAGATACCGCAGCGAAACCAGAAACTACTGTCTCATAAATATCTGGAGATATAGATGCAAATTCGTCTGCAATGATAATATGTGCTCTTAGTCCTCTAATTTTACTACCATCGCCCATTGGAATTGCCATTGCCCAACTTTCACCAAGTCTTAATGTGCATCTATCAACATCTCGTCGTGGACCATCATCGTTTCCACTATATATGCTTCTTAATATGGGACTATTTCTCCAAATAGTTTCCATATATTCAAAAATAACTTTACTCTGTCTAAAAGCTGCTCCCACAATAACTATTTTGGTACCAGGAACAAAAATACATTTTAATACAGCATACAGGGATAACATGAAACTTTTACCAAAGCCTCGGCTAGCAATATACATAGGAAATGGTCTATCCCAGAATTCCTGTAAGATGGCTATTTGAATGGGATGTAATTCTATACCAAATAAAAGTTTACATGTGATGCCAAAGTATTGAGGATTTTTTATGATACGCATAAGATGTAGATCTGGATTTTCTATATCTTCTTTATCTCGATTGATCATAAGATTGCGATCAATGCTTAATAAAGAAAGGTCTCCTAGACCTAACCATGCGTCATCAAATATTTTCTGATTTGTTTGATTCTTCAATTTCATATACCTTTTTCATTAAAGACAAAGCTATTTTACTAGCATTTATAGCATTATCACAAAATAAAATTTTAATATTATTTTTAATTTGTAGTTCTAGTAAATTTTTTATAATAAAACCAGAAGAGATTTTAATCTTACTCCACATGTGTTTTGGAACATTGCTTCCCACAGGATATCGGTATATATCATTCAAATTAAATTCTAAAATAAGAAATGCATATTTATAGCTATTCATTCTTTCTATTACATCTTTAAATCTGCTTTCTGTAATATTATTAGCTATTTCGCTAACACTTTTTTTACGTTCTATGCATAAAATATTTTCGTATCCCTCAACACTGTAGTCTCCTGTGTCAAGTTTTTTATTTTCTGCTGTTGTTCTTTCAAAGATCCACGGCTGTTGTTCTCGTGTATCGATAATTACTTTGAATTTATTATAGTCTACCATTATTTTTAGCCACTATTTTATAGAATACAGATTCATATATGTCTTCCATACCCTTAATAAATTTATGATGTAATCTACACAATGTTATACCATTGTCTACTAAAAACCTTAAACCAGGGTATTCTGCCCAAGTTTTAATATGATGAGCATTTAATCCTGTCTTTTTAGTACACCCGGGCCACTGACAAGTATACTTATCTCTTGCGTAAACATTTTCTCTCCATTGTTTATATAATGGATCTTTATAATTTCTGAATGTCATGATCCACCATATCTTTAACTAACTGTGTGAAAGATATCTCTGGATACCAATCAAGATCGTTTTTTGCTTTGGTTGATACGCCCTTAAGATATTCTACTTCTGCTGGTCTATATAATTCAGGATCTATCTCAACATAATTTGTGGGATCTAATTCAGCATATTTAAATGCGGTATCCAAGAATTCTTGTACGCTCCATGTGTGTCCTGTGGCAATGACATAATCAGAAGGTTCTGACTGCTGTAGCATTAACCACATTGCTCTAACATAATCTTTAGCGTGTCCCCAGTCTCTTTGAGCATTAAGATTTCCAAGTTTGAGTTTTTCTGTTGTTTCTCCTCTTTTAACTTGACCAATATATTTAGTAATTTTACGAGTAACAAAGTTTTCTCCTCGTCGCGGACTTTCGTGATTAAATAGAATGCCACAACAACCAAATACTCCATAGCCAGAACGATATATTCGCACCATATTGTGCGCTGCTAGCTTTGCCACTCCATATGGACTCTGTGGCAACATTGGTGTGTTTTCGTCCTGATATTTACCCTTAAAATCAGTTGAGCTATAATTAAACCCAAACATCTCACTAGTACTTGCCTGATAAAATTTGGTTTTAAATGAATAATTTTTAATGGCTTCTAGGAGATTCACAACGCCAAGAGTGTCTATTTCAAAAGTTGTGGTGGGCTGTTTGAAACTGGTTGCCACATGACTCTGAGCAGCAAGATTATATAGTTCATCTGGTTTGTGTTCTGATAGGATATTGTTGATATTAGATGGATCTGTCAAATCAAATTCTTCTAAAATAAAATTTGGATTGTTGAGCAGATGAGATACTCTGTTTAGGGTGTTTGTGCTACTGCGGCGAAATAGGCCAACTACCTTATAATTTTTCTCTAATAAAAGATCGGCCAAATAACTTCCATCCTGTCCATTGATTCCTGTTATAATTGCTTTTTTCATGATTCTTCCTTTAGTACGCTTTCGGGTGTAAAAAATGGTCGGTCTACTGAATTGTCTGCATAATTATGATATTCTTCTAATTTATTTTTTGATCTTTCCGTGGCCAATTTAAGTATTTCCATTTCTCGTCCTTCTCTTTCTCTTACTTGTTCCTCCTCTAACATTCTAATTAGGCCAACCCACGAACTCTTTCCATCCTCTATTCTTTTGATTCTTTGCTCTCTTGTGGCTTTTAAATCCTTGCTAATTTTTTGTTGTTCGTTGAGCAGTTTGGTATACTCATTAGTATAATTAGCAATGCTATTTCGAGCAAAACTTAATTGGGTTTCCATATTCATCAATTTTGGAACATCTCTTTGATCTTCTGGCTTTTCATATTCTTTGTCTACTTCTCGTTGAAGTTTTTCTGTCATGGCTATGTGGCGCTTTCGTTCTTTCATGCTTCGGTTAATAAGAATATCTATGGTGATGAATTGTTTGATCTGTAATTCTTCAGCAGGAAGCACATCCTCTCTGAACTGTTTAATAAGACCAATCCATGTGTTCTCAAAGTATTCTAGTTCTCCGCTATCTTCATCAAACTGACGGGCGATTTCTGGCCAAAATGTTTTGCTATATAATTTGTATCGTAATGTTTCATTATCCTTTTTTTCATCATTGCTTAGATAAAGATTATTTTCTTCTATGTATCTCTTTACTGGAGCTTCGCTTCTGTTTAGTTGATCAGCAATATTTTCAATTGGTAAAGTATTAACATTATCACGAATAAATTTTTCTTCGTCTAAGCTTAATTGTCCTCGTTTTTTTGACATTGGTAATCTTTCAATAATGTTTCTATATGGATTTTTAGTTTATCTAATAGGGGCTTATTTACTTTTACTCCATGTTTCAATTTTAAATAAATTTCTCTATATTCTGTGCTAACTATATGTGAATCTAGAAAGTTTATTATTTCCTGGTTTTGCAGAAAAGTTGATGAGTCGTGTTTGTCTGCTATTGGGGTATCTTCGTTGTCAGCATCTTTATGAATGCTTTGGGGCCTCATAATATTTTTTTTATTTTCGTTTCTGTTTTTCCAATTTGAATATAATTCACAATCATTTTTATTATCATACTCTGAACACTGGCTTGCTCTGGACTTGTCAAATAGTGGACAGGTTAAGCACGGTTTATCTGGGCGCTGATAATTATTTCGTTTGTAATTAAATAATCTGTTACGAACGTGGGTCCAAAGAAAGTTTTCTAGTGGGCGTTTTTGATCATACTTCTGCAAACCCTCTATAGCAAATATAGCGGCTTGTTGCTTCATGTCCTCATATTCATGATATCCAAATTTAAATTTATATGCTAATCGTTTACTAATGTTGTCTAATACGTTCAAAAAATCTTGTTCAGTAACGCCATATTGTTCATAAATATTATTTTTCTGATTTTTCTTGGTCATCTAATAGTTCCGCTATAGATTTACCCTCTGGTAATTCTAAATCTTTTTGTATTTGTTCGTTTAAAGAGGCTTCTGCTTTGGTTTCTAGTACGCTATCAACAAATTGTGGATTTTGGTCGTTTATCATAATTGCCCTCTTGCTATTCTGGTCAACAATACTATAATAAACAGTTACACATTTTGTGCAATTTATGGAGGTTATAAAATGGCGAATTATAAGAAATGGCTTGATAGTGAACTAGAATTTATTAGAAACAATCAGGATCTAATGAATGATGAGGTTTTGGCCATAAAACTAAGTGAGATGACGGGTCAAAATATTACTCGAAGCATGATACGCCGTCAAAGGCGCAAGTTAGATATTAAGAAGAAACGAGGCAGACCACCAAAGATTAAGGTTGCTCAAACTTCTGGTGATATCAATGGTTAAGGCTTCATTATTTTGCGCTATTTTCATGGTAGCATACTGTGCAAATAGTTGTTTTGCTTGTGAATGGACATCTTGTCAAAAACCACAAGTTATTGTTGTTCAACCTCAGTGTGTGGTTGTGCAGGAAGTGCGGCCTCAAGTGGTTTATGTGCCTGTGGTAGTATATCAGCCACAACCGGTTGTGGTTTATTCTCAACCCGTGGCTACTTATCCTGTTTACGTTTATAATCCTTGGGTTCGATATCGCTACTAAAATAGTTTCGACCCTTGGTTCAAAAGGGGCGGGTGGCAACACTCGCCTCTTTTTTTATAAACTGGCCAATTTTTATATGGGGGTGCTTATTTTTTTTGGACCACCGGCCGCCCCGGCCGAAAACCCCCCTATTCGTGGGGGAAACAGAAAAACCCCCCTAGTTGGGGGAACGCTACATACCCCCCGCGAGAGGGGAGGGGAGACTCCCCCCAATAGAGGGAGAGGGAGATACCCCCCGACAGAGGGATCACAAGTGTACACTACCACGCCAGAGGGATCCTACCCCCCAATAGGAGGATGAACAAGCGTATACCCCCCAATAGGGGGATACAATCCCACAATGATACGATTCCCCCCTAACGAGGGAGAGTATCCTATGGATTACCTAATCCAATCTGGCAGCAAAACCTATGCCAAAAATCCAATCCTTACAATATCGAAAGAAAAAGATTTTCTCATTTTTTTTTCTTGCGTTGACGATACCATACTGTATAATCGGGGCATCACTACTACGAAAGGTTTTGACATGATCAAGTGTGCTGGTTACGATGTCGTCGGTGGTTCGATCCGTTGCACCTATAACGGCAAGCCCTACGCTGGCAAAGTGCTGTCGCAGCGTAAGACGGAAAAAGGCAATCTCCTCGTGGTCGAGACTGCCGATGGTGTCAAGTCTATCTATTGGGAAAAGTCTGTCGATTGCATCTTTCGGCCGCTCGTCCCCACCTTCCGCAGCACGGATGACGGCTACGACGCGGTGAAGGATCGCAGGGTCACACGCTACGGGATCCGGTGATCCCCCATCGGGGGGGGTAGACGGCAGGGTTCGGTGGTCTTTACAATCTAGTCTAACACAAAGAAAAGAGAAAGAAAATGGAAAAGACGCTCAACCAACTGAACAATATCAAGGCTCGCATCTGGCAAGATAACTCTCACGAAGTGTCGATCATCTACTATCCCCGTCTGAACCGCTTCGTGGCAAAGTGTGACGCTATCATGACAGAAAAGCGAATCACACTCAACACGGCCGAACGTGTTTTGAACGATATGTTCTACGATTATTGCGTGGAAAACGCGAGTTGGATGGGGGTTTCATGATCCCCCACTAGGGGGGATAGGTTGTACCAGCCAATCCGCCCGGGCAGCCGAACCCCCACCTATGGGGGATGTACTACCTAATGTAATCTTTTACGCGGAATAATATATTTTGGCATGGCATTTGCATATGCAAACCTTGTGCCAAATAAGATATTTCTAGCGATTATTTTTTCAGATTTTTTTTCTTTGACATTCAAGTATCGTAGGGTAAAATGCCGATATAACCTAGCAGGGAAAATGATCATGCGACGAAAAAAGCCGATTCCCGCGACGATCCGCGAACAAGTTATCGCCCGCGACAACGGCCGTTGCCGTGCTTGTGGTATCGGCGACCGCGATGCTCTACAGTGTGATCACATTGTGCCGGAAAGCAAGGGTGGTTCCGACAGTCTGGACAATCTGCAGGCTCTTTGTGGAGTGTGCAACAATCGGAAGCAAAATACCAGTGTCGGCGAGTTGTCGATCCTTCCGCCGCTGTCCATGGCCGACGGTTTCGGCAACCCTATCGAAGTCATGCATCGCCGGGAAGTTTTTGTGCGGATGCTCGACGATGCTCGCAAGGCCGAAATCCGTAGTCTGGCCGATATCGCGGCCACGATGCGAGCGGAAGGTGTTGACGGTTTCCGCATTCGGCAACATCTGGAAAAGATGGTCAAGGCCGGGACCGTGGAGCGTATCTTGAAAATGTCCCGCTAATGGGGGGTGTCCCAGCCAATCCGGCCGGGCAGCGCGACCCCCTCGCTATGGGGGTAAACAAATCCGATTTTTTTTGTTTGACAACTAAAGTTCACACTGTAGAATACCGATATAGAAAGTAAGGGAAAAACGAAAATGAAAAATCTGAAGATGGAAGCCGTGAAGGTGGGTTTCGTGCTGACGAAGGATGCTCGTGGATTCTACCACCTGTACGATGTGAAGATGGGTTACGATGTGCTCGTGACCGCGTTCCGGGATAGCGTAGTCCGGATGATTCAGGATGAAAAGGCGATGATGGAATACAACCGTCGGAATCGCTCCCCCGTTGTGGGGGCTTGACGGGGCCAAAAAAGTCTGGTACAATAGTCACAAGAGGAAAAAGACCATGCGAATCGGTGACAAGGTTTTCGTGCGGATTGCTCATATGTACGCCACGGGCGTGATCGTCCAGATGGATACCGATACCTATCTAGTCAGAGTTGGCGACGAGGAAATCGAAATCCCCCGTGCTGACTGCACTAGCGTAGATGCTCTGGACAAATGGCTTTCGGAACCCACCTAATAGTGGGGTTGACGGGGCGAAAAAAGTCTGGTACGATCCACTCAACACGAAAGGGAAAACATGATTCAGATTGGTGATAGAGTGTGTGCTGGTGGTCGAAACGATACCATCGCACGGGGAGTTGTGGTGGATATCATCCCCGGCAACGATTACCGACAGGCTATGTATCGGATTCGGTTTGACAGTACGGGTAAGGATATCGTGACTCTCACCCCCACGCCGAATGAGAGTTGGGTGGATGAGGGTATGGTGTATGGGCCTTTCATTGACCAAAATATCGGATGGGACAACTAACATGATGCTTCGCCACGTTACCGTCAACGAAATCGTTCACGCTATCCACGAAATGATGGGCGATGATTGCGAATACTCTATCACGCATAGTGGCCATGCCAAGATGGATCAGCCTTACAATGGTGGTTACTATGTTACCATCAACAATCACCCCGACCGCGTGTTGCTTTACTATGCCGATTCGTTCTATGATAAACTGAACGACTACTGTGCTATGGTGGAGCGAGGGGAATCGTACCCCGAATAGGGGGGTGGCCGGGGCGCCGCCTCGACGTAAACCCTTGTGCCATAAGGACTTGTGACGATTTTATTTTTTGTGGATTTTTTTTGTTGACAAGCCGATACTATACTGTAGAATACACTCACGAGAAAGAGAGGCTAGCGTGTTCGAAGTTGGCGACAAGGTTATCGTGAACAGTTACACCACTCCGAAAGAGGGGGTGATCGTGAAGTGGTACTACGACGAGGGAAACGTGTGGGTCGTTAGGGTGCAGGATCAGACGATATCGACTTTCTGCGATAGCGAACTGACCCCTGCCTGAGAGGGGGTTGACGCCGCGAAAAAGTTTCGGTAGAATACACTCACACGAAAGGGAAATCATGTATCTGACTTTCAATGATTGGATGGCTCTGGTGGCCTATCTGAGCGTTGCGGCTTGGATCACCTACGCTTTTAGCCAGTGTGTGAACGCTGGTATTTCTTTTTACGAGGAGAATCTCTGAAATGAATAGCCTTGATAAGATTCTGGCCGCGATGCGGAGTGGCAAGTATGGTAGCGTGATCGACCCGAAGGGTAACGCTCACGTTGGACTCATCAATGCTATCATGCGAGAGGATGGTAGCGGTAAAAACTGGATTGTAACTGTTACTAACAAAACTGTAAGTGAACGTGTGTTCATTCATGCCACCTGAAAGGGGGTGTGGGAGCTATCCCTCGAAAGGGGGGTAGCCCCCTATCTGCGGGGGTTGTACCGGCTATTCTAGCCGGATAACGATACCGACAGCCAGCGTAACTCGTTATGTGGCAAGGACTTAGGGCTAATCGCCGCGCCCGATTTTTGGCACGGTTTTTGCATTAGCAAATCGTGTGCCACAAAAAATACATTTTTTTTTCTTGCTATCTAAAGAATGCAGGGTATAATGTCGATAAGTGAGAGTGAAAGATGATGAATGATATCCTGATTGTGTCCGATTGCTGTGGGGCTGAAATGACCCCGATTCACGCCGAACACGGCGTTTGCCCTCAGTGTGGCGAACACTGTGGGGCCGATGTGCAAATCTGGCCGATCCCCGAATAAGGGGGGTTGCGGCGGCGGAAAAAGTTTCATATACTACCATCATCACCAAAAGGAAAAAGAAAATGGCTACCAAGTTCAAGATCATCGAAGATGCCAAGCGTCAGGCTCGTATGTGCTTTCTCGGCATCGCAATCCCTCACCAGCCCCGACTCGCAAACGGCGAGTATGGTCCGATCCGCAGCGAAAAGGTTCTCAAGTTCAATCGCAAGGCTCTCCGTCGCAAGGGGGGTGTGAAGGTTGAGAAGGCCGATCCCCGCATGGTGGGGGGTGAAGATACCATGATCGTGAAGGTGGGCAAGCCGGGTTCGCCGGAACGCAAGGCCGCACTGGCCGAGCAGTACGCCGCCATTTTGGCCGCTGGTGAGGAAGTCTCCCCCTTCGGCTGGAGGGGTTGACAATATCCCCTCTGTGTGGGGGTTGACAGCCGCCCGCCGCTGCGGCGTAAACCCTTTGGTATCAACACCTTAGAGCGAATAACAAAATCTTTTATTTTCTGGATTTTTGTTTGTTGACACGCCGATAATACTCTGTAGAATCAGAGCATCACCCCGGAGAAATGACCATGTTCAATGCCTTCGACGATGTGAATGCGATCCTGGCCGACCTTGCGGAGCAGGGTACGCTGGAGCCGATGGTTGAGCCGATTGACGAGCCGACTTGCGACCCGATGGATTGGGCCGAAGTCACGGGTCTGGCCGACGAGATGTACCCCGAGCCGGAAATGATGGTTGACGAGAACGGTGTTCCGTGGTATGTTTACTGAAAAGGAGAAAGTCATGAGTCACCCCGATCCCTGTTTCGATCCCGATAACTCTCACGAGGAGGATGGTATGGTCAGCAACTTCACGGATTACCACTACGATTACAGCGACGATTTCTACGGCGACGAGCCGGAAATGGACGATAACGATTTTTACGACGATTACGACGATAGCATGGACGGCGACCACGATTCCGCGATGGAATCCGCCGGTTGGGGGACCGACGAGGACTACGGTTACTACGGGGAGGATTTCTGATGAAATGTGCTGTTACAGTTACTGATACTTTCGGTGGTGAGGCTAACTATGGGTGGGTTAACTTTCACCAGTTCAATGTGACTGATGATGTTTCTCAGCGTACTATTGTGAGGAGGGCTAAGGCTCTCGCCAATATGACGGGAGTAAGGGCTGACACCTATGATTATGGGGATAGTATCACCATCAGGCCACGAGGATATGCTCAAGTAATCTTCGTGGATTTTGAGTGACGCTTGCCGCAAACCCTTTGTGCATAAGCACTTAGGGCGAGCGGGCGGGGCCGCGGAATCTTTTATTTTGTTGTTGACAGGTAAAGTTTTGGCCTGTAGAATACCGATATAAGTAGTAACACAAAAGGGAAAAGAAATGAATACTCTGTTCATGACCGGCGTTGGTTTGGTTTATAGTGCTGCCCTGTGCGTGATCGTGGTGTGCATGTGGGCTTTGGGATATGGTGAGCCTAACGTGTTGACGGGTGAGGGCGAAACGTATCTGGGTTGGTGGATGATGCTAGTAGGTACTTCAACCATCGCGTTCACGATCTGGGGAATCGTTTTCGATATCTGTGGAATGATCCAACATTTTTTCAAGAAAAACGCTTGACAGGCCGATGATATCCTGTAGACTTAGAGCATCATCCCAAAGGAAAAGAAAATGACTCACGCCGAAGCGACAAAGATGGTTTTGGGCAAGCGTAATCGCAGCCAGCGTAAGGTTGGAAATAATACCTACGCTTACATTGAACACGATGGCAGTGTGGCGATTGAACTCCACGGTACTAAGGTGGTGGTGATCTACCCTAACGGGCTTTATAAGTTGAATAGTGGGGGATATCGTACCAGTACCACTAAAAAGCGTATTAATCAGTATAGCCCTGTTAAAGTTTACCAGAAAAACTATACATGGTATGTTAATGCTGGAAACGAGCCAGAGTTTGAAGATAATATGCTGGTTACAAATGAATATCTTGTTATTCCTTAAAGAAAGGGGCCACGGATGGTCGATATAAACTGGGTACAGATTGGTGTGGGATTTATTGCTGGCATTGTTGGTTGTTACATTGTTTCTGATCTTGTTTTTCCAATAAAAAAGGATTAGTAAATGGATAAGATTGTTTTGGTTGTATCATTCGTGGCGGGTTGCGTTGCGGCATGGATCGTAAACTCTTGAGACATAAAGGGTTACGCTAAGGCGGCGCGCCCGCGAAATCTGTGCCAAATTTTTTCTAAAGTTAGTGTTGACAATGCGTCGATAATGTGTATAATCCGGCAAAGGAGATTGCTCATGACCACTGCTCAATGCCTTGCCGGAACGTCGTGGAGAGTATTCAAGCATGGCCGATTCGTTGGTTATGTGGTGGCTTTTAGTCGCTATGATGCTTGGCAAAAAGCAAAGGACAAGTATGGTAGCGATCTAAGGATTGAAGAAACGATTTTTGGTTGATTGGCCCCATCGTCTAGTGGCCTAGGACAACGGATTTTCGTTCCGTTTACCGGGGTTCGAATCCCCGTGGGGTCATTTTGTCCTGCCTAATCCTACGGATTTGGGCGGCGTGGGCGTAGTCAGCGAAAGTTTTTGGTGTTGACAAGCGGTCTTTAGCAGAGTAGAATGGTCTTACTAGGAGAAAAAGAGATGAAAGCCGTTGTGACCGAGCATGAGCAGATGATGATTGACATTATGAACTTTACGGCCACCGTGGTGCGTTTGACCGAAATGAGGGAGTATCCTGCCGAAATGAGGGCAGATGCTATTATGATTGCAGAACAACTTTTTCATAAGATGGTTATGGGAAAGATTGTGGAGAAGTGTGTGGAAAAGTCAACTCCGTCCACAAACTAAAACGGCTCGCTCTAAGTTGTTTAAACACAATGACTTAGGGCAAGCTGGCCGGCCGCCAAAATTTTTTATTTTCTGCTTGACGGGCTAAAGTTCCCGTGGTAGAATGTCGATAATAGAAGTAGAAGAAAGAGAGTGAAAAGATGAGCAATCCCTATTGGCCCTACTGGGTTAGCAACACCCTAAACTTTACCTATAATGGTAAGAATGTTTGGGGTACTATTTTGAAGTTTGGTAAGGATTGGATTACTTGCATCACAAAGGATGGTTATCGTACCTACAAGTGGAGCAAGATGACTCCTCCTACGCTGTACCAGTGCAGGGTGAGTGATTTGATCCTGAACTATGAGCGGTATGGAAATATGGACTTTGAATATCTGTATCGATATTATGGTCCGTCAACTCCCACGATTCAGTGGAAAGAAGATTGACAAGCGTGGTTTGGTGTGGTATACTCTAGAAAAGGTTTCATTTCAACGAAAGGGTTCTAAATGACTGATGTTTTTTCTTATGGTCTGTTTGCCGTTGGTGTGGTTGGTGTTGTTGTTGCTTTTGTGTTGTTTCATGTTTACTCTGGCGTGAACGCTAGTCTGAGTTCGGCTAGGGTTGGAGAAGTGTATAACTTTGAGTATCTCCAGCCTCACAAGGGTGATCCTGAGCGTTATATGGTCAAGGTGCGTGATGTTTGTACGCTGAATGATAATCAGATTAGTCGGCTGAATGCTACTAGCAACTACCGACGAAATGATAGTAAGTTCAAGCGTACTCATCACCTTATTACTGGTGAGAGTCCCGATGGTACTGTTCGCAACTTCTACGCAGAGCGCGTTGTGAACTGCCGTCGCCCCCTCTTGGGTGGGGCTCTGTTCAAGAGCGGTGTTGCGGCAATGATGTTCTAAGCCGTCTTCTCGCTAAAGCCTCTAACCCTAACCCTTTGGAAACAAAGGACTTAGGGCGAGGCCGCGGGCGGGCGGAATCTTTTATTTTCTCACGATCATGCTCTTGACAGGCCGATAATAGAGTGTAGAATGAAAGAGTAAGACAAAACAAACATCCGTGGGTCCATGCTGAGGGACTAGATTAGGATAAGCCATTACGATAAACCTACCGTCACATCGGGCTGTGGGTTGACAGCGGGCTTATACGCTGTATAGTAGTGCTAATCTATGTGGGATTGCATCCAGACCACGAGTAATACAATGAGTAGGCTAGTTGGATAAATAACGTATAAAAGAGCCAACTAGGAAAGCGCAGCACGGAAACGGCGAGAGCAGCCTAAACTCATTACAATACAACCAGTAACCGTTCCCAAGAGCCAGACAGCATGAGTCATGAACTATGCCTAGGAAGGATTTCCGTGGGCGGTTTCCTATGGTCCGTAACAGGGTAGCCACCAGGACAATAGAATCGGGGCGTAAAAGATTCGCTGGTTTTTTCCTATTGACTTGACGATAATACTAGAGTAGAATGGTAGCACAAGGAGAAAAGTTATGCTTGGCTTTCAGAGATTTGGTTTGAGTGATCGTGTTGAGCGTTGGGTTAGCCATGATGGTGGCACCGTGACTTTTAGTGGCACTACAAATAGCGGTAATAGTTTTTCTATTGTGACGTATCTTGACGAGGCTAATCGTTGGGCTAATGGTGGTTTGATTCAAGAATGCTTTCCGCATCTGACTGCGGAGCAGCGTGAGATTCTGATGACGGGTAACGATGATGAGGCTTGGAACAGGTTGTTTCCACCGGAGGAAGAATGACTAAAGAAGAAGCAATATTTAAGATTCTCAGGGTTCTAAAGAATGCCATGTTGATTATGAGTCCTGCTAAGAAAGAGGCATTGACTTTAGCAGAAGAGCATGGTATAACGGTAGCAGATTTGATTAGTGAATACGAAAAGATAGCAATGAGGGTATAATGGAGTGGATTAGTTTTCACGGGCCTCGTCGCCCAATCAACGGCCAAAAGATCATCTATTATGGTGAGGCTATTGGTGTGTGGCGTGGGGTTTATAAGATAAACTATGAGGATAAGTTTTGTATTCATAATATCTATTGTGGGGAATCTTGGGGAAATGTAGATTATATGGATGCTCCGTGGTGGATGCCCGACGAGGGACAGGACAAGCCGCAACCGCCTAGCGAACCATATCCAAAGGATTATCCGTGGTCGCCATAAAGCCTTGCTAGTAAATAACTTACAGCGAGGCCGCGGGCGCGAATGCCGTGCCAAAACTTTTTTAAAGAAAGCCTCTTGACAGGCCGATAATAGATGGTAGACTTAGCATCACAAGGAGAAGGGTTATGCATCTGGTGTTGATGGTGACGGGAGACAGGGTGATCCATGTCAAGGCGTTCCGCAACTTCGATCTAGCCACGTTCCATGCCGACGCACTGGTAATGGATCAGATCGGCGTGAACAACGATATGCCGGATTGGGAAGATGGTCCCTATCGCACCGTGTTCACCGCACCAAACGGCATTTCGATAATGATCGAGCCGTGCGACGAGCCGGAACAGGTGGACGAAAGGTTTCAGTGTCACAAATACGGAGTGAACGTCGAATGATTACCGTTGGAAGTCGGATTCGTTGGAACGGCATTATCGGCCATGAGGGAACCGTAGTGCAACTGATCGGGCGTTGGGCCGCGTGGGTCGAATACGATGACGGGACCGAGAAGGATGCTCGTCTGGCAGAACTCAAGGAGATCACAAATGATGCAAATAATCTGGACTGATGCGACCGACGAGCAGTTTCAGCAGGACTACCCTGCTCTGCTCAAGGCCCACAAGCGAGCGATGAAAGAGGAGTTGACTTGGAGTATGTTTGGTGGTACGATTACCATCAATGAGCATCGGTATCAAGTAGTGGAGGAGAAGCGATGAGCAATGGCAAGTGGGTTCGGAGCGATTTTGAGGAGGAGGGCGAGACGCTGTTTTTCTTCCATCCGGCCGATGGCGGCGGTGGTCAGGCGTGGATCGCACTGGGCGAGGATGGTACGGTGGAGTTTCTCGGTGACCACAGGGTGGTGATCCAGAAAGTCGGAGCGGCCAGAGAGAGAGTATCCATACAGAACTCTGCCGATCTAGTGATCTGACGCAAAGCCTTGCTCCTAAAGCACTTAGGGCGAGGCCGCGGGCACGTTTTGTGCCAAAGATTTTTTAAAGAGATGCTTGACGAATGCCCGATAATAGAGTATACTTAGAGAGACAAGTGGGTGGGCCGTTGGCAGAATGATATCAAAGAAGCCACGGTTAAATGGCGGTCGAGTATGGCTCAACCCAACGCTTGTTTTTCCTAATCCTTCGGATTTGGCTGGGGTGGCTGTAGTCAGCGAAAGATTAAAGGTCTTGACAACCATTGGTCGATAAGGTATACTATGAGCATGAAACAGAAACCAATGTACGGTGAGGTGCGATTCCATCTTGGTGGTGGAAAGCATTTTATGCACTGGCAAATCAAGGTTATGCAGGGTAGTAAGAAGGTCGATGAGTATTATTATGACCCTAATGAATATCAGTTGGAAATGAGGGGTTGTAGACTTCGCAATCGGCCCAATAAAGCCAAGCAAGTATTTGAGAGTGGTGTGCATGATGTGAGTGGGTGGGTAAAGTGCCAAGAGGTTATGCTTCGCAAGGATTTTTATCCGATTTTGCCTGTTGACAACCTTGAGAAGTTATACTATAATCCCATTCGTGATCCATACTGGCGTCGTGAGAGTGATAGTAATGAGTTTGTGTGGGATGAGACTGAATACGCAACACTGATTACTAACGGTAAACAAGTCTACATTTTAGAGGAAAGAGAATGATCAAGGTTGATTTGACTGTGCGTGAGGCTGTTCTGTTCGCTAACCAGTGCGACAACTACGGTGGTGATGAGGGCAGAAGCCTTCGTGATCGCATCATCAACGCTATCGAAGTGGCGTTGGGTGTGAACCAGAACAAGATCGTTACCATTACCGGCGGCTTGAGCCTTGATAACAGAATCAAGTGCATCAAGGCTATTCGTATCCATACTGGCTGGGGACTGAGGGAAGCCAAGGAATGGACCGACTATCTGGTTGGCGGTTGGAAGTATGATAAGTTTGTTCCGGCTAAGGTTGGAGCAAAGCACAGCATCTCTCTTGCAACTCCCGAAGCGGCTGAGAATCTGCTGCGAGAACTGGTCGATTTGGGTTGTGAGGGTTATCTCTCTTGACCTAAAGCCTTGCTGCTAAACAACTTAGGGCAAGGCGGCGGGCGCGAATACCGTGCCAAACTTTTTCTAAAGAAAACCGCTTGACAGTGCCGATAATCTAGTGTAGAATCACGAGACACGCTAGGAGAGAATCATGAAAGTTGCAAACGGTAATGACAAGTTGGGCAAGGGTTGTTTGGTCGTTTCTAGGCCAGTTGGCGATACTTGTCCGTCAACGTGTGAGTTTCTCGGTAACGGTTGTTATGCCGAGCAGACTGAGAAAATGTATCCTAATGTTCGTCCTGCTGGTATGCAAAACGTCATTACTGAGCGTGGACGTATTCGCTCCATGATTCTGGACGCTATTCGTCAAGGTAAGAGTATTCGTTGGCATGAGCGTGGCGATTGGTTTCTCAATGGCGAACTAGACACCGACTACGTTGACAATGTAGTGTGGGCTTGCGAGAGTATTCTTGCCGATGGTGCTACGCTTCCCGATATGTGGTTTTATACCCATATCTATGATCCTCGCCTTAGCATGATGGATAAGTATATGGCAGTCTATGCCAGTGTGCATAATGCTAATGACAAGGCTACGGCATCGCTGGCGGGTTTCAAACTGTTCGCGTGGTGCGATAGTGACGAAAAGATTGCCAAAAAGCGTCCCAAGCGTAAAGCCGCTGCGGAAGTGTGGCGTAAGAGTCTGCCTAAACTGGTAATCATCGACGGAGAGAAGTTTGTGACTTGTCCCGAAATCCGCCGTGGTCGTGGCGTTGTGACTTGCACTCCGACTAAGGGTAGTGTAGACTGTAACTTGTGTGTTCGCGGTTTGGCTAACGTGTTGTTTCCCTCTCACTAGGAGTTGTAATGAAAAGTTTTACTCACGAATGTCTGGCCTTGAAGGATGTGTGCGATCATAATAAGTTAGACTATGACGATGTAATGGACGCTATTTCTAATAGTGATATAAGTTTTGGTACTAATGCCGACACACTTATTCATGGTTACTGGCTAAATGCTCTGCTGGATATTGACGAGGATTTGGATTTTGGCGATTTTGACGACGATATTCTTATTAGCCTTGGGAGTTGACCATGGGTAAGTTTTATATCAAATCTGGCACACTAGAAGTTACACTAAGTAAAAGAGATGCTCTTGAGGCTGCGATTAGTGGATTGTTATTGACTAATAAGTTTGATACTATCGACGAGTATTTCTATGTTGATGAACGTGGCTATAGGGATTATGTTAGTGCTGATCCACAAACTAATGTGATCGCTACTAAAAGTATTGTAAGGGCTGCGGGTTGGGAACTATCTAGGGGCGACGAAGAATAGGCGAGGGCGGCCGGCCGCCTTGACGTAAACCCTTGCTACACAACAACTTACAGCAAATCAAAAAAAGATTCATGAAGCGGTGTTGACAGTGCCGATAACAGTGGTATACTGATAGCATCACACGACAAGACGCTAACCAACCGCAACGCCAAAAAGTTCGGTCTAGCACTTGACAAGTGATGATGGTTTGGGTATCATTACTTTACTTGGTTCGATTACACTTTTTGGAGTTTTTATCATGCAGAAGTTTTCTTTCAATGTTGACGTTGTTGCCGATGCTCTCGACCGCGAAGTTGTGACTGAGGCTATTCGTGAGTGTCTGGCCGATACGCTTCCCGGTGACGTTCACGCGAGCGTCAAGGCTGGAGAAGTCAAGGCGTTTTCGGAGCAGGGTTACAAGGTTTGGCGTGCCAGGGTGACCGGCGTGACTGCGGATGCTGCGGGTGATTCCGCGAATCCGAAAAAGTCTAAGCGTGAGACTGCGGAGGCTACCGCTTGACAAAACTGGACTATGCCAGTATAAACAGGTTTTAGGCATAGTGCGGCGGGTTTCGACCCGCGTAATAAGAAAGAGAGAATATTATGAAGTTTACAGTTGAGATTACAGATAATCAAGATTTTGATAAGAGCGAGTTTGTTCGATGGTTGAATGACCAGTTGAATCTTGCAAATGATGCTACTGGAACCGAAACCAAGGCTACGCTTATCGAAAGTTGAATATCACTGGACTATGCCAGTATAAATAGATTTTAGGCATAGTGCGGCGGGGTAACTCCCGCGTAATAGGTAAGATGGCTCGTTGCAAGGCCAAAGGTGCAACCTAAAGGGGTCTAACCAACCAGATAAGTGGATGGTAACCACGAAGTTGTCTACCCTTTAGAGATTATTACTATATAAGATAGTAAGATGACAACACTATCGAACCGCATAGCCTCGGTGGGACGCCACCGGGGCTTGCGGCGTTGACGGCCCCATAGTTAAATGGATATAACAAGTGCCTTCTAAGCACTGGTTAGAGGTTCGATTCCTCTTGGGGCTATTCCTAAACCTTTGGCCATAAAGGACTTAGGGCAAATCCGCGGGCGGCGAATACCATGCCAAAGATTTTTTAAAGTGATGTCTACAGAATGTCGATACTAGGGTATGGGAACGAAGCGGCTCTTGACAAAGGGAAACGGTATGGTACAATGGATTCCAATAGTTTTGGCATTATTGGGTTTTGTTTATAATGGGTATAAGGATTATTCAAACGGTCAACTCAAACCCTTGACAAATCAAACCGATAGTGTAAAAACTAACTATCCGATTCAGTATTGTTTGATGGCTTACGATCCTAACACAAATAAGGTTTATTACCAACACGAAAATGGTACATGGTATGATTACCCTCCACAACAACGACGATATGAGGCCACGCCGCAACGTAATCAAAATCAAGAAGGTTATGCCGTGGGAAATGCGTCAGGGACACAGGGAACACAAAACGGATACTACGTTCGACAATCGCCCCAAGCGACAGCGTACCCGCAAGGCCGTTGACAAACAGTGGCGTCGTGAGTATGATATGTAGACTCCGGGGTAGTGTAACGGTAGCACCAGAGATTTTGGTTCTCTTTGTCTGGGTTCGAATCCTAGCCCCGGAACTTATTGGCTCGTAGCTCAATGGTCGAGCTGGCGGCTGTTAACCGCCCGGTTGTAGGTTCGAGTCCTACCGAGCCAGTTAGATTAAAGTTTACTCTTGACAACGCCGATAACTATAGTATAATCACAACACGGGGCGGAAGGTAAGCCGGTTGCATCCGACACTCTTATAAGGTGTTCATAGGTAGGTTCGACTCCTACTCGCCCTACTCGGAGGCTGACGCTTGACAACAGGTTGAGGCTCCTGTATAATCAGTCTCACATGGGCCTCTAACTCAACTGGTTAGAGTAGCGGTCTTTTAAACCGTAAGTTCCGGGTTCGAGTCCCGGGAGGCCCACTTGACAGTTTGACCGGTTTGGTGTAGAATAGAAGCAAAGAAGGAGAGACTTATGCTTTATTATGATGATCGTGATTATCTTGATTACAACAACATTGATGAGTTGTATGACGATGAATACGTTTTTTGTGAAAACGAACAAGATTCCCAGGATTCGTGGGAATATAACTATCATAATCTAACCGACGAACTAGTGGACGATTAACTTCTCTGCAACAGACGCAACTTGGTGGGACAAGTATTCTATTATCTCTCTTTCTATTAGATGGTTCGAATCCATCCGTCTGTTTTCACTATGAACGTATTAAACAATACTATCGACGATATTCGTAAAACTTTAGATGGAAAAATCATTCAAGGTGCTAGTCATACTTGCCATGTTCTAAACCATAAGGTTAGAAATAAGATTATTATCAAGGCTGTATGCGATTTGAGAAAGATATCTGAAGATTTTGATAGTATTGCTTGCTGCGGGACTAGTGGCCTTATGGTTGTTCCGCAAGTTGCTGAACTACTGAATAAGCATATTATTGTTATTCGTAAAAAAAATGACAAATGTTATTCGGACTTTACCATAGAGGGAGTAGCACCATTTAGGTACATTATCCTTGACGATCTTATATGTAGTGGTAATACTGTGCGGCATATACAACGGAGTATCTCTGATGAACATGAGAGGGCAAGGTGTGTAGGACTATATTGTTATATACCAGAAGAATGTGCCTATAATACCGAAACAGTAAAACTCTTTGAAAGAGATTTTAATCTGCCTTTCCTAAATCCTTGCAAGCCAAGGGTTTAGGATCGAGGCGGCGGGCCCGCTCGACGCAAACCCTTACAGCACAACGACTTAGAGCAAAAAAGATTTTCGCAAGTTTTGACTCTTGACAAGCCGATACCATAGTGTAGAATCAGCGTATCAGAACGAGAATCACAACCACGAAGGAGTTAGATATGCCCGCTGCTGTTGAACAGATGATGTTTGTTGGTACCACCCCTTGGCATGGCCTTGGCAACAAGGTCGAAGCCGATATCGGTATTGAGGACGCGATTGTGTCCGCTGGTCTGGATTGGGAAGTGGGTCTGAAGGACTTGCAGACCGTTGACGGTGTTCCGGTCAACCATCGTGCCACCTATCGCAAGAGCGACGGTAGCATCCTTGGCGTTGTTGGGCCGCGTTATACTCCGCTCCAGAATCGTGAGGCGTTTGATTGGTTCCAGCCGTTTCTCGATGCTGGCGAGTGTGGAATCCATACTGCCGGATCGCTCCATAGCGGTCAAAAGGTTTGGGTGCTTGCTCAACTCAACCGCGACAATAGCGAGATTGTTCCGGGTGATGAAGTGTGCAAGTTCATTCTGCTCAGCAACTCGCACGATGGCACAACCGCCATTCGCGTGGGCTATACCCCCATTCGGGTGGTCTGTGTGAATACGCTCGCGTTTGCTCACAGTCACGCGGACAGCAAACTGATTCGTATTCGTCACACTCGTTCCAGCAAGAATAATCTGGAACAGGTTCGTGATATCATGGACAATATCAATGCTGGGTTTGAGGCTACTGCGGAACAGTACCGATTCCTCGCGTCGAAGAACTTCAATCAGGCCGATATTCGTCGGTATGTGAAAGTGATGCTGGGCATCGAAGGTACTGCGGATGGCGATATTAAGACTCGTACCCGCAATATCATGGACGAGATTCTGGCTCTCGTTGAGGGTCCGAAGCAGAGTGCAACCAATGTTCGGGGTACTTGGTGGGCCGCTTATAACGGCTTCAACGAATATCTGAACTACAACAAGGGTCGCACCGAGGATAACCGCCTCGACTCTCTGTGGTTCGGTGTTAATGCTAACGACAACAATAAGGCTCTGGCAAAGGCTCTGGATTTTGCCAACGCCATCTAGTCCTTTCGTGGGGTGCGTGATGGAGCGGGGCCGCCGTAGGGACAGTGGGAATAACCTGCGGCGGTCCTTGCTCTTTTCCTAAGTGCTTGACAGCAAAGGACTTAGAGCAAACCGGCCCGCGAATTTCGTCCTAAGTTAAGTGATACCAACGGTTTATGTCAAAGAATCTGTTACATCCTCATGGACGAGCCGCCTGATTGACGATACAATGGATGTAAGTGCTTGGTACTGTTGGGTTTAGGGCAAAAATCTATTGTGGATTATAAAATGATTTTGTCCTATGAAAACCACCGGATTTGCCGAATATGCCAACAGTCAGCAAGCGGATAGTAATAGTCAGACTGAACACAAGTCTATGAATACCAAGGACTTGTGACGATTGTTACTGTGTGGTATACTGGTATTGTAAAGACGCATGTAAGGCACAAAAATATTTAGATTGTATTACCTAATCTTTCAGATTTGCTGCCGTTGCTGGTAGTCAGCGAAAATGTATGGTCCTTATGCAGAGATAATAATTATGTTAAATCCAATAAATATCCTAATAGTTTCATCGGCTCTTTCAGTATCTTACAACATAGATTCTGAACCATATTACTTGTGTGATGATTATAGTAATGAGGCTAGAGAATATATGATGACTATTTGTGCGCCGCCCAAAATGGATTGTGATATATTATACGATCTTATCTTGGATGAACTTGGTGATAGTCAGTAGTGTGATGTACCCTATAGTAGTCAGGTGGAATTTGTGGTCAACCTAGAATTTCTTATTCCCCTTGTTAGAAGTACTATAGTCTTTCTTACTACTAGTTATGCAGGAGAGTAGTAATAGAGATTATTGTTATTCAAACTCAAACTATTAACAAACCGGCTGCATAATACATAGAGTCTTGGAATTTGTATGTCAAGGTAAGAATTTTTTATGACCATCTCTTATTAAGAAAGTGGCCTAAGAAACCAGAGGCTGACACAATCTGGCCTCGTTGTTACTATGGTACTGAGAGTGTGATGACCTCAAAAAAAGAAAGTTGGATATGTACGCTTTATTGGTAATAATTGGAATACTAGGCTGTTTGGACGGAATGAAAAGAATTTAATTTTAACTTAGGAGATTATTTATGAAGAATCTTATGCTAGCAATTGTTGTATCAGCAATTTCATCCTCGGTTGTTTTTGCTGACTGCACAAACGGAACCTGTTCAAGAACACCAGTTCGTTCTGCCGCATCTGTTGTTGCACGAACCACTGGAGCGATTGTAACAGCACCGTTTAAAGTTGTCAACAAGGTGGCACAGAATTCTAAATCAAGGAGGGTTGCACGATACAATGCTCGTCATTGTCAGTGAATTAATTTCCTGAAATAATCGGGGTGGAGAAATGGCAGAGAGGTCTAATGCAACGGTTTACTAAACCGTCAAGGGTTAAAATCCTTCATAGGTTCGAATCCTATTTTCTCCGTTTGTATTATCTAATCTAACAAAGTTGCGGACATGAAGACAGTCAGTCAATTGTCCCAGCATAACTAACAAGTTTGGTTTTTGTGGTTGTAGTCAGCAAAAGTGTATGTTATATTATAGGTTGAATAAAAATTTGGAAGCGGAAAAATTAATTAGAGATATTCAGAAACTAATACAGCAACAAGATTCTGCGGACAACAGAAACAAGGTGCTAATAGTATCAATATCAAATATAATTGATCACACAGGAGATAGTCCTTTACCAAAACTAGAATACAAACATGATAATTAATGAACTAGGAATTATGCAAGATTACGGCCTACTAATAATGTATGTTCTTACTATGGGCCAAGCATCTTTTGTTTCATATCTGCATCATGTTTATGGTTATCCATATGAGTGATCAAGAAATTTTAGTCTGGACTTTTTTGGGAACCCTTTACCTTTTCTGCACAATAGTATCCTTTTTTATAATCAGGGCCGAAAAATGAAAAACGATGAATTTCATGTTCCTTTTATCAAAAGTCTCGTAGTAGTTGCATTAGTCACTGTTTTTACCATGACTTTCGCACATTTTTATATTCCTAAACTCTATCAGTCATACCAATACTCCCAGGAATATACAGGATCACCATCGTACAATACTGCAAAAGCAGGGGAATAATAGTTTATACGATCAGTTTGACAAAAAAATCGAGCAATTTTTACTTATTGAATATGGCCGTGGTAGAAATGGATTAAAGGCCACTATAGGAAATGGCCGATAAACCCTATTGACAAGCGTTTGGTTCTGTGGTATACTCGCTACTAGTGGTAATGGTAGTTTTCTTAATATTTAACGGGGAAAATGAACTTTTATGTATAGGACAGTTTTGCTAACCGATAAGGAAATTTGTCTCCTGAAAAGAATTATTGGTGATACTTTGCACGAAAAACTTGTGTCAGAAGCCAAAAATTTGACCATTATTCATAACCGTCTAAGAGAAATCAAGCCCCTAGTTTCTAATAATCAATTCTTTAATTATGGTAAATAGGGATGAAATGGGCAAGAAATCAAAACAATCAAACCTTAATGGGTTCTTAACCCGCAAATTGGAGAATAACTAATGAATAATCCACTAATCAAAAAAGACTTTTATAAAACCGATGTTTTCAAATTTCATTTGGAGAGAGTTAATGGTCTATTTGATCTGACTATTAATAATACTATCTCTTGGGATTGGATGAGGATGAAATTTAGTAAGAATGAACTAAGGGGTTTGGCCGATTTTATTAATAACTACTTGGAGAATAACTAATGAGTAATTACTGGATTGAAAAAACCGGCATTTTTCCAGAAGATTCATCTAAACATGATGAGAATTATGATCGTCTTATGAAGAATTTGTTTGGTCGTGAATTTGGTAAGTTTTTGGCAGAAATAGGACTTAATAGAGAAAGTTCTATCAAATTTCTTATTGATGCTTTAACTTATGTTAATGACCAAAGTAACGAATTTAATATCTAATTGGAGAATAACTAATGGAAAAACTTTCTTATACTGGCAAACAGTTTATCTTTCATATCTTTAAGACTGAGGATAATAATGTTGAAATTAGTTTGAGTAGTCATTATGTTAATCCTCCAATTAGTAGGAAAGAACTGTGGGAATTAGCCAAATTTATTGATTCTTTTATTGAGAGTGGAGAATGAAATATACTGATCCTCCTTATAGTTGTGATTATCTTAATTTCTTTATTGAGAAAAGAATAAAGCCAATCATTAATCAAAAGAGTAAAGAATACGTTGTTGCTTTTCATCCTAGAAATGGATTCTTTGAAGAACCGCCAGTGTCTAGGGAAGATTTGAAGGGGTTGGCCGATTTTATTAATAAGTATTTGGAGAATAAATAATGAATCTCCTACAACAAGCCACTAAAACTTGGATAGAATGTGTCCAGAAATATTATGAGAATACTCCAAAGAATGAATTGACCCAAATATATTTTCGGGGATATTTCAGTGGGTGGAGTGAGCGAGAGATTTTAGGATTGGCCGAAAAACTCCTAAAGAATGAAACAGACTATCCTTTATACAGAGAAGTAGAATAAATAATGAATTCACTAAAACTTGATCCGCCGATATTCTTGGTTATAATCGTAATCTGTTTTCTAATTATATTTGGCTTTCCATTTGCTCAGATTTGGGCAGTTAATACTCTATTTAAGACCGGTATAGAATATTCGCTACTTAATTGGGCCGCTGTAATGGTTCTTAATAGTGGAATTAGTGTGGTTTCTTATAAGGGAAAGTAATGCAAGTACATATTAAAAAAGAACTAGAAACTCTTGATCGTAATGATTTTGATCGAACAAACATTCTCGTTACCCAAATTATGGAAGATATTAAAGAAACTATGGGGAATGATTATGAAATGGGAATGGGTTTAATTGAGGATTATTTGTTTGATCTAATTAATTCTGATTTTTTAGATTTTGATAAGGAAGATAATTCATGATTGATCCACTGATTTATACTCTTGATAACGGCTTAACTTATCAGATGGAATTTAATAAAACAAAAGATCATATTAATTTTGAACATTACAAGACTGTTAAGTATCTGACCATAAATGATTTGATGAAGTTACGAGATAAAATAGATAAGATCACTGTTAAGTTTAAGAATCCAAATGACTAAAGAAGAAAAGTTCGCACTATCTTGGTGTTACAGTAGATCTATGGATTATGTTGAAGAACACAGTCCAAATAAAAACCCTTACGAACATTATACTGGATCACTTGATCTTATAGTTGATGGCGTGAATATTAGTCAAACAATTAAGGAACTTTTAAAAGGAGATGATGATGAGTCTGAGCGTTATTGAGCAGAATAAGAAGTTTGTGGTGGCTGAAAATGGTAAGCCAATTAATTTGCCAAAGAGTGACGGTCAAAGTATTGTGACCGAATTTGATCGAAGGGAAGATGCTGAAAAGTATATGGGTATTCTGTCTCATCTTAAAA
>Ga0315903_10000288_pt1 | contig 75476 bp, 69 predicted proteins | sample LakEriMetagenome_7_FD_203524 | JGI IMG/M metagenome (GOLD analysis project Ga0315903, IMG submission 203524) | Freshwater fungal communities from buoy surface, Lake Erie, Ohio, United States - Buoy 2 MA119 | ecosystem: Environmental > Aquatic > Freshwater > Lake | place: USA: Lake Erie, Ohio... | reverse complement strand
GCGCGTAAATCAACTAGGCGGCGCGCGCCATTTTCGCGGCCTCCGCGCGCAGCACGGCGGCGGCGACGATGGCGCGCGCCTCCTCCGCGTCTCCCCAGCCGATCACGCGCACCCATTTGCCGGGTTCGAGATCCTTGTAGTGCTCGAAGAAATGTTCGATCTGCCGGCGCGTGATCTCCGGCACGTCCTCGCAATCGCGCACGTTCTCATAGCGGCGCGTGAGCTTTGTTTCAGGCACGGCGAGAATCTTCTCGTCCACGCCCGCCTCGTCCTCCATCTTCAGAACGCCGATCACGCGGCAGGACATGACGGCGCCAGGCAGGATCGCGCGGGTGTTGGCGACGATCACGTCGCACGGGTCGCCATCGCCCGACAGCGTGTTCGGGATGAAGCCGTAATTGCCGGGATAGCGCATGGGCGTATAGAGGAAGCGATCGACGAACAGCGCGCCGGACGCCTTGTCGAGCTCATACTTGATCGGCTCGCCGCCGATCGGCACTTCAATCACGACGTTCACGACATTGGGCGCGTCTGCGCCCACGGAGATGGCTTCCAGTTTCATACGCAAAAACTCCGGACTCAAACGAACGAAAGAAAAAGGGCCGGCGAACGGCCGACCCTCATCTCACTCCAGATGCGTTAAGCAAGCGTGTCGATCAACCCTTCGTGGCGCGGAAAGGCTTTTCGCCGGAAGGACCTTTCGCGACGCCTTCGATGGCGGAGCCGGAGATCTTGCCCGTATAGACCACCGCGCCGGCGGTGAAGACGATCTGGTCGCCGGTGATCTTGCCCTGCGAAATCGCGTCAACGCCCGAGCCTGCGCGCACCGAGCCCGTGACCATCTGGTACTTCTGCTCGAAGGTCACCTCACCGTCGGCGGTCTTCCACTTGCCTTCAACTTTGGCGGGAACGATCCACAGCAGCGCACGGCAATAGGACGTGCAATCGCCGCCCGCGTCCGCGACCTGATCAGGCGTCCAGTCGCCCATGTCGAAGGTGTTGGAGACCACGCGCACGCCGGGACGCAGGTCGAGGATTTTCGGACGCAACCGACGGTTGATGTCCGGCAGCAGGAACATGGTGATCACGTCGGCCTTGGAGAAATCGGTCTCGAACAGGTCGGCCTTTTCGAACTTCGCCTTGTCGGACACGCCTTCCTTCTCGGCCGCGCGGCGCGACAGCTCCACCATGTCGGGATTGTACTCGATGCCGAGCGCATTGAGCCCGCGCTTGGCGGCGGTGATGACGGTGCGGCCGTCGCCCGAACCAAGATCCATCAGGAAATCCTTCGGGGTCGCCTTCGCCATCTCGAGCATGCGGTCGACGAGCGCCTGCGGGCTGGGCACCCAGACCACATCCTTGCCGCGCTGGCCGACCGTGGGCTGATACTCGCCCTTGGGCTCCTGCTTGGCGTCCTGCGCGCGCGCGGGCGTCGAGAGGCCCGCGGACAGGCTGAAAGCGCCCACGCCCATCGCCGCGACGGCGAGCGAAAGGGAGAGGCCGAACGCGCCTGCGCTGCGCCGCGCCGAAACAATGCCGAACATGAAAACTCCTCCACATGGCCACCGGCGACCTGGCCGGGTTCGGGGCGCAGATTAGCGGCCCCCTTTTGGATTGTCAGCCCGGGCGCGCGGGGGCGCAAGCGCTCCTTCGGCCAGCGCAAACGCGCTTGAAAGCACGCGGCGTCGCGACGCATTGGCCGCGACCATGGAGGCGCTTATGTCGCCACGCCCGCGCCTGTGGGACAGGCGACGCCTGTGCCGCCCAGCCCGCAATAGCCGTTGGGCTCCTTGGCGAGATATTGCTGGTGATAGGCCTCGGCGTAGTAGAAGGGGCCGGCGTCGAGGATCTCCGTGGTGATCGCGTCGAAGCCGCGCGCGGCGAGCGCCTGCTGATAGGCGTCGCGGCTCGCCAGCGCAGCCGCTTTCTGCTCCGCGTCGAAAACATAGACGCCCGAGCGGTATTGCGTGCCCAGGTCATTGCCCTGCCGCATGCCCTGCGTGGGATCGTGGTTCTCCCAAAACGTTTTCAGCAGGCGCTCATAGGCGAGTTTTGCGGGATCAAAGACCACGAGCACGACTTCGTTGTGACCCGTGCGCCCCGAACAAACCTCCTCATAGGTGGGGTTTTTCGTATAGCCTGCGGAATAGCCCGCAGCCGTCACGAGCACGCCCTCGCCCATCTGCCAGAACTTGCGCTCCGCGCCCCAGAAACAGCCCATGCCGAACATCGCCATGCGCGCGCCGTCAGGCCATGGCGGCGCGAGCGGGCGGCCGAACACATAATGGTTGGCGGCGGTGGGAATGGGCGCGTCGCGGCCGGGCGGCGCCTCCTCCGGCTTGGGCATTTCGGCTTTCTTGCGGAACAGGAACATGGCGTCCTCCATGTCGGGATTCTATGCCGCCAGCCGGGCGCGTCCAGCGCAAGCTTTCACGCGGACCAAAGCGGCTGGCTCTCGCGCCGGCGCGCCAGCCACAACAGCAGAAGGCCGAAAGCGGCGAAGACGAAGGCCGTCGGCAGGAGGAAGACCGCGAGCAGGAAGGGATCCCACACGAGCGGGTGAAGCCGGCGCTCGACCGCCGGCTGCAGCAGGGGGAAGAGGCGCGGAAACATCTGCAGGCAGGTTTCGCCGAACGACGTGACGATGAGGCGCGAGGCGGCGATGGTGCGCGAGCCGTCGATGACGAAGGCTGCGAAACCGCCGGCGAGGAGCAGGACGCCGATTGCGCGAACCAGAAACCCGAACATCTAACTTCGCCATAAGAATCAGAAGCTTAAAAATAGGGCTTTGTGAAGCTTCTGTCCAATGCGCAAAAGGGCGCCCCGCCGCGCGGCGCCCTGTGCGCCCGGGCTTTTGCGGGCCTTGGCGCGGCGGGCCAATTGGTCTATGGCTTGCGCCGCGTCGCGGGGCCGGTCGAATGATCCGCCGGCGGCCGCAGAAAGCGACAAAGGTTTTGCGTGCGCCTTAAAGCGCGCAACGGAGGGGTGGCCGAGTGGTTGAAGGCGCACAGGCCGCCTCCGGCGGCCGTTCTTGACGAAAGGTTTTGCGTGCGCCTTAAAGCGCGCAACGGAGGGGTGGCCGAGTGGTTGAAGGCGCACGCCTGGAAAGTGTGTATACGGGAAACCGTATCGCGGGTTCGAATCCCGCTCCCTCCGCCAGCCGCGCCTGATCCCCGCCATTTTCTGAAAATCCCGAGCTGAAATCCCGTGCCGCGCGCCGCGATAACCCCGCTTGACCCCTCGCGGGGGCGCTTTACCTAAGGCGGCGGCGCAGGTGCGCCGTGCGGAAACCCATGTCCAGCCTCGACGCGCTTCTTTCTCCGGCGATCCTGTTCTTCGTTCTGGGCGCCCTCGCCGCCTTCGCGCGCTCCGACCTGAGCGTGCCGGAAGCGGTGGCCAAGGGCCTGTCGCTCTATCTCATGGCCGCCATCGGCCTGAAGGGCGGCGTCGCGGTCTCCGAGACCGGCTTCACCGCCGACATGGCCGCCGCCGCCGCGCTGGGCGTGGGGCTGAGCCTCGTCATTCCGCTGCCGGCCTATGCGCTGCTGCGCGCCTTCGGGCGGCTCGATCAGGTCAATGCGGCCGCAATCAGCGCCCATTACGGCTCGGTGAGCGTGGTCACTTTCGTGACCTGCGTGGAGGTTTTCGCCTCCGCGGGCATGCCGCCGCAGGGCTATATGGTGGCGGTGCTCGCCCTCATGGAGACGCCGCCCATCGTCATCGCGCTTCTGCTCGCCCAGCGCGGCCAGAAGATCGTCGCGCCGCGCGGCGCGTTGCTGCATGAGGCGACGCTGAACGGCTCCGTCGTGCTGCTGGCGGGCAGTTTCGTGATCGGCCTGATCGTCGGCAAGCCGGGCTATGCGCCCATCGCGCCGCTGTTCGACGCGGGCTTCCGCGGCGCGCTGTGCCTGTTCCTGCTCGACATGGGGCTGGTGGCGGCGCGGCGCCTGCGCGACTCGCGCGCGCTCACCGCGCGCCTCGCCTTCATCGCCGTCGCCCTGCCCATCGCCAACGGCACGATCGGCGCGCTCGCGGGCGCCTGGGCGGGGCTGGACGCAGGCTCCGCCGCCGCGCTCGCCGTGCTCGCCGCCAGCGCCTCCTATATCGCCGCGCCCGCAGCCATGCGCCTTGCGCTGCCGCAGGCCGACCCCAGCCTTTATCTGGCGATGTCGCTCGCCGTCACCTTCCCCTTCAACCTCACGCTCGGCATCCCCTATTACGGCATGCTCGCGAAATGGGCCGCGCCATGATCCAGACCACACGCCGCCGCAAGATCGAGGTTCTCGTGGACGGGCCGCTGCTGCGCCTCGTCGTCTCAACCGCGCAGGCCGCGGGCGTGAGCGGCTATACGCTGCTGCCCACCGCCGGCGGCGCGGGCGCCAGCGGACCCTGGAGCGACGACCAGGTTTCGGGCGCGCAATCCAAGACGCTGTTCATGACCATCCTCACGCAGGAGAAGGCGGACGCGCTCATCGAAGCTCTGGCGCCTGTGCTGGAAAGCCACGGCCTGCTGCTCGCGATGAGCGACGTGGACGTGGTGCGCGGCGGAAAGTTCTGAGCCGTCTAGCGGAAGGTTTCGTCGAAGGAATAGCCCGCGCCGCGCACCGTGCGGATGGGATCGCGGTCTGAGGGCCGGCTGAGCGCCTTGCGCAGGCGCCCGACGTGCACGTCCACCGTGCGCTCATCGATCTCCGCATCCATGCCCCAGACGGAATCGAGCAATTGCGCGCGCGAATGCACGCGGCCCGGCTTCTCCATGAGCCGTTCAAGCAGGCGAAACTCGGTGGGGCCGAGATGCAATTCGCGACCCGCGCGGCGCACGCGGCGCGTGTCGCGGTCGAGCGTGATCTCGCCGCAAACGAGAGCGCTCGCCACGCGCTCAGGCCGCGCGCGGCGCAACAAAGCTTTCACGCGCGCCATGAGCTCCGGCACGGAGAAGGGCTTGACCACGTAATCGTCGGCGCCCACCGAGAGGCCGCGCACGCGCTCGCTCTCCTCCCCGCGCGCCGTGAGCATGATCACGGGCAGGGTGCGCGTGACCTCGCGCGCGCGCAGGCGCCGGCATAATTCGACGCCCGACACGGACGGCAGCATCCAGTCGAGAATGACGAGATCAGGCGGGTTCTCGATGAGGACCGCCTCCGCCTCGTCACCGCGGTCCGCACGCTCGACCTGGTAGCCCTCGGACTCCAGATTATAGGCGAGCAGTTCGCGCAGCGACGCCTCGTCCTCCACGACAAGAACGCGCGGCGCGCCGGCCGCTTTCGCGGTGGGAGCCATCATGCGCCCTTCGGCCGGTCCATCGGCATGGCGACGCCGGTGCTGATGTACTGGATCGTCTCAGCGATATTGGTCGCGTGGTCGCCGACGCGCTCGAGATTCTTCGAGCAGAAGAGCAGATGGGTGCAGAAGGTGATGTTGCGCGGATCCTCCATCATGAAGGTGAGAAGGTCGCGGAACACCGAATCCTCCAGCGCGTCGATCTCCGCGTCGCGCAGCCAGACGGCGCGGGCGCGCTCGGCATCGCGCTGGGCGTAGGCGTCGAGCACTTCCTTGAGCTGGGTGGCGGCGAGCTCGCCCATGTGCTTGAGGCCGACGATGGCGCGCGGCTGGCGCGCGTCGCTCGCCACTTTCATCACGCGCTTGGCGATGTTCTTGGCGAGGTCGCCGGCGCGCTCGAGATCGCCTGCGATATGGATGGAGCCAACCAGCTCGCGCAAATCCACCGCCATGGGCTGGCGCCGGGCGATGGTGAGCACGGCCTGCTCCTCCAGCTCGCGCTGCAATTCATCGAGCCGCGGGTCGCTCTCCACCACTTTGCGGGCGAGCTCCACGTCCAGCCGGACGAGCGCGTCCATGGCGTTCGTGAGCATGCGCTCGGCGACGCCGCCCATTTCGGCGATCTTGCCGCCGATGATCTCCAGCTCCGCGTCATAGGCCTTGACGGTGTGAACGGTCATGTCGCGCCTCTCCTCAGCCGAACCGGCCGGTGATGTAATCCTGCGTGCGCTGCTGCGCGGGCGAAGTGAACATTTTCATCGTCGCATCAAACTCGATCAACTCGCCCAGATACATGAAGGCGGTGCGGTCGGAGACGCGCGCGGCCTGCTGCATGTTATGGGTGACGATGGCGATCGTATAGCGCGCCTTCAATTCGTCGATCAGCTCCTCGATCTTGGCGGTCGAGATGGGATCAAGCGCCGAACAGGGCTCGTCGAACAGAATGACTTCAGGCCGGATCGCCACAGTGCGGGCGATGCACAGGCGCTGCTGCTGGCCGCCGGAAAGGCTCAGGCCGCTGGCGTTGAGCTTGTCTTTCACCTCGTTCCACAGCGCCGCGCCCTTCAGCGCCTCCTCCACACGCACGTCCATGTCAGCCTTGGAGAGCTTTTCATAGAGGCGCACGCCGAAGGCGATGTTGTCATAGATCGTCATCGGGAAGGGCGTGGGCTTCTGGAACACCATGCCCACGCGGGCGCGCAGCAGGTTGAGATCGACGCCCGGCTCCAGAATGTTCTCGCCGTCGAGCAGAACCTCGCCCGTCGCGCGCTGGCCGGGATAGAGATCATACATGCGGTTGAGGACGCGCAGCAGCGTGGACTTGCCGCAACCGGAAGGCCCGATGAAGGCGGTGACGCGATTGGCCTCGAGCGACAGGCTGATGGATTTCAGCGCGCGCGATTGGCCATAGAAGAAATCGAGATTGCGCGCCTCGATCTTCGCCTGCACGGCGGACGCGGCCTCCGCAGGACGCGCCGCGATCGGCGCCGGGGACAGGACGTCACTCATTTCGGCTTCCTTTCCGCGCCCAGCACGCGCGCGACGATATTGAGGGCGAGCACCGCCAGCGTAATCAGCAGGGCGCCGGTCCAGGCGAGCTGGCGCCAGGTCTCATAGGGGCTCTGCACGAAATTGTTGATCGTGACGGGCAGGTTCGCCATGGCGGCGCCCATGTTCACGCTCCAGAACTGGTTGGAGAGCGCGGTGAACAGGAGGGGCGCGGTCTCGCCCGCCACGCGCGCCGTCGCCAGCAGCACGCCGGTGATGACGCCCGCGCGCGCCGCACGGAAGGCGATGCGGCGAATGACGAGCGAGCGCGGCAGGCCAAGCGCGGACGCCGCCTCGCGCAACTGGTCAGGCACCAGAAGCAGCATATCCTCGGTGGTGCGCAGCACGACGGGAATGACGATCACCGCAAGCGCCAGCGCGCCCGCATAGCCCGAAAATCCGCCGGTGGTGCGCACGACGGCGATATAGATGAACAGGCCCACGATGATGGAGGGCGCGCTCAGCAGAATGTCGTTGATGAAGCGCACGACGTCGGAGAGCTTTTCATAGCGGCCGTATTCGGCGAGATAGGCGCCTGCGAGCATGCCGATGGGCGCGCCGATGGCGACGCCCAGCGTCGTCATCGCCACCGATCCGAAGATCGCGTTGGCGAGCCCGCCGTCCGTCGCGCCCGGCGGCGGCGTGGTCTTGGTGAACACGTCGAGGCTGAGGCCCGCCAGTCCGTTCGAGAACAGCGAGAACAGGATGAGGCCGAGCCAGAGAAGGCCCAGCGCCGCGGCTGCGAAGCACAACACGCGGATGAGGAGGTCGCGGCGGCGGCGAGCTGCATAGAGCGGCGACATGGATCAGCCTCCCTGCCGGCGCTGGATGCGGCGCAGCAATAGCCGCGCGGCGGCGAGCACGAAGAACGTGAGCACGAACAGGAGCAGGCCGAGCAGGATCAGCGCGGACTGGTGCACGCCGTCGCTCTCGGCGAATTCGCTGGCGATGGCGGCGGAGATCGTCGTGCCGGGCGCGAACAGCGAGCCGGTGATCTTGAAGGAATTTCCGATGATGAACGTCACCGCCATCGTCTCGCCCAGCGCGCGGCCGAGACCCAGCATCATGCCGCCGATCAGGCCCACGCGCGTATAGGGAATGACTACATGGCGCACCACCTCCCAGGTCGTGCAGCCCATGCCATAGGCGCTTTCCTTCAGCATCGGCGGCACGGTCGCGAACACATCGCGCGCGATCGCGGTGATGAAAGGCAGAACCATGATCGCCAGAACGAGGGAGGCGTTGAAGAGCGAGAGATAGGAGGGCGGGCCCGCGAACAGGCCGCCCAGAACCGGCACGCCCTCGAACAGCGAAATCATGAAGGGCTGGAAGCGGTCGGTGAGGAAGGGCGCGAGAACGAAGAAGCCCCACATGCCGTAGATGATCGAGGGAATGCCTGCGAGCAGTTCGATCGCCGTGCCGATGGGGCGGCGCAGCTCGGCCGGACACAATTCGGTGAGGAAGATCGCGACGCCCAGCCCCACCGGCGTGGCGATGGACATTGCGATGAAGGACGTCAGCAGCGTGCCATAGATGGGGCCGAGCGCGCCCAGAATGGGATCGGGCTGCAATTGCGGGGCCCAGCGCTGCGTCCAGAGAAAGTTGAGGCCGAAGGCTTCAATGGCGGGCCAGGCGCCGGCGATCAGCGTGACGATGATCCCGCCGAGCACGGCCAGCACGGCCAGCGCGGCGATGCGGGTGGTCCAGTAAAACGCCGCGTCGCCCAGTTTGAACCGGGCGAGGGCGCGGGCGCGGTCGGCGTCGGCGGGCGCGCGCGTTGTAAGATGCGGCGCGATGTCGGCGATGTCGGTCACTGGCGTCCCCTGCCCTCGAACGGCGATGCGCAACCGGCGGCGGAACGCTCCGCCGCCTGACGCGCGCATGCCCGCCACATATAGGTCACTTGGTCTGGATGTCCTTCTCCCAGACCGCCTTGATCTGCGCGACGACGGGGTCGGGCATCGGCACGTAATCGAGCTCCTCGGCCATCTTGTCGCCCTTCTCGAAGGCCCAGGCGAAGAATTTCAGCGCCTCGGCGGCGATCGCCTTGTCCTTGGGCTGCTTGGGCATGAGGATGAACGTGGCCGCCGTCACCGGCCAGGACTGGTCGCCCGGCTGGTTGGTGAGGATGAGATTGAAGCCCGGCGCCTTCGCCCAGTCCGCATTGGCCGCAGCCGCCTGGAAGGTCTGCGCATTGGGCTGCAGGACCTTGCCCGACTGATTGACCATGGCGGCGTGGGTGAGCTTGTTCTGCTTGGCGTAGGCGTATTCGACATAGCCGATCGCGTTCTTCGTCTGGCCGACATTGCCGGCGACGCCCTCATTGCCGCGGGCGCCCACGCCTGTGGGCCATTCCACCGCAGTGCCCACGCCGACCTTCGACTTCCACTCCTCGCTCACCTGCGCAAGATAGGTGACGAACACGAAGGTCGTGCCCGAACCGTCTGAGCGGCGCACCACCGTGATGGGCGCAGACGGCAGGTTGAGCGAGGGGTTGAGCTTCTTGATCGCGGCGTGATCCCAGGTCTTGATCTTGCCGAGATAGATGTCGGCGAGCGTCGGGCCGTCGAGCGCCAGCTCGCCGGACTTCACGCCCTCCACGTTCAGCACGGGCACGATGGCGCCCATGACCTGCGGCCATTGCACGAGCCCGTCCTTCTCAAGCTGCGCAGCGGTAAGCGGCGCGTCGGTCGCGCCGAAAGCCACGGTGCGGGACTGGATCTGCTTCACGCCGGCGCCCGAGCCGATCGACTGGTAGTTGAGACCGACGCCGGTCTCTTTCTTGTAGGCGTCCGCCCATTTCGAATAGACGGGGAAGGGGAAGGTCGCGCCCGCGCCGGTGATGTCGGCCGCCTGAACGCTCGCGGTCTGGACGGCTGCGGCGAAGGCGCCGGCGGCCAGAGCGGAGCGGAAAATCTTCGAGAGCTGCATTGATCGCCTCGTTCATTCTGCCGGCCCCATGGCCGACGCCCCGAGTCCTAGCCCCCGGGAGCAACGCTTTTATGACACTTAATGTTCAATATTTTCAGTTATTTATAGGATCTCACCGCAAAGATTTTCCCCGCGGCGCTGGCCTCCTCCGCACCGCTGCGCTAGGAGGGCGGAAAGCCCGCGAGGCGAAACGGAGGAAATAGGCCATGGACGCGCCCAAACACCCCAACGATCCGTCGCTGCGTTCCTTCGTGGAGGTCGCGCCCGACTCGCCCTTCCCGATCCAGAACCTGCCCTGGGGCGTGTTCTCCACCGCCAGCGACACGCGCCCGCGGGTGGGCGTGGCCATCGGCGATTACGTGCTGGACGTCGCCGCGCTGGAGGACGTGGGCCTGATGCCGCGCATGTCGGCCAAGAGCGCCTTCCGCCAGCCCTCGCTCAACGCGCTGATCGCGTCGGGCGGCTATTCCTGGTCCATCGCGCGCCGGCATGTGAGCCAGCTCCTGCGCCATGACAATCCGAAACTGCGCGACGACAAGGCGCTGCGCGCGCGCGCGCTCATTCCCCAATCGCAGGCGCGCATGCGTCTGCCGATCGAGGTCGCGGGCTATACGGATTTCTATTCCTCCCGCGAACACGCCACCAACGTGGGCACGATGTTCCGCGGCAAGGACAACGCGCTCAACGAGAACTGGCTGTGGATGCCGATCGGCTACAACGGGCGCGCGAGCTCCGTGATCGTGTCGGGCGAGAAGGTGCGTCGTCCCAAAGGACAGATCAAAGGCCCGGACTTCGCGCAGCCAATGTTCGGACCTTCGCGCCGGCTCGACATCGAACTGGAGATGGGCGTGATCGTGGGCGCCGATACGAAACTCGGCGAAACGCTGAGCGTGGAGCAGGCGCAGGGCGCCATTTTCGGCTTCTCCCTGCTCAACGACTGGAGCGCGCGCGACATCCAGCAATGGGAATACGTGCCGCTGGGACCGTTTCAGGGAAAGGCCTTCGCCACAACGCTCGGCGCATGGGTGACGACGGCGGAGGCGCTGGAGCACTTCCGCGTGGAGGGCCCCCGGCAGGATCCCGCCCCGCTCGACTATCTGCGCCAGACGGGCGCGCATAATTACGACATCGAGCTCGAAGTGGAGCTGCGGCCCGCCGGCGCGGACAAGGGCACGATCGTCAGCCGCACCAATTTCAAGGGCATGTACTGGTCGAGCGCGCAGCAGATCGCCCACCACGCCTCCTCCGGCTGCCCGATGCGCGTGGGCGACCTGATCGGCTCGGGCACGATCTCGGGGCCGGAGAAGGGGAGCTTCGGCTCGCTGCTCGAACTGACCTGGGGCGGCAAGGAGCCGCTGACGCTGGCGGGCGGTGCGACCCGCACCTTCCTCGAGGATGGCGACGTCGTGATCCTGCGCGGCTGGCGCCAGTGCGATGGCTATCGCATCGGGCTTGGCGAATGCGCAGGCGAGATCGCGCCGGCGAGTTAACGCAAACGAAGGCTCATTCAAAAGAAACCCGTCCGCGACGCGGGCGGGGCTTTACCGGCGCGCGGGCGCGGCTATAGTGCTGTCATAAAAGCTTCAAATTCCAGGACCGGAGCCGGTCGCGTGACGCGTAACCTCGACAGGCGCTCGCCGTTCGCCCGCATCGCCGCAAGGGCGGGGGCGAGTTTCGGCGCGAGTCTCGCCCGCCTCTGGCGCGCCGCAGACGGCTGGGATCGCGCGCTCGCCTGCATCGCTCTCGCCGCCCTCGTCTTCGTTTTCGCCACCGAGGAATATTGGATCGCCGGCGTCCTCGTCGCGCTCTTTCTCGCAGGGCTCGCGGGCGCGCTGTTCGCGCTGACGTGGCGCGCGGCCTTCGCGGCCGGCGTCGTCGTGACGCTGATGGCGGCGACATTCGCGGCGTCCGACTTCAAGTTCGGCATCGTCGCGATGAACCTGCACGTCTATGACGTTGTGTTCTATCTGTTCAGCATGGCGCAGGCCTCTTTCTTCGTGCAGACCTTCCCGCTCGAGGCGGGATTGGTTGCGGCGGGGTTCACGGCGAGCGCGGCGGGCCTCGTCTTGGCTTGGCGGCGCGAGCGTCCGCGCATGCCCGGCCGGCTGGCCATGGCCGGGGCGCTCGCCGCAAGCCTGTGCGCGAGCGCAAGCGCCGCGGGCCTGCTGATCCAGCGCAGCGCGCCGATCTTCAACGAAGGCGAGAACGTCTATTCCGCCTTCATCGCCTCCTTCGGCGACCTGCCCGCGCTTGCCCAGGCGCGCGGCTATCTGGAGATGAGCGCGCAGGCGAGCCTTGAGCCTGTGGCGCCCGAGCCGATCACATGCGAGCCGAAAGAAACGCCGCCCGACATCGTGCTCTTCCTCAATGAATCCGCGATGCCGCCTGGCGTCTATCCGCAGCTCGCCTATCCGCCCGAGGCGCTGGGGCTGTTCCAGTCCTACGACGGCGCCGTGCGCCGGCTGCGCGTGGAGACGTTCGGCGGCGGCACATGGCTCTCCGACTTCTCCGCGCTCACCGGCCTGTCCACGAATATGTTCGGCTCGATGCGCAATTTCGCCGCCCAGCTCACCGCCGGACGGCTGCGCCACACGCTGCCGCAATATCTGAAGGCCTGCGGCTACGAGACGACCATCATCTATCCCTCGCTGGCGGAATTCGCCGGCTCCGCGCGCTTCTACCGCGCCATCGGCTTCGACCGCGTGATCGACCGCAAGGAGCACAAGGCGCCCGACGAACGCCAGCGCGACGCCTTCTATTTCGCGCAGGTGCGCAAGGTCTTCGACGATGCGCGCATGCGTGAAAGCCGTCGCCCGCAATTCATCGTCGCCTCCAGCATGTCGACCCATTCGCCGTGGGACTTCCGCTTCGCGCCCGATCAATTGCGGCCGGGCGAAGAAACGCGCTGGACCGGCAATTCCGAGTTCGACGAATATTTGTGGCGCCTCGTGCTCGCCAAACGCGACCGCGACGCCTTCCGCGCGGATCTTGCGCGCAGCTTCCCCGGCAAGCCGGTTCTCTTTGTGGGCTACGGAGACCACCAGCCCGCGCTCGCCCGCCTGCCGCTGGAGAACGCCACCGAGATCGCTGACAGGGGATCGGCCTGGCAGCTCGATCCAGCCTCGCGCGCGTTCGAGACTTATTATTCGGTCGAGGGGCTCGGCTTCACGCCGCGCAGCGTGGCGGGGAACGCCCCGATCCTCGAGATCCCGCATCTGGCGACCGTAACCGTCGTGGCGGCGGGCCTGCCGCTCGACGCGGTGTTCGCCCGGCGCCTGCGGCTGATGGAGACCTGCGAGGGGCTCTACACGACCTGCCCCAACAAGGCCGCCGTGGTCGGCTTCCAGCGCTGGCTCGTCGATCAGGGCTGGATGACGGCGCAGCGCTGACGCGTCTAGACCGCTTCGAGCGCGAGCGCGACGCCCTGCCCCACGCCGATGCACATGGTCGCGAGCGCGCGGCGCTCCTTGCGCGCATTCATCTCGATGGCCGCGCTGAGCGCGATGCGCACGCCCGACATGCCAAGCGGATGGCCGATGGCGATCGCGCCGCCGTTGGGATTCACATGTTCAGCGTCGTCAGGCAGGCCGAGACCGCGCAGGCAGGCGAGCGCCTGGGCTGCGAAGGCTTCGTTGAGTTCGATCACGCCGAAATCGCCGATGGCGAGGCCAAGCCGCGCCATGAGCTTTTGCGTCGCGGGGACGGGGCCGACGCCCATGATGCGCGGCGCGACGCCTGCGGTCGCCATGCCTGAAACGCGCGCGAGCGGCGTCAGGCCGTAGCGCTTCACTGCCGCGGCGCTGGCGACGAGAACGGCGGCCGCGCCGTCATTGAGGCCTGAGGAATTGCCGGCGGTGACGGAGCCCTCCTTGCGGAAAATCGGCTTGAGCGCGCCAAGCTTCTCAAGCGTCGTCTCGCGCGGATGTTCGTCGCGCTCGACTTTGGTTGTCTCGCCCTTGCGGCCGGGGATTTCGACGGGCGTGATTTCGCGCGCGAGCCTGCCGCTTGCGATGGCGCGCGCCGCCCGCGTCTGGCTGCGCAGGGCGAACGAGTCCTGATCAGCGCGGGAGATGTCGCATTCGGCGGCGAGATTCTCCGCCGTCTCGCCCATGGCGTCGACGCCATAGGCCGCCTTCAGCCGCGGATTGACGAAGCGCCAACCCAGCGTCGTGTCGAAAATCTCAGGATTGCGCGCGAAAGCCTCGCTCGCCTTGCCCATGACGAAGGGCGCGCGCGACATGCTCTCCACGCCGCAGGCGATCGCGACCTCCATCTCCCCGGAGCGCACGGCGCGCGCCGCGCTTCCCAGCGCGTCGAGGCCCGAGCCGCACAGACGGTTGATCGTGACGCCGGGAACCTCCTGCGGCAGCCCCGCCAGAAGGAGCGACATGCGCGCCACGTTGCGGTTGTCCTCGCCCGACTGGTTGGCGCAGCCCGCGAACACGTCGTCGATGGCCTCCGCCGGCAGGCCGGGCGCAGTCGCAAGAAGCGCGCGCAGGACGTGGGCGAGCAGATCGTCCGGGCGCACGCAGGACAAGGCGCCGGCGTAGCGGCCCACAGGCGTGCGCAAGCCTGCGCAGAGAAACGCTTCCGTCATCTTCAACCCAAACGAACGCGGCGCGCCGAACCGGGCGCCGAACCTCGCGCGCAATCTAGGTTCGAGGGGGACGAGCGTCAAACAGCGGTGCCTCAGACTTATGCAGGCGACGGCGCGGAAATGGTGTAAAATGACTCAGCCGCGGAAGGGAGATCGCGGCGGGAGGGGAAGATGAAAAACATTCTCGTGCCGGTGGAGACTCATTCCTCGATCGAATCCGCGCTGCGATGCGCAGCGCTGCTGGCGCGCCGCTTCAACGGCCACGTCGAGGGCGTGGCGCTGGGGCCGGACCTGCCGGACCTCGTCGCCTTCGACATGCCGGTGAGCTGGACCGTGACGGACCAGAACGCCTGGCGCGAACTCACCGATGAGGCGCATCGCCGCTTCGAAACCTTCATGATGGAGAACGGCGTGCCCGCAGCCGAGCACGCCGCGCACGCAGGCCCTACCCATTCCTGGGCGGGCGACCAGTCTTTCGGCGACAGTCAGGTGGCGAGCTATGCGCGTGTGTTCGACATCGCCGTGATGGGCCGGCCCGGCCCCGACCGGGGCGACGCGCGCATGGCGACCGCGGAGGCGGCGATCTTCGAAAGCGGGCGCCCGGTCCTGCTTGCGCCGCCGCGCCCGCCTGAAGCCATGGGCGAGACCATCGTGATCTCATGGAACCAGAGCACGGAGACCGCGCGCGCGGTCGCCTTCGCCATGCCGCTTCTGCTGCAGGCGCGCAAGGTCTATGTGCTCACCATCGAGAACTTCTCGGTCGAGGGCCCGCCCGGCGACCAGCTCGCCGCCTCGCTCGCCCGCCACGGAATCAATGTGGAGGCGGTGACGCGGCCCAATGCGCGCACGCCAGGCGAGGCCGTTCTCGATCAGGCCGCGAAACTGGGCTGCGACCTTCTGATCAAGGGCGCCTACACGCAAAGCCGTCTGCGGCAGATGATCTTCGGCGGCGCGACCGCGCATATCCTCTCGCGCGCCGAGACGCCGGTGCTGATGGCGAACTGAGGCCTAGACGCGCCGCGCGGGATTGATCCAGGCCAGCGCGGCGCCGATGATCGAGAACAAAGCGAGCAAGAGGAAGGCGGCGGCGAAACCGCCGGCGATTTCGCCGAGCATGATCGCCTTGCCCGCCTCCTCCATGCCCGCAAGCCCGACGCCGCCCTGCAGGATGCTGACGAAGGCGCGCGCCGCCGCAGGATCGGTGGCGGAAATGGTCGCGAACAGGACAGCGCCGAACATGGCCGCGCCGAAAGAGGCGCCGACGCTGCGCGACAATTGCACGGAGCCTGCGGCGGCGCCGAGCATGCGCCGGCCAGAAACCGTCTGCACCGTCACCTGCACCACGCTCATCACGCTGCCCATCGAGAAAGACGTGAGCGCGAGGCAGATCTGGAACTCCAGATAATCCATGCGCGCGGCGCGCACAGCCATGTAGACGAACATGCCCGCCGTCGCCACGGAGGCGAAGGACGGCAGAATCATCGTGCGGCCGGTGCGCGTGATGACGCGCCCCGTGAGCATGGAGCCCGCCCCCACCGCCGCGCTGACGGCAAGCAGCGCATAGCCGATCTCCGCCGCGCCGCCCAGACCCATGACGCGCAGGTAAAGCGGCGTGAAGGCGACCATGGCGACGAGCGCGGCGCCATGGCACAGCGCCATGGCCTGCGCGCTCCAGATCGCGCGCTGGCGCATGAGCGCGACGGGGAGTAAGGGCGTCGGCGTGCGGTTCTCGCGGCGCACGAGAAGCGCGAGGCTTGCAAGCCCCAGCGCGAGAAGCGCGCCCGCAAGCGGCAGGTCGGCCTGATCGAAACGGCGCAATTGCTCCAGCGACAACAAAAGCGGCGCGATGAAGCCGACGAAATAGACAAGGCCCGGCGTATCGAAGGCCCAGCCTTCGCGTCGCGAGCCCGCACGCGGAGGCAGACGCAGAAGAAGCAGGAAGGCGAGACAGGCGGTGGGCACGTTGACGAGAAACACTGCGCGCCAACCGAAGGCTTCGGACAGGAAAGCGCCCGCGACGGGACCGAAGGCCGCCGCCATCACGGCGGTGGTGGCGAGATAGCCCTGATATTGGCCGCGCTGGCGCGGGGGCACGACCTCGCCGATGAGCGCCTGCGCAAGGCTCATCATGCCGCCCCCGCCAAGCCCCTGCACGAAACGCGCGCAGGCGATGAGCGTGACCGAGGGCGCAAGCGCGTTCAGCACCGAGCCCAGCAGATAGACGGCGAGCGCGATGAACATAAGCCGGCGACGGCCGAAGGAATCGCCCAGATAGCCATAGATCGGCGCCGCGATCGTGCCAGCGAGCAGATAGGCCACAACGATCCAGGAAATGCGCTCCACCTCGCCCAGCGACGCCGCGATGGCGGGCAACGCGCTCGCCACGATCGTCTGGTCGCCCATGGCCATGAACATGGGCAGGACGATGGAGGGAAAGACGCGCAGAAACACGCGGCGCGTGTCCGCCGGAAAGGCGCCGGAGCTTTCCTCGATCTGCGCTGGGGGTTTCAAGAAGCGCCCTTTCGCTTGCGCGGCCTGCGCGAGGGGAGACACATAAAGGCTCGCGGCGCGCGCAACAACCGGCTTGCAGGACGCCAAGGCCCGGCGCCAAGGCCGGACGGCCGCGCGCGCTCACGCCTGCGCGGGCGTCGCCAAAGCCGATGCGAGTTTCTCGATCTCCGCGCCGAAACTGCGCTCGGCCTCTTTCTCCATGCGTCGGTAAAGCGCGATCAACTCGCGGCCGAAGGGCGTGAGCTGGGCCTGTCCGCCGCCCTTGCCGCCCATGCGGGTGGCGAAGAGCGGCGCGCTGAACATGCGGTTCGCCTCATCGGCGAGGAGCCAGGCGCGCCGATAGGACATGCCCATGGCGCGCGCGGCCGACGAGATGGAGCCATGCGCCTCGATCAGCTCGAGCAGACGGATCTTGCCGTGGCCGAGATGGCGGGCGCCGTCGAAATCGAGGCGGATCGTGACGCGGGTCATCGGGCTTGCGCGTCGCGCGCGCCTGACTGCTGCGGGCGCGCCTGATCGAAGGGGCAGTTCTCGGGCTTCACGTCCACGAGCGGCGTGCCGTCGAGGCAGTCGAGGCCGCGCACAAGCAGCGCGTCGGGCAGAACCTCCACCAGCGCGACCAGCGAGGAGGCGATCGGGTTGGGGCGATTGGGGGAGCGCAGCGAGAACGTGCCCGCGCTGCGGCCCGTGTGATTGGGCCGCTGCACCACAAGGTCGCGCCGCGCCTCGTGCATCCAGTAGAGGATCTGCAGATGGGTGCGCCCTTCAAGCCCCATGAGCGCCTTGCGCCAGGCGGGCGCGATCTCCACCCGGCAGACGGGGCCTTCGATCATGTCGCCGCGCCGCGGACAGGCGCGCAGCTGATCCCACGGCGTGCGAATGACGCCGATGAAGTACAGCGCGGCGTCGGCGGCCTGCGGCGGCTGAATCGTCTCCTCGCCCGGCCTGATCTCAAGCGTCTCGCCCATGCCCGTCTCCGGTGTCCCGCGCGCCCTGCGCCACATGGACTTATCTTAAAAGATGGGCGAACGTTGTCGAGAACGCGACGGCCCCGCAGGGCCGCGGAGGAAACGCCATGATCGACGAATTCGAGGACCATTGCTGGCAGGACGTCATGCCCGCGCATGTGCTCGACCTCTACAAGCACTACAAGCGCGACCTGTTCATCGGCCCGCGCGCCGCCATCCTGTGCATCGATCTCTACGAACTCGCCTATCAGGGCGGACCGCGCCCGGTGGAGGAGGTTTCGCGCGACTATCCCTCCTCCTGCGGCGTCCATGCCTGGAACGCCATCGAGCCAACAAAACGCCTGTTCGCCGCCGCGCGCGCCGCCGGCCTGCCGATCTTTTATTCGACGGGCGAGACGCGCGCCGCCGCAAAGCCCGGCGCCGTGACGGCGACCAACCGGCGCAAGGCGCCCCTGGCGGCGAACGTCTTCGACATACGCCCCGAATTCGCGCCGCAGGATGGCGACGTGGTGATCTTCAAACAGCGGGCGAGCGCTTTCTTCGGCACGCCGTTGGTGGCGCATCTCACCCAGCTCAACGTGGACACGGTGATTGTGTTCGGGGAGAGCACGTCAGGCTGCGTGCGCGCCTCCACGGTGGACGGCTATTCTTTCGGCTTCCACATGGTGATGGCGGAGGAATGCTGTTTCGACCGCAGCGAATTGTCGCACAAGGTGAACCTGTTCGACCTGCATCACAAATATGCGGACGTGATGAAGACCGAGGCGATCGTCGCGGAGCTTGCGCGCCGCGCGGGCGAGCGCGCGGCGCGATGAGGCGGCGCAGGCGCGCCGCTCACTTGTCGCGATTGTAGGCGCCAAGCCCCGGCCGATAGGACTTGTCGTCCAGAAACTGCTTCATGCCTTTCTGGTCGCCCTGTTCGGGGTCGCGGAACTTGGTCTGGTCGGACTTGGCGGCGAGATATTCCGCCGCCATGTCCCACGGCAGGTCGCGCACATAGTGATAGCCCTGCTTGCAGGCGCGCAGCACGTGCGGGTTCTTCTGCATGAGCGTCTGCGCGAGCTTGCGCACGCGCGCCTCGAGCTGGTCCTTCGGCACGGCGAAATTGACGATGCCGATCTCCTCCGCGCGCTTTCCGTCGAAGGTCTCGCCGGTCATGATGTAATAGAGCGCCTGACGCTGCAGCACCGCCATGGCGACCGACTTCGTGACGATGCCCGCGGGAATGATGCCCCAATTGATCTCGGAGAGACCGAACACCGCCTTCTCGTCGGCGATGGCGAGATCACAGGCGAGCAGGAACTGGAAGGCGCCGCCGAAGCACCAGCCGTTGACCATGGCGATCGTGGGCTTGGAGAAATGCATGAGCCGGCGCCATTGCCAGGCCGCATTGGCTTTGTGCAGGCGCTCGCGCAGCACCGGATGCCCGGCGTCGGGCTCACGGAAATATTCCTTCAGATCCTGCCCGGCGGAAAAAGCCTCACCCGAACCGGTGATGACCACCACACGGCAGGCGTCGTCCATCTCGAGACGGTCGAGAACCTCGTTCATCTCGAACACGATGGCCGGGTTGATGGCGTTGCGCTTCTCGGGGCGGTTGAGGGAGACCCACGCGATCCCCTCCTCCATGCGCACGACAACGGCCTTGGCTTCGCTCACTTGAACCTCCCAGCGGTTTTCAATATAAGGGAGCCTTAGATCAGGCGCGCCAGGACGCGTCAAGGCTGGCTCAGTCCGGGGAGGGGGCTTTGGGACGCGTGCGGCCAAGCACGATCTATCTGCTGCACCAGACCAGCCAAGCGCTGCGCTCAAGGCTGGAGCACGCCCTGCGTGGGCTTGGCGTCACGGGCATCCAATATACGATCCTCGCGCTCGTGGAGCGCCATGCGGGCCTGTCCTCCGCCGATCTCTCCCGCCGCTTCTTCGTGACGCCGCAGACCATGAATCAGATCGTCGCAGGCATGACCCAGCGCGGGCTGCTGACGCGGGCGGCGAGCGACGCCAACAAGCGCATCCTTGAAATGACGCTCACCGAGGAAGGCCGCGCCCTGCTCGCGCGCTGCGAGGACGTGGCCGACAAGGTGGAGCAGGAGGCCCTCGCCCCCGTGCCCGCCGAACGGCTCGGGGAAATGCGCGGGCACCTGAGCGCGCTTTTGAGACAATTGCGGGACACGCAGGCTGGGCCGCAGACGCCGGTGGAGGAGCTTCGCGCGGGCGCGCCCGCACGATCGAACCGCGGCAAGGATCGCCCGTGAGACTCCCGTCGCAGAGACTGAAATCCGCTAGGGGAAATCCCCGTTCACGGGCGACGATTTCCCATGTATGGCAATAAAGGGGATCCGTTTATCCGCCACGCTTCGCGGCCCTGGGGGCCCGTGGGCGGGACGCGAAAAAGGACGGCGCCGTAAAGCGCGCGGGGGGCAAGGAGCAGGCATGAGTCACGTCAAACATCCGCAGGACTTCTGGTCCGGCATCCTGTTCGCGACCGTGGGCGCGCTCGCGCTCTGGCTCGGCAAGGGATATGCCTTCGGCACGATGACGCGCATGGGACCCGGCTTCCTGCCGACGGTTCTGGCCTGGGGCCTTGTGGGCATCGGCGCCTTTCTGGTCGCCCGCTCCTTCCTGCTGCGCGGCGAGCCCATCGCGGGCAGCGCCGTGCGCCCGCAGATCATGATCGTGATCGCGATCGTCGCCTTCGCGCTGCTCATCGAACGCGTGGGCCTCGCGCCCACGGTGATCGTAACCGGCATCCTCGCCGCGCTCGCCACATCGGAAATGCGCTGGCGCGAGACGCTGCCGCTCGTCGCGTTCATGTCCGCGCTATGCGTGCTGCTGTTCATCAAACTGCTCGGCCAGACGATGCAGCCGTGGACGTGGAGCTTCTGAAATGGACATCTTCAGCAATCTCTCCACCGGCTTCGCCGCCGCCGTCAGCCTGCAGAACCTCACCTTCTGCCTGATCGGCTGCCTTCTGGGCACACTGATCGGCGTGCTGCCGGGCATCGGACCCATCGCCACCATCGCGATGCTTCTGCCGATCACGTTCGGCCTTGATCCGCTCGCTGCGCTCATCATGCTCGCGGGCATCTATTACGGCGCGCAATACGGCGGCTCGACCACCGCCATTCTCGTCAACCTGCCCGGCGAGACGTCCTCGGTCATCACCTGCCTTGATGGCTATCAGATGGCCAAGCGCGGACGCGCGGGCGCCGCCCTCACCATCGCCGCGGTCGGCTCTTTCTTCGCCGGCTGCGTGGGCACGATCGCGATCGCCATGTTCGCGCCGGTGCTCGCAGGCTTCGCGGAAAAATTCCGCTCGCCGGAATATTTCTCGCTCATGCTGTTCGGCCTCGTCGCCGCCGTCGTGCTCGCGCACGGCTCGGTGATCAAGGCGGTCGCGATGGTCATACTCGGCCTGCTCGTTGGCCTTGTCGGCACGGATACGCAGGCAGGCGTCACGCGCTTCACCTTCGGCGTCTCGGAACTCTACGACGGCATCGATTTCGTGCCCCTCGCCATGGGCCTGTTCGGCATCGCGGAGATGATGACGAACCTTGATCGCAAGTTCGAGGATCGCAGCCAGACCCAGAAGATCGGCAGCCTGTGGCCGACGCGCGAAGAGGTGAAGCTCGCGGCGCCAGCCGTGCTCCGCGGCACGTTCCTCGGCTCGCTGCTCGGCATCCTGCCCGGCGGCGGCGCGGTGCTCGCCTCCTTCTCCTCCTACACGCTCGAAAAGAAAATCTCCCGCTCGCGGGCGATGTTCGGCAAGGGCGCGGTGGAAGGCGTGGCGGGCCCGGAGGCGGCCAATAACGCTGGCGCGCAGACCTCCTTCATTCCGCTGCTCACGCTCGGCATTCCCTCGACGCCCGTGATGGCGATCATGGTCGGCGCCATGATGATCCAGGGCATCGCGCCGGGCACCGCGCTGATCAGCGAACGTCCGAACCTCTTCTGGGGCATGATCGCCTCGATGTGGATCGGCAATCTCATGCTGGTCATCATCAACCTGCCGCTGATCGGCCTGTGGGTGAGCCTGCTGCGCGTGCCTTACCGCATGCTCTTCCCCTGCATCGTCATCCTGTGCTGCGTGGGCGCCTATGCGATCAGCTCCAGCCCCTTCCTTGTGATGATGATGGCGGGCTTCGCGGTGCTGGGCTACACGTTCGGCAAGCTGGGATGCGAAGGCGCGCCCTTCCTGCTGGGCTTCGTGCTCGGCCCGCTGATGGAGGAGAACGTGCGCCGCTCGATGGTGCTCTCCTTCGGCAGCCCCATGATCTTCGTGGAACGGCCGATCTCGCTTGCGCTGCTGCTCATGTCGGCGGCGCTGGTGCTGATGATCGTGCTGCCCTCGTTCCGCCGCACGCGCGAGGTCGCGTTCCAGGAGTGAGCGCGCGACGCGCGAGGACGCAACGCAAACCACGGCGGGCTTCGGCCCGCCGTTTTTTATGGCGCGTAGGCGCGCCGCCATTCCACGAAGGCGCGCACGCCTTCGGCCAGCGGCGTGGCGGGACGATAACCCGTCAGCGCCTCCAGAAGGTCCGCGCTGGCGTAGGTCTCGGGCACGTCGCCGGGCTGCATGTCGAGCATGCGTCGCTTCACGGGCGCGCCCAGAGCGCGCTCCACCTCGTCGATGAAATCAAGCAGGCCGACAGGATTGCCGCCGCCGATGTTCACCATGCGATAGGGCGCGGCGGGGGAGAGCGTGTCGATCTCGCAGACGGGCGCGCCTTCCACGGGCGCGCAACCGACAAGGCGCGTCACCGCCTCCACGAGATCGTCCACATAGGTGAAGTCGCGCTTCATCGCGCCGTGGCCATAGACGTCGATGGGCTCGCCTGCCAGACTGGCGCTCACGAATTTGAACAGCGCCATGTCGGGCCGGCCCCAGGGACCATAGACGGTGAAGAAGCGAAAGCCCGTGGTCGGGATCTTCCACAAATGCGCGTAGGAATGAGCCATCGCCTCGCCCGCCTTCTTGGTGGCGGCGTAGAGCGTGAGCGGATGATCGGCGCGGTCCGTCTCGCGAAACGGCATGGCGGCGTTCGCGCCATAGACCGAGCTCGTGGAGGCGAACAGGAAATGTTTCGGCGCGCAGGCGCGCACCGCCTCGAGGACGTTGAACATGCCCACGAGATTGGAATCCACATAGGCGCGCGGATTTTCGATGCTGTAGCGCACGCCCGCCTGCGCGGCGAGATGGATCACGACGTCGGGCTTCGCCTCCTCCACGCATCGCGACAGGGCCTGCGCGTCCTCAAGCATGAATTCGTGGAAGGCGAAGGCGTTGGTGCGCGTCAATCGCGCGAGGCGCGCGTGTTTCAGCGACACGTCGTAATAGGACGTCATGCCGTCCGCGCCGACCACGGAATGGCCGTCGTCCAGCAGGCGCCGGGACAGGTGATAGCCGATGAAGCCGGCCGCGCCGGTGACGAGGAAACGCATGTGAACCGTTTCGTGACCCGAAGCGCGGGCGGACGCGCGGCCAGACATACGCGCCGCCGCACGACCGCGGCGCTGCTCTTGAATCGCACGCCGGGCGGGGCGCTGGCAAGGCGCGCGGCCGCAGCGCGGGAGGCGGGGCCGAAGATGCGCCCGGAGACGCCACGATGAATCCGGGCGCGCTCTCCATCATCCTGCCGACGCTCAACGAAGCGGGGCGTGTCGCCGCGCGGCTGGGCGCGCTTCAGGGCCTGCGGGCGCAGGGCGTCGAGATCGTCGTGGCGGACGGGGGCAGCGCGGACGAGACCGCGCGTCTGGCGCGTCCGCTATGCGACGTTCTGGTGAGCGCGCCGCGCGGGCGGGCGAGCCAGATGAACGCCGGCGCCCGCATCGCGCGCGGCGGCGCTCTGCTGTTTCTGCACGCCGACACGCGCCTGCCGGAAGAGGCGGCGCGCCGCCTGTGCGAGGCGCTGGCGCGCAGCGGACGCGCATGGGGCCGGTTCGACGTGGCCATCGAGGGACGCTCGCGCTGGCTGCCGGTGGTGGCCGCCTGCATGAACCTGCGCTCCGCCCTCACGGGCGTGGCGACAGGCGATCAGGCGATCTTCATGACGCGGGCGGCCTTCGAGGCCATCGGCGGCTTTCCCGATATCGCGCTGATGGAGGACATCGCCGCCTCGCGCGCGCTCAAACGCCTCAGCCGGCCCGTGCGCCTGCGGGAGAAGGCGCACACCAGCGGGCGGCGCTGGGATACGCATGGCGCCCTGCGCACGATCCTGCTCATGTGGCGCCTGCGGCTCGCCTATTTCCTCGGCGCCGCGCCCGACGCGCTCGCGCGGCGTTATGGATATGAGCCTCGCGGCTCGCAGCGCCGCGCGCCGCCTGCGCTTGCCCCCGACGCGCCGATCCGCGTCGCCGTGTTCGCGCGCGCGCCGGTTGCCGGCGCCGCCAAGACGCGGCTCATTCCACTGCTTGGCGCGCAAGGCGCCGCCAGCCTGCATGAAAGCCTCGTAGCCCGCGCGCTCGCCGTCGCGCGCGCGGCGGACATCGGCCCCGTGACATTGTGGCGCGCGCCCGAACATGCGGATCATCCCTTCTTCGCGCATTGCGCGGCGGCGGATGGCGCGCTTCTGCTTGCGACACAAGCCGGGCCTGACCTGGGCGCGCGCATGAGCGCCGCCTTCGATGCGGGCGCGCCGCTCCTGCTCATGGGCTCGGACTGCCCCTGCATCACGCCGCAGGACCTGCGCTGGTGCGCGCAGGCGCTGCGCGCGGGCGCGGACGTGGTGTTCCTGCCGGCGGAAGACGGCGGCTATGGACTCGTGGGCGCGCGCGCCCCGGCGCCGGGCCTGTTCAGCGACATGACCTGGGGCGACGCGCACGTGATGGAGACGAGCCGCGCGCGGGCGCAGGCGCTTGGACTCCTCGCCGCCGAAGGGCGCGTGATCTGGGACGTGGATCGCCCGGAAGACCATGCGCGGCTCATCCGCGCAGGGCTTCTCGACGCGCCGGCCTGATTGCAGCGGCGGACGCACGCCGTTAAGGTGCGTCCGTCCAAGGAAAACCAACAGAGTTCGAGGAAGCAGATGAGCCGCAAACCTTTCATCGTCGGCATGGGCGGAACGACCCGGCAGGGTTCGACGTCCGAACAGGCGCTCGCCATGGCGCTGGCCTATTGCCGCGCGCAGGGAGCGGAGACGAAGATCTATGCGGGCAAGGACCTGCAGCTTCCCATGTACGATCCAGACCCCAGCTCGATGACCGATGTCGCGCGCCAGCTGATCGAGGACCTGCGCCGCGCCGACGGCGTCATCATCTCCTCGCCCTGCTACCATGGCGGCGTGTCGGGGCTCGTGAAGAACGCGATCGACTACACCGAGGAAATGCGCGCCGACGCGCGGGTCTATTTCGACGGGCGCGCAGTCGGCTCCATCGGCTGCGGCTACGGCTATCAGGGCCCCGGCATGGTGGTCGCGCAATTGCGCCAGATCGGCCATGCGCTGCGCGGCTGGAACGTGCCGCTGGCGGTCGCGGTCAACGCGGCGGTGGTGAAGTTCCAGGACGGCGGCTGCTCCGAGCCCGCCATCGCCAAACAGCTCGAGATCATGGCGGGCCAGGTGGTGGAGCACGCCCGCCGCTTCATGGCCTAGGCGCGCGGCGCAACAGACAATGAACATGAAAAAGGCCCCGGTGACGGGGCCTTTTTTGTATCAGGAGCTGCGCGCCCGACTCACTCGGCGGCGATGCGCATGACCGGCGCGGCGTCGCGCACCTTGTCGTCCACATGCTTCTCGAACTCGACGAAGTTCTTGCGGAACATTTCCACGAGATGTTTCGCGGTGGCGGCGAATTCGGACTTCGACGTCCAGGTCTTCACCGGCTCGAGAATGTGCGGCTCGACGCCCGGCACGGACGTGGGCACCGCGAGGCCGAAATAGGGATCGGTGCGGAAGGTCGCCTTGTTGAGCGAGCCGTCGAGCGCGGCGGTGAGCAGGCGGCGCGTCACGCGGATCGGCATGCGCCGTCCCACGCCTTCCTTGCCGCCGGTCCAGCCGGTGTTGACGAGCCAGCAATCCACCGAATGTTTCGCGATCAGCTCACGCAGCAGATTGCCGTAAACGGAAGGATGCAGCGGCAGGAAGGGATGGCCGAAACAGGTGGAGAACGTCGCCTCCGGTCCCGTGACGCCCTTTTCCGTGCCGGCCACTTTCGCCGTATAGCCCGAGAGGAAGTGATACATGGCCTGCGCCGGATCGAGCTTGGCGATCGGCGGCAGCACGCCGAAGGCGTCGCAGGTCAGCATCACGATGTTCTTCGGATGGCCGCCGCGGCCCGTGGGCGAGCTGTTGGAGATGAAGTCGAGCGGATAGGCGATGCGGGTGTTCTCGGTCTTCTCCTCGCTGTCGAAATCCGGCACGCGGGTGACGGGATCGAAGACCACGTTCTCCAGCACCGTGCCGAAACGCTCGGTGGTGGAATAGATCTCAGGCTCCGCCTCGCGCGACAGGCGAATGGCCTTCGCGTAGCAGCCGCCTTCGAAATTGAACACGCCGTCGCGCGACCAGCCGTGCTCGTCGTCGCCGATGAGGATGCGGTTGGGATCCTGCGAGAGCGTCGTCTTGCCGGTGCCCGACAGGCCGAAGAAGATCGCGACGTCGCCGTCAGCGCCCGTATTGGCCGAACAGTGCATCGGCAGCGCATTGCCCGAGGGCAGCGTCCAGTTGAGCCAGGTGAAGACCGACTTCTTCATCTCGCCCGCGTAATTCGTGCCGCCGATCAGCACGATCTTGCGCGAGAAGTCGAGCGCGACGACGGTCTCGGAGCGCACGCCGTGGCGCTTGGGATCGGCCTTGAAGGAGGGCAGGTCGATGATGGTCAGCTCGGGAACGTAAGCGGCGAGCTCCGAACGGTCCGGACGGATCAGCAGATTGCGGATGAACAGCGAATGCCAGGCGAATTCGGTGATGACGCGCGCCTTCACGCGGAAGGCCGGATCGGCGCCGCCGTAGAGGTCCTGCACGAACAGGTCCATGCCGGCCGCATGTTTCTGGAAATCGGCGTAGAGAACGTCGAACTGCTCGGGCGTGATGGAATTGTTGTTGTCCCACCAGACCTTGTTTTCGGTCAGGCCGTCACGGACGGTGAATTTGTCCTTCGGCGAGCGGCCGGTGTGGATGCCCGTCTCGGCGTTGATCGCGCCGCCGGGCATCAGCACCGCCTCGCCGCGGCGGATCGACTCCTCATAGAGCATCGGGGCTTCGAGATTGTAATAGGCGCTCTTGGCGCCGGCGAAGCCGCTCTTGTCCACGCCGTGGGTCGTGTTCCAGATGCCCGTCTGTTTCATCGCTGTCTCCGAGGTCGCGATATCGTACGCGCAAGCGCGCCTCGAACCGTCCTCCCGGGCGCGCGACTTGTGTAGGGCGGCTGTTTAGTCCCCGCAGCGACCAAGAGCAAGCGCCACGCACGCGCGGCGTCCACAGGCGCGCGCGGAACGATTGCCGCAGCGCAGCATCAGCCGCCTGCGAGCGCGGCGAGCGCGGCGCGCCAGCCCGCTTCGTCGGTCACGGGCTGCGGGAAGAGCGCGCGGGCCGTGCGGTCGCCCGCCGCCAGATCCAGTCCGAGCGGGTCGAGGCCGGTCGCCCGCCAGCGCGCTGAGGGCTCCTCCCCCGCCGCCGCCGTCAGGCGCGCGAGCGAATCAGGCGCGTCTTCCAGTTCGGCCAGAACCTGCGGCTCGAGCGCGGCCGCAGCCGCGCAAGCCTGCGCGCCGAGCAGGAGTTCGCCGCCCTCATAGACCGCCGCCTTGGCGAAGCCGCCGTTGAGGTGGGCGCGGGCCGCGACGAGGCGCCAAAAGGCGAAATCGCCGAAATCCGCGTAAAGCGCCGATTTCGGATGGCGGGCGAGGAAGCGCGCCTTGGCGGCCTCGCGCGCAGGACCCTCCAGCCGCTCCATGGCGCCCACGACCGTCAGACGCGGATGGGCGAGCGGATCGCCCTTGCCGGTCTCGCTCAGCAAGATCGAGGCGCGCGGATCGGCGAGAAGATGGCGCGTGTGCGCCGACAGGCCGGACATGAGAAGCAGCGGCGCGCCATCGTGGTCGGTCGCCACATTGACGAGGGAGGCGAAGGGGAAGCCTTCAGGGTCAAGGGTCGCAAGCGCGCCGGCGCGGATCACGCGCAACAGGCGGCGCGCCTCGGCGAGCCCGTCATAGCCCGGCGGCAGGACGAAGGGGCCGGCGCCGGCGGCCTCGCCTGCGGGCACGGCGGCGGATTGCGGCTGGCTGGCGGAGGGATCCTGCGGCGCGGCCATGGGCGGGCTCAGCGCTGCGGCGTGGCGAGATATTGCGCGTCGCTGACCTGCTCGGCCCAGTCGACGTGGCGCCCGTCCAGCGCCTCCTGCATGGCGATGTGGACCATACCGACCTCAGGCGCCGCGCCGTGCCAGTGTCGCTCGCCGGGCTCGAAGAACACGACGTCGCCGGGGCGCACCTCCAGCACGGGCCCGCCTTCGCGCTGCACGAGGCCGAGGCCGTCGGTGACATAGATGGTCTGGCCAAGCGGATGGGTGTGCCAGGCGGTGCGCGCGCCCGGTTCGAAAGAGACGCGCAGCGCGCGCAGATTCGCGGGCGCGGGCGCCTCGAGGATGGGATCCTGATGCACGGTCCCGGTGAAATAATCAGCCGAGGCGCGCAGGGTTTTGCGGGAGCCGACGCGATGCACGATCATGGGATGCTCCTGTGTCGAAGGCGGCGCGCGCGTCAGCCGTCCATCTTCAGGGCGGCGATGAAGGCTTCCTGCGGAATCTCCACCTTGCCGAACTGACGCATGCGCTTCTTGCCCTCTTTCTGCTTCTCGAGCAGCTTGCGTTTGCGCGTGACGTCGCCGCCGTAGCATTTCGCCGTCACGTCCTTGCGCAGGGCGCGCACCGTTTCGCGCGCGATGATCTTGCCGCCGATCGCCGCCTGAATGGGGATCTGGAACATGTGCGGCGGGATCAGCTCCTTCAGCTTCTCCACCATAGCGCGGCCGCGCGATTCCGCGCGCGTGCGATGCACGAGCATGGAGAGCGCGTCCACCGGCTCCGCGTTCACGAGGATCGACATTTTCACGAGATCGCCCGCGCGATAGCCGGTGATCTGGTAATCGAAGCTCGCATAGCCTTTCGAGATGGACTTCAGGCGGTCATAGAAGTCGAACACGACTTCGTTGAGCGGCAGCTCATAGACCACCATCGCGCGCTTGCCGACGTAATTGAGATCGACCTGAACGCCGCGCCGGTCCTGACACAGTTTCAGCACCGAGCCGAGATAATCGTCGGGCGTGAGAATCGTCGCCTTGATCCAGGGCTCCTCGATCTCCTCGATCTTCATCACGTCGGGCAGATCGGCGGGATTGTGCAGCTCAATCGTCTCGCCGCTCGTCAGCTTGACGCGATAGACGACGGAAGGCGCGGTGGCGATGAGATCGAGATTGAACTCGCGGTGCAGGCGCTCCTGAATGATCTCCAGATGCAGGAGGCCGAGGAAGCCGCAGCGGAAGCCGAAGCCCAGCGCGGCGGAGCTCTCCATCTCGAAGGTGAAACTGGCGTCGTTGAGACGCAGCTTGCCCATGGCGGCGCGCAGGTCGTCGAAATCGGCCGCGTCCACCGGGAACAGGCCGCAGAAGACCACCGGCTGCGCAGGCTTGAAGCCGGGCAGCGCATCCGCGCAGGGCTTGCGCTCGTCGGTGATCGTGTCGCCCACGCGCGTGTCGGCGACTTGTTTGATCTGCGCGGTGATGAAGCCCACCTCGCCCGGCCCGAGCTTTGCGACATCCTGCATCTTGGGGCGGAAGACGCCGATGCGGTCGATCTCGTAATGGGCGTCGGTGCCCATCATCACGATCTTCTGTCCCTTGCGCATCTCGCCGTCGATCACGCGCACGAGCACGACGACGCCGAGATAGGCGTCGTACCAGGAATCGACGAGAAGCGCTTTCAGCGGCGCCGTCTCATCGCCCTTGGGCGCCGGCAGACGCTGCACGATGGCTTCGAGCACGAGGTCGATGTTGAGCCCGGTCTTGGCGGAGATCGGCACGGCGTCAGAGGCGTCGAGGCCGATCACGTCCTCGATCTGCTCCTTGATGCGGTCGGGCTCGGCGGCGGGCAGGTCGACCTTGTTGAGCACGGGCACGATCTCATGGCCCGCATCGAGCGCGTGATAGACATTGGCGAGCGTCTGCGCCTCCACGCCCTGCGAGGCGTCGACGACCAGCAGCGAGCCTTCGCAGGCGGCCAGCGAGCGCGACACCTCATAGGCGAAGTCGACGTGGCCGGGCGTGTCCATCAGGTTCAGGACATAGGTCTTGCCGTCCTTCGCCTTGTATTCGAGGCGCACGGTCTGCGCCTTGATGGTGATGCCGCGCTCGCGCTCGATGTCCATCGAATCGAGCACCTGCTCGACCATCTCGCGTTCGGCCAGCGCGCCGGTCGTCTGGATCAGACGGTCGGCCAGCGTCGACTTGCCGTGATCGATGTGGGCGACGATCGAGAAATTGCGGATGTTGTCGATGGGATGGGCGCTCATGGGCCGGAGATAGCAGCGCCGGCCCCCGCAGGGAAGGGGCGGCGCCGCGAAACCCGCGCGCAAGCTGCGGCCACCGCCGCGACCACCGCCGCGGCCCCCGCCCTCAGCCCCGCCCGCGCACGAGGCGCGAGACGACCTTGGCGGTGTAGTCCACCATGGGCACGATGCGCGCGTAATTCAGCCTTGTGGGGCCGATCACCCCCAAAACGCCCACGATCTTCTGGGAGGCGTCCCGGAAGGGGGCGGCGATCATGGAGGAGCCAGACAGGGAGAACAGCTTGTTCTCCGAGCCGATGAAAATGCGCACCCCCTCCCCCGTCTCCGCGCGCGCCAGAAGGTCGATCACGTCCTTCTTGGTCTCGAGATCGGCGAACAGCAGGCGGATACGCTCCAGATCCTCGGCGGCCTTCAGGTCCTCAAGGAGGTTGGCCTGCCCGCGCACGATCAATTGCTGGGTCTCGGCGTCAGGGCCCGTCCAGCTGGCGAGGCCCGCGTCCACGAGCCGGGCCGTCAGCTCGCCCAGCTCCGCCTCCGCCGCCCGGCGCGAGGCCTCGATATCGGCCCGCAGCTCGCTCAGCGCCCGGCCCCGGATGCGCGCGTTCAGGTAATTGGCCGCCTCCGCCAGGGCGGACTGGGGTAGGTCGCGGGAAATGTTCAGAACCCGGTTCTCCACCGACCCGTTCTCCGCCACCAGAACGGCCAGCGCGCGCTCAGGCTCAAGGCGAACGAATTCGATCTGCTTGAACTTGGCGTTCTCCTTCGAGGAGAGCACGACGCCCGCCCCGCGCGACAGGCCCGAGAGCATGGCGGAAGCCTCCGCCAGCACGCCTTCGAGCGTCTGGCCCGCGGAGGCCGCCTTCACCTGCGCCTCAATGGCGGCGCGCTCCTCGACCGTTGGATCGCCGAGCTCCAGCATGGCGTCCACGAAAAACCGCAGTCCCAGCTCCGTCGGCAGGCGGCCGGCGGAGGTGTGGGGGGCGAAAATAAGGCCCGACTCCTCCAGGTCCTGCATCACATTGCGCACGGAGGCCGGCGACAGGGTCATCGGCAGCACGCGCGAGAGATGGCGCGAGCCCACCGGCTCGCCCGTCTCCAGATAGGTCTCCACGACCCGGCGAAAGATCTCGCGCGAGCGCTCGCTCATCGCGGCGAGGACCGAGGCGTCGAGGGGGCGAAGTGGATCGTGCGGCGCGGCCATGGGCCTAATGTGACGAAGCGGAGCCTGTCGTTCAAGCCTCGCGATCAGGCCAGACCTCGCCCGCCGCCTCGCCCGCCACATCCCTTGCCAGCGCGCCGGGGAGGCCATACCAGAAGGGCTCAGGAGGATGAGAATGTCGAACCCCAAGGACAGCGCCAAGGGCGCCCGCGCCGCTTTCGCCTGGGAAGATCCGTTCCTGCTCGCCGACCAGCTCACCGAAGACGAGCGCATGATCGCCGACGCGGCGCGCGCCTATGCGCAGGACAAGCTGCTGCCGCGCGTCATCGAAGCCTATAAGCACGAGAAGACCGACCCCGCGATTTTCCGCGAGATGGGCGAGCTCGGCCTTCTGGGCGTGACGATCCCTGAGGAATATGGCGCGGCCGGCGCCTCTTACGTGGCCTATGGCCTCGTCGCGCGCGAGGTCGAGCGCGTCGACTCGGGCTATCGCTCCATGCTGAGCGTGCAATCCTCGCTCGTGATGCATCCGATCAACGCCTTCGGCACGGATGCGCAGAAGCGCAAATATCTGCCGAAGCTCGCGACCGGCGAGCTGATCGGCTGTTTCGGCCTGACCGAACCGGATGCAGGCTCCGATCCCGCCGGCATGAAGACGCGGGCGGAGAAAGTGTCCGACGGCTATCGCCTGACCGGCTCGAAAATGTGGATCTCAAATTCGCCCATCGCCGACGTGTTCGTGGTGTGGGCGAAATCAGACGCCCACGAGGGCGCCATCAAGGGCTTCGTGCTCGACAAGGGGACGAAGGGCCTCTCCGCGCCCAAGATCGACGGCAAGCTGTCGCTGCGCGCCTCGATCACCGGCGAAATCGTGATGGATGGCGTCGTCGTCTCCGAAGACGCGCTGCTGCCCGGCGTCGCGGGCCTCAAGGGCCCCTTCTCCTGCCTCAACAGCGCGCGCTATGGAATCGGCTGGGGCACGATGGGCGCCGCCGAGGATTGCTGGCTGCGCGCGCGCCAGTACACGCTCGACCGCAAGCAATTCGGCCGGCCGCTGGCCGCCACCCAGCTCGTGCAGAAGAAGCTCGCCGACATGCAGACGGAAATCGCGCTCGGCCTGCAGGCCGCCTTGCGCGTGGGCCGGCTGATGGACGAGGGGCGCGCCGCGCCGGAGATGATCTCCATCATCAAGCGCAATAATTGCGGCAAGGCGCTCGACGTCGCCCGCCTCGCCCGCGACATGCACGGCGGCAACGGCACGCATGAGGAATATCACGTCATGCGCCATGCGCAGAACCTCGAGACGGTGAACACCTACGAGGGCACGCATGACATCCACGCGCTCATATTGGGGCGCGCGCAAACGGGCCTGCAGGCCTTCTTCTGACGCGCCGGAGTGTCCGACATGAGCGCGCCGCTCGCTGACGTCCGCGTGCTGGAGCTCGCCCGCATTCTCGCCGGGCCATGGTGCGGGCAATTGCTCGCCGATCTGGGCGCGGACGTGGTGAAAGTGGAGCGCGCGGGCGCGGGCGACGACACGCGCCAATGGGGCCCGCCCTTCATCGAGGCCGCAGAGGGCGGCGATCTCGGCGCGGCCTATTATCACGCCTGCAACCGCGGCAAGCGCAGCGTGACCGCCGATTTCGAAAGCGAGGCGGGACGCGCGCTCGTGCGCCGCCTCGTGCGCCACGCCGACGTGCTGATCGAGAACTTCAAGGTGGGCGGGCTTGAGAAATACGGGCTCGACTATGCGAGCGTGAAGGCGATCAATCCGCGCATCGTCTATTGCTCCATCACCGGCTTCGGACAGGATGGCCCCTATGCGCAGCGCGCGGGCTACGATTTCCTGCTGCAGGGCATGGGCGGGCTGATGCATCTCACCGGCCAGAGCGACGGGCCGCCCACCAAGGCGGGCGTGGCGGTGGTGGACATGTTCACCGGCCTGTACGCCGCCAACGCCATTCAGGCGGCGCTGCTGCGGCGCGCGAAAACCGGCGAAGGCGCCTTCATCGATTGCGCGCTTCTGGATTCCATGGCCGCGCTGCTCGCCAATCAGGCGCTCAACCATCTCGCCACCGGGCAGGAGCCCCGGCGCATGGGCAACGCCCATCCCAATATCGTGCCCTACGACGTCTTTCCCGTCGCCGACGGAGACGTCATCGTCGCCACCGGCAACGACGGGCAATACCGCAGGCTGTGCGAGGCGCTGGGCGCGCCCGAACTCGCCGACGATCCGCGCTTCCTCGCCAATAAGGACCGCGTGCGCAACCGCGCGCTCTTCAACGAAGTCTTTCACCCGATCTTCCGTCGCTTCACCCGCGCGCAATTGCTGCCGGCGCTCGACGCGCTGGGCGTGCCGGCGGGGCCGATCAATTCCGTGGGCGAGGTGTTCGCCGATCCGCAGGTGGTCGCGCGCGGCATGCGGCTCGAGATCGACAATGCGCGCGCGAAATCGGGGCGCACGCCGGGCGTGCGCTCGCCGATCGTCATGGACGGCGTGAAAGCGGCCGCAGAACGCCCTGCGCCCGCGCTGGGCGAACATGACGACGAAGTGGCGCGCGATCCGCGCTGGGGCGGCTAGAGGCGGCCCGCGCGGGAATCAGAGATCGAGAACCAGACGCGCGCTCTTCGCGCCGGAGCAGCAGACCATGATGGTCTTGCTCTCGAGCCGCTCCTTCTCCGTGAGGATGTTGTCGCGGTGGTCGACCTCGCCGGAGATCACCTGCGTCTCGCAGGCGCCGCACACGCCTTCCTCGCAGGAATAAGGCACGTCCACGCCCGCGTCGCGCAGCACCTGCAGAATGGTGCGGCCTTCGGGAATTGGAAACTCGCGGCCCGAGCGGCGCAGCTCCACCACATAGCCGCCGCCGGTGGCGGCCTCCTCCTTGGCGGAGAAATACTCCACATGCACCTGTTCGGCCGGCAGCGCCTTCGCAGCCGCCTCATAGCCCGCGAGCATGGGCAGCGGGCCGCAGCAATAGAAATGCGCGCCGGCGGGCGCATTCGCGACGATGGGGGCAAGATCGAGGAACCCGCCCGCCTCGTCGTCGAAATGCAGTTTCGCCTGCGGCAGAGCCGCAAGCTCCTCAAGGAAGGCCGCCTCAGAGCGCGTGCGGCAGGCGTAATGCAGCTCGAAAGAGCGCCCCAGCTTCACAAGCCGCTGCGCCATGCACCAGATCGGCGTTACGCCGATGCCGCCGGCGATCAGCACGCTGTGTCCGGCGTCTTCCTTCAGCGGAAAATTGTTGCGCGGGCCGCCGATCTTCAGGATCTCGCCCACCTGCAGATATTCATGGATGTAGCGCGAACCGCCGCGGCTCGCGCGATCGCGCTTCACGCCCACCACATAGGCGCGCGGATCGCCGTCGGCCGTGCACAGCGAATATTGCCGCATCATGCCGTTGGGCAGGTGCAGGTCGATATGGGCGCCCGGCTCCGCCTTCGGCAGGACCGCGCCGTCAGGACGGCGAAACTCGTAGAGATGCGTGTCCTGCGCGGCGTAGCGAATGGAATGCAGCCGCATCTCGACGGTGGTCGTCGCTGTCGTGTTCACGTGCATGATCTCCGCTCGCCGCGTGCGAGAGCCTCAGGCTCCGTCGACGTCGGCGAGAAATTTGAGCGTGCGGGCGTTGAACTCCGCCGCGCATTCGATATTGCCCATATGGGCGGCGTTTTCGAAGACGTGCAATTGCGCCTTCGGAATCCTCGGCACGAAGCCGTCCGTATAGCCCGGCTCGCGCAGCGGATCGAACCGGCCCGCGAAAACGAGCGTGGGCACGGCGATGCGCTCATAGGCGATGTTGTCGCGCTCGGCGCGGTTGCGCGCGGCGTCGCGGAAAGGCGCCTTGAAGCGAGCGGCCGCCGTCGCCTCCCATGCGCCCGGCAGCGTGGCGAGCTCGAAACGGCGCTGGATATAGGCCTCGTCGGCGGGCCACTTCTTGTCGATGAACATCACGTCCACGATGCGGCGCATGTGCTCCTTCGTGCCGTCGAAGGAATTGAGCACCTTGCGCGCCTCGTTGTCGGGCGCGTCGCCGCCGCCTGAACAGCACACCAGCGAGACGAGCGGCCAGTCGGGCCGCGCGCGCGCGGCGACGGTGAGGCTGAGCCCGCCGGACATGGACGAGCCCATCACATGCACCGGCCCGACGTCCATGATTTCGATGAAACGTCGGATGTGGCGGATGCGCCGCTCGAACTGATTGCCGAAATCGAAGATCTTCTCGGTGCGCCCGAAGCCCAGATGATCGGGCGCGAGCACATGATAGCGTTGCGCCAGCGCGGGAATGTTGAACTCCCAGGTGACTTCGGCGGCGCCGCCGAACTCGGCGGAGTGAAGCAGCAGAACCGTGGGGCGGACGCCGCGATGCGCGTCGCCCGCCTCCAGATAATGCGTCCTCACCCCGTCGACGCTGACGTATTTGCTCGGGATCATTCCGCGGCGACGGCCCCGAGAGGACGGGTGCGCGGCAGATCCTTGATCTGCGGATAGACTTCCTTGGCGAACAGCGTCATCGAGCGCGCCGTGCTCTTGTGGTCGAGATGACCGGCCTGCTGCATCATCAGCAGGTGGTCGAATCCGCCCACGAGATTGTAGAGGCGCTTGACCTGCTGGGCCACGTCGTCGGGCTTGCCGTAAAGGATGACGCCCTGGTCCTTCAGATATTCGATCGACTGCTTGCGCATCGCGTCGGTGCGGCCGGTGAAGGCGCCCTTGAGCGCCTGCACGTTGAACTCCACCGGCACATAGCCCGGCGGATTGCGGAACTGCGGCTCCGCCTTCGCGTCGAGATACCAGCACAATTCGCGCGCGCCGCGCTCGGCCTCAGCGTCCGAATCGGCAGTGTAGACGAGCGGCATGTAAGCCGTGCCGCCGCCGCCGGGCAGGCCGGTGTCGCGGTAGGCGCTGCGGTAGCCGTCAAACATCCACTTCACCTTCTCGTGCGGCTGCAGGAAGGTGGCGAAGACGAAGCCGCGCGAGGCCGCGCGCTTGATGTTCTCAAGATCGCTCGAACCCGTGATCCAGATCGCGGGATGGGGCGTCTGGTAGGGACGCGGCCACAGGTTGATCGCGCGCTTGTGGGTGAACTTGCCCTCGAAGTTGAAGGGGCCTTCCGTCGAGGTCCAGGCTTTCGAGACGAGGTCGATGCCTTCCCACAGGCGCTCCACCGTCTGGGTGGGATTGCTGTTGGCGGCGAAGACTTCATAGGGCACGCCGCGCACGAAGCCGACGTCGAGGCGGCCGCGCGAGATGCAGTCGATCATCGCCATTTCCTCGGCGATGCGGATCGGGTCGCCGCGGTTGGCGATCGGATTGCCGAGGATGCAGATGCGGCCCTTGCTCGTCTGACGCGCGAGGACTGCGGCCGACAGCGGCGCGCAGGCGTTAATGCAGGTCGCGGTCTGATGATGCTCGTTGAGGAGCATGTTCAGGCCGAGATCGTCGGCGAGCATGTGCTCGTCGAGATAGCGGTTATAGAGATCCGCGCCGATCTTGGGATCGAACAGCTTGCTGGGGATCGACACGCGCATCGTCGACAGCGCGTCGAGCGGCGGCAGGTTCGGGTAGGGCATTTCCGTGAAGTGCCAGGCGTACATGGGGCGCGGTCTCCTTCTTTGGCGATTGCTCTGGTCTGGTTTCCAAATTTCAGGCGAGGGCGGCGACGAGCGCCTTCGCGAAAGCTTGCGGCTGTTCCACGTGGGGGAAATGCCCCGCGCCCGCGATGGTCTCGAACTTGGCGCCGGGAATCAAGGCCGCATAGGCCTTCCCGTAGGATGTGGTGACTACGCCGTCCTTCTCGCCCCAGATCACGGTGGCGGGCACGCCCACCCGGTGCAGCCGGTGGCGCAGCTTCGGATTGTGCATATAGGGCTCCCAGCCGAAGCGGGCGAAGCTCTCGGTGTTGCGGGCGACGACCGCCAGCGCGGCGTCGCTCCAGGAGCCGAAGTCGCGCTTGCCATTCTGCGGATCGGCCCATTTGAGGGCGGCGACCTTCTCGGGATGCTGGATCCAGATGTCCTGGATGTCGACGTCGCTCGGCCCGCCGATCTTCACGCCGAAGGCGTCGACCAGCACAAGCTTCGAAAACAGGGAATCGTCCTTGGTGGCCATTTCGGCGGCGATCCAGCCGCCCATCGAAAAGCCCACCAGCGCGGCGCCCTGAAGGCCGAGCTGCTCGACGAGGTCCAGCATGACATAGGCGTGGTCGTCGGGATGGGTGATCCAGTCAGGACGGGCGGAACGGCCAAATCCCGGAGGATAGGCGATCACGACCTTACGGGTTTTCGCCAGCTCCTCCACCAGCGGATGATCGGACTCCCAATCCTCCTCGCTGGGCAGAATGAAGACCGGAGCCCCAGAGCCGCGGATGTCGACCTCAATTTCGACGCCATGAACGTTGACGATGTTTCCCGCGCGCTCGAAAGACATGCCGGACCTTCCTCCTCTCGTTCCCTCGGCCGCAGGTTCGCGGCATATGGTCCCGCTCACGCTTGGCGCGCGGCGGGCCTGTTCCTTAAGTCCTACACGATGAACCGGGCGGTGGGAACCGTCCCGTCAGCGCCTATTCGCCGCGCCCCGGAGGCGGATCGATCGGCTTTTGTCCGACCACTTCGATCCCGTAGCCCTCAAGGCTGACGATATTGCGCTTGGTGTTCGACAGGAGGATCATTTTCTTCACGCCGAGATCGGCGAGAATCTGGGCGCCGAGGCCATATTGCCTGAGCTCGGCTATGGGCCGGCTCGCCTGCTCGCCCTCGCGCTCCTTAATGGCGCGGCTCATGACGTCAGGGGCGGGATCGCGGATCATCACCACGACGCCCCGGCCCGCGGCTGCGATCATGCGCATGGAGGCCTCAAGCTCGCCGCCGCGAGCCCGGCTCTCGCCGCCGAAAAAAGCGCCGGGCGTCACGTCGCCGAAGGAATCGGCCAGAATGTTTCCCTGATGCATGCGCACCAGCACGGGCTCGTCCGTGGTGACGTCGCCCTGGACGAGGGCGACATGCTCCGCGCCCTCCAGCTTGTTGCGGTAGACGGAAAGGCGGAAACGCCCGCCGAACCGGCTCTCGATGGCGCTCTCCACCACTTTCTCGATGAGTTTCTCGGTGCGGCGGCGGTAGGCGATGAGATCGGCGATGGTGGCGATCTTCAGCCCGTGTTCGGCGGCGAAGGGCATCAGGTCCGGCATGCGAGCCATGGTGCCGTCGTCGTTCATGATCTCGCAGATCACGCCGGCGGGAACGAGGCCGGCGAGGCGGGCGATGTCCACCGCCGCCTCCGTATGGCCGGCGCGCACGAGCACGCCGCCGTCCTGCGCGCGCAGGGGGAAGACATGGCCGGGGGTGACGAGATCGTCCGGGCCGGTCCGCGGATCGATGGCGACCTGGATGGTGCGCGCGCGGTCGGCGGCGGAAATGCCGGTGGTGACGCCCTCGCGCGCCTCGATGGACACGGTGAAGGCGGTCTGGTGGCGCGTCCCGTTGCGCGGCGTCATCAGGCGCAGCCCAAGATGCTCGACCCGCTCGCGCGTCATCGACAGGCAGATCAGGCCGCGCCCGTAACGGGCCATGAAATTGATCGCCTCGGCGTTGGCCATCTGGGCGGGAATGACGAGATCGCCCTCGTTCTCGCGGTCCTCGTCGTCGACCAGAATGAACATCCGGCCGGCGCGGGCGTCTTCGACGACCTCTTCGATCGACGAGAGCTTGATGAGAGTGTTCTGCGACATTTGCGCTCCCACGCGGCCGGCGCCGATGGGGCTCGACGCGCACGCTGTGCAGGGGGCTTGTATCGGGCCGGGGGGCGGGGTTCAAGAGCCGGCGCTTGCGCCAGCCGTCAGGGGCTTTATGTGTCCCCTTGCGCGAAACGTCGCGCCCGCGCCGGCTGCGACCGGCGAAAAGCAGGAGGAGCCGCAGGAGCATGTCCACGTTCGTTTCCGGTCTTTCGCCGCGCGCCCGCGCGCGCCTCGCCTCGCTGACGCTCGCGCCCGCGATCCTCGCCCTCGCCGCCGCAAGCGCGGCGCCCGCCGCCGCGCAGGAGAGCGCGGAGGCTTTCTACAAAGGCCGCAAGATCGACATCGTGATCGGTTTCACCGTGGGCGGCGGCTATGACGCCTATGCGCGCATCCTCGCGCGCCATATGGGCGAGCACATTCCCGGCAAGCCGACCCTCGTGCCGCGCAATATGACGGGCGCGGGCAGCCGCGTGGCGGCCAATTTCGTCTATTCGGTGGCTCCGAAGGACGGCAGCGTGATGGGCATCGCCGACCAGTCGATCCCGCTGGAGCAGGCGCTCGGCGATTCCGGCATCAAGTTCGACTCGCGCGAGTTCCAGTGGATCGGCAATGTCATCGCCGACAACAATATCGTGGCGACCTGGCACACATCGCCGGTGAAGACGATCGCCGACGCGCAGAAGATCGAATCCACCATGGGCGCGACGGGCTATAACACGTCGGCGCAATATCCCACCGTGCTGAACCAGACCATCGGCACGAAGTTCAAGGTGATCCTCGGCTATCCCGGCGGCAATGAGGTGAATCTCGCCATGGAGCGCGGCGAAGTGCAGGGTCGCGGCTCCAACGCATGGGCCTCCTACAAGAGCACCAAGCCCGAATGGGTGCGCGACAACAAGATCCACATTCTCGCGCAGGTCGGCCTGAAGCGCGCGAGCGACCTGCCGAACGTTCCCCTGCTGCAGGAGCTGACGAACAATCCGCAGGATCAGGCGGCGCTGCGCCTGCTCTCGGCGCCCACCGCGATCGGGCGGCCCTTCTTCGCGCCGCCGGGCACGCCCGCCGACCGCGTGAAGGCGCTGCGCGCGGCCTTCGATGCGACGATGAAGGACAAGGCCTTTCTCGACGAAGCGGAGAAAGGCGGCATGGACGTGAACCCCGTCTCCGGCGAGGAACTGCAGAAGATCGTCGCCGACATCATCGACGCGCCCGCAGCGGTGAAGAAGCGGCTCGGCGAAATGCTCGCGGTGATGGAGCGCGAAAAGAGCAAGTAAGCGGCGCGCGCGACAAAAAAAGGCCCCGCCTCGGCGGGGCCTTTTCGATTCCCGGAGTCGCGGGACATCACTGGATCGCGATTTTCGCCTTCTCGACGATCTCCGCCCAGCGCTTCGTCTCCTGCTCGATATGCGCGCGGAACTCCGCCGGCTTCATCGTCCAGGGCTCAGCGCCGTCGCGATCGAGCGCCTCGATCATCGCCTTGTCGCTCATGGCCTTGGCGATCTGCTCGTTGAGCTTGGCGACGATGTCGGCCGGCGTGCCCGCCGGCGCCACGAGCCCATACCATTGCGAGGCCTCGAAGCCCGGCACGCCCGCCTCTGCGATGGTGGGAATGTCGTTGGCGGAAGGCAGGCGCGTGAGGCTTGCGGTGCCAAGCGCGCGCAGAGTGCCCGCGCGCACATGCGGCAGAACCGCCGGACCGCCCGTCATCATAAGCTGGATCTGCCCGGAGAGCAGGTCGTTCACCGCAGGCGCGGTGCCGCGGTAGGGCACATGCACCATGTCCGTGCCGGTCGCGACCATGAAAGCGGCGGTGGCGATATGTGCGGCGCTGCCATTGCCGCCGGTGCCGTAATTCAGCTTGCCGGGATTCTTCTTCGCATAGTCGATCAGCTCCTTGACGTTGTTCACGGGCACGGAGGGATGGACGACCATGATGTTATGCACCTTGGCGAGCATGCCGAGATGTTCGAAGCTCTTGATGGGATCGTATTGCAGGCCCTTGTAGAGCGAGGGATTCACGCTCAGCGTGCCGATATGGCCCATGCCGATCGTATAGCCGTCCGCAGGCGCGCGGGCGATCTGCACGCTGCCGACGCCGCCGCCGGCGCCCGGCCGGTTCTCAACCGTGACGCTCTGACCCCAGGCCTCGGTGAACTTCTGGCCGATGATGCGCGCGAGAATGTCGGTCGATCCGCCCGGCGTGAACGGCACGATCAGCATCATGCCCTTGTTGGGCCAATTGCCCGCGCCCTGCGCGAGCGCGCGGCCCCCCGGCAGTCCGGCCGCAAGCCCTGCGCCCAGCGCCCCGACGGCGCCCGCCAGAACCTCGCGGCGGCCGATCCGTTTCGTCATGTCCTTCTCCCCTTCCTCGCGCCTCCGGCGCGCCCGGTTCATAAATGAGGCGTCCAGCGAGGATTGCAACCAGAGCCTCGCCGGCCCGTCCTTGCGCAAGGTCAAACCATCGATTCGTCAGCGCATGGTGGGAATCGTGAAACTCGCCCCGTCACGCGTCCCGCCCGGCCAGCGGGAGGTGACGGTCTTGGTGCGCGTGTAGAAGCGAATGGAATCGGGACCGTGCTGGTTGAGGTCGCCGAAAGCGGAGCGCTTCCAGCCGCCGAAAGTGTAATAGGCGATCGGCACGGGGATCGGCACGTTGACGCCGACCATGCCCACCTGCACGCGCGCGCAGAAATCGCGCGCCGCGTCGCCGTCGCGGGTGAAGACGGAGACGCCATTGCCGTATTCGTGCTCGTTGCACATGCGCAGCGCGCTCTCGTAATCCGGCGCCCGCGCCACCGAGAGCACCGGGCCGAAAATCTCCTCCTTGTAGATGCGCATGTCGGTCGTCACGCGATCGAACAGGCATCCGCCGAGATAGAAGCCGTCCTCATAGCCCTGCATGCGGAAGCCGCGCCCGTCCACCTTGAGCTGCGCGCCCTCGCGCACGCCCAGATCCACGTAATCGCGCACGCGGTCGAGATGAGCGCGGGTGACGAGCGGGCCGAAATCGGCGCTGGAATCCGTGGAGGGGCCGATCTTCAGCGCCTCGACGCGCGGCGCGAGCCGGCGCACGAGCTCATCCGCCGTGCCCTCGCCCACGGGCACCGCGACGGAGACCGCCATGCAACGCTCGCCCGCCGATCCATAGCCGGCGCCCAGAAGCGCATCCACCGCCTGATCCATGTCCGCGTCAGGCATGACGACGAGATGGTTCTTGGCGCCGCCGAAACATTGCGCGCGTTTGCCGCTGGCCGCTGCGCGCGCATAGACATAGGCCGCGATCTGCGTGGAGCCGACGAAGCCCACGCCCGCGACGTCGGGATCGTCGAGAAGCGCGTCCACCGCCTCCTTGTCGCCGTTCACCACATTGAACACGCCGGGCGGCAGGCCCGCCTCCAGCATGAGTTCCGCGAGCCGCAGCGGCACGCTGGGGCAGCGCTCGGACGGCTTCAGCACGAAGGCGTTTCCGCAAGCGATGGCGGGCGCGAACTTCCACATCGGGATCATCGCAGGAAAATTGAACGGGGTGATTCCCGCGACCACGCCGAGGGGCTGGCGCATGGAATAGACGTCGATGCCCGGCCCCACGCCCTCCGTGTATTCGCCCTTCATGAGATGCGGGATGCCGCAGACGAACTCCGCCACCTCCACGCCGCGCTGGATGTCGCCTTTCGCGTCGGCGATGGTCTTGCCGTGTTCGCGCGCGAGCAATTCGGCGAGCGCCTCGTTCTCGCGCTCCATCAATTGCAGGAAGCGGGCGAAGACGCGCGCGCGGCGCTGCGGATTGGTGGCGGCCCATGCGGGCTGGGCGGCTTTCGCGCTCTCCACCGCCGCGCGCACTTCCGCCGCGCTGGCCAACGGAACGCGCGAGATCGTCTCGCCCGTCATCGGCTGAAAAGCGTCCGCGAAACGGCCGGACCTGCCGGCGACGCTTTCGCCGCCGATGAAATGCCTTATCTCACGCATGAACGTTCCTCCACGCCGCTAAACTAGCCGGGGCGCGGGGGCCTGTCATGGGGGGCTTGGACCGGGCCTTTGGACCGGGCCTTTGGACAGGGCCCTTGTGCGGGGCTTTTTGGAAGCCTTTGGCGCCTTGGCTCGCACCGCGCCGCTCATGTCGGGGCGAATCTCTCCCCGCAAGGCCGCGCCGGCGCTGGCGCATCGCGCGGAAATAGACGAAAACGGAAACACACCGTCAACCTGCGCCGCGCGCGAGCGACGTCAGCCTCGCCGGAGATCCGCATGCCTTCCAAGCTCGACCAGCTCAAGACCATGACCACCGTGGTCGCCGACACCGGCGACATGGACTCGATCCGCGCTTTCCAGCCTACGGATTGCACCACCAATCCGACGCTGATCCTGAAGGCGGCGCAAATGCCCGCCTATCAGCGCATCGTGGACGAGGCGATCGCCTGGGGCGTCGCGCGGCGCAAGGTGACGAGCGATGTGTGCGACCGGCTCGCTGTGAGCTTCGGCGCCGAACTGACGAAGATCGTGCCGGGCCGCGTCTCCACGGAAGTGGACGCGGACCTGTCCTTCGACGTCGAGGGCATGGTGGAGAAAGCGCACCGCTTCATCGCCGATTACGACGCGCGCGGCGTGGGCCGCGAGCGCGTGCTCATCAAACTCGCCTCCACATGGGAGGGCGTGCGCGCGGCCGAAATCCTCCAGCGCGAGGGAATCGACTGCAATATGACGCTGATCTTCAGCCTCGCGCAGGCGGCCGCCTGCGCAGACGCGGGCGCCTTTCTCATCTCCCCCTTCGTCGGCCGCATCCTCGACTGGCACGTGAAGAACGAGGGCAAGACCTATACGGCGGAGACCGACCCCGGCGTGCTCTCGGTGCGCAATATCTACGCCTATTACAAGGCCCATGGCGTGAAGACCGTGGTCATGGGCGCCTCGTTCCGCAACATGGGCGAGATCGAGGCGCTGGCGGGATGCGACAGGCTCACCATTTCGCCGCAATTGCTCGATGAATTGGCGAAGTCGGAAGCGCCGCTGGCGCGCCGGCTCGATTCGGCCTCCGCCGCGAAGGAAGCGCCGGCGCGCATGAGCCTCGACGAGAAGACCTTCCGCTATCTGCTCAACGAAGACGCGATGGCGACGGAGAAACTCGCCGAAGGCATCCGCCTGTTCGCCCGCGACCTGCGCAGCCTGCGCGACATGGTGTCCGCGCGGCTGGAGAACGCCGAGGCGAAAAGCGTCTAGGACGCGCGAGGTGAAGACGGAGGCGAAAGAGGTTGGACGCGCATGCGGATCTGAGCGCCTATAAGGAACTGCTCGTCTTTCTGGTCACGGCGGGAATCGTCGTGCCGGTGTTCCGCCGCCTGCGCCTGTCTCCGGTGATCGGCTTCATCGCGGTGGGCGTGGCGCTTGGGCCTTTCGGGCTCGGCAAGATCGCGACTGATTGGCCCCTCGTCTCCAAAATCGTCATCGGCAATGTGAGCGAGATGGCGAAGGTCGCCGAACTCGGCGTCGCCTTCCTGCTGTTCATGATCGGGCTGGAGCTGTCCTTCGAACGTCTGCGGCGCATGCGGCGGCTGGTGTTCGGCCTCGGCGGCGCGCAGGTGGCCGTGAGCGCGCTGGCGATCGGCTATTGCGCATGGCTGCTGGGCGCCGATCCCGCGGCGGCGAGCGTGATCGGATGCGCGCTCGCCCTCTCCTCCACCGCCATCGTGATGCCCGCGCTCGCCGAACGCAAAAGGCTCAATGCGGCGAGCGGACGCGTGGCCTTCGCGATCCTGCTGTTCCAGGACCTGATGGTGGCGCCCTTCCTGTTCATGGTGGCGATGCTCGCCGCCTCCACAGGCGACGGCGGGCTGGCGGGACGCCTCGTCTCCACGCTGGCGCCTGCGTTCGCCGGCCTGCTCGGCCTTCTGGTGGTCGGGCGGCTCGTCATCCGTCCCCTGTTCAACCATGTGGCGCAGGCGCGCTCCACGGAGTTCTTCGTCGCCGCCTGCCTGCTCGTCATCACCGCCTCGAGCGTCGCGGCCGCCGCCGCCGGCCTGTCGATGTCGCTGGGCGCTTTCGTCGCCGGTCTGCTACTGGCGGAGACGGAATACCGGCGCGAGGTCGAAGTCACCATCGAGCCGTTCAAGGGCCTTCTGCTCGGCCTGTTCTTCATGACGGTGGGCGCGGGGCTCGACGTGTCGCGCGTGTTCGCCGATCCGCTGCAGACGCTGGGCGTGGCGGCGGCGCTCACCGTGGCGAAGACGTTCATCATCTATGCGCTGGTGCGGCTCGCGCGCTTCACCCATGTGAGCGCTCTGGAGAGCGCGCTCGTCAACGCGCCGGCGGGCGAATTCGCCTTCGTCATTCTGGGCGCCGCCGCAGCCTCCGGCCTCATGGAGTCGGACCTCGCCGCGCAGCTGACGCTCGCCGCCACCCTGTCCATGATCGCCATTCCCGCGCTCGCCTGGTTCGGCGCGCGGCGCAGGCGCCCGCAGGGCCCGAACGCGACGGAGTATGATGCGCTCGCCCCCGACGTGGACATGTCCGATCACGTGATCGTGGTCGGCTATGGCCGCGTGGGCTCGCTGGTGGGCGACATGCTCGTCGCCCACGCCATTCCCTCCATCGCCATCGACGGCGACGCGAAACTCGTCGCGCGGATGCGCAAGGAAGGCTGCAAACTCGGCGGCGACATCTATTGGGGCGACGCGGGACGCATCGAATTCCTGCGCCGCTGCGGCCTCGCCAGCGCCCGCGCGCTCGTGGTGACGATGGATTCGCCCAAGATCGTGGAGCGCATCGTGGAGACGGCGCGCAAGGACCGCCCGGACATGACGATCGTGGCGCGCGCCCGCGACGCCGCCCATGCGACCCATCTCTATGAGCTGGGCGCGAGCGACGCGATCCCGGAAACCATCGAGGCGAGCCTGCAACTGGCGGAGGCGACGCTCGTCGACATCGGCGTGCCGATGGGCCTCGTCATCGCCTCGATCCATGAGAAGCGCGACGAGTTCCGCGCGATGCTGAAGGCCTGCGGGCCTGCGGGCGAACGCCGCGCCATCCGCATGTCCACCCGCGTGCGCGACATGACGCGCCGGCAGGCGGAGCGCGGCGCGGGCGTGCAGGCGCAGACGTCGGCGCCCGCCTCCCCCGCCCCCGCGCAAGGCGCGCAGCAAGAGGGCGCGCAGAGCCCTGCGCAAGCCTCCGCGCCCCCCTCCGCGGCGCGGCGCGACGGGGCGCCCGCCTGAGCCGCCGACGCGCTTGTCGGACCGGGCCGCGCGGGTTAAGCCATGTTCATGTCGCATGTTTCCAAAGACGCAGGGCGCGAGGCGCCCGCTTCGCGCGCCAGCCTTGATTCCGACGGGCTGTCCCTGCTGCGGCGGCTGATCCGCGAGCATGGGAGCCGCCATGTCGGCTCCTATGCGCTGGCGGTCGGGCTGATGTCGCTGGGCGCGGCTGCGACGGCCTATTCGGCCTATCTGCTCAAGCCGGTGCTCAACGGCCTGATCGAGGGCGACGGCTTCAAGGAATTGCGCCTGCTCGCCTGGCTGGTGTTCGGCCTGTTCGCGCTGCGCGGCGCCTCGACCTATCTCGCCAGCGTCGTTCTGTCGCGCGCAGGCAATTCCATCATCGCGCAGGCGCAGCGCCGCCTGTTCGACCGCGTGCTCGCGCAGGACATGCGCTTCTTCAACGAGCGCCATTCCAGCGATTTCATCACCCGCCTCGTGCATGCGCCCAACGGCGTGCGCGACACGATTCAGGCCGTCATCGCCACCTCGGCGAAAGAGATCCTCACCCTCGTCGGCCTCGTCATCGTGATGTTCGTGCAGGATCCCCGCCTCGCGCTCATCGCCTTCGCGGTCGTGCCGGCCGCCGCCTTCCTGCTGTCGCGCACCGTGGGACGCATGCGCAAGTTCATCCGCCGCACCTATGCGGGCGCGACGCGCATCATGGAGACGATGCAGGAGACCGTGCAGGGCGCGCGCATCGTGAAATCCTTCAATCTCGAAGACGTGATGCGCGCGCGCATGGGGCTCGCCATCCGCGAGGTCGAGAAAAGCTCAAACCGCGTGCAGGCGGGTCTTGCGATTTCAAGCCCCGTCGCCGACACGCTGGCGGGTTTGGCGATCGGCGCCGTGATCTTCTACGGCAGCTGGCGCGTGACGCAGACGCAATCGGACGCAGGCTCCTTCTTCTCCTTCGTGGCCGCGATGCTGATGGCCTATGATCCCGCCAAAAGGCTCGCGCGGCTGCGGCTGGAGATCCAGAACGGGCTCACCAGCGCGCGCATGATGTATGACGTGCTGGACGCCCCCGCGCTTGAGGAGGCGCGCGAGGACCTGCCGAAACTCGAGACGCCCGCAGGCCGCATCGTGGTGGAGGACGTGCGCTTTCGCTACCGGCCCGACGAAGTGGTGCTCGACGGGCTGAACCTCGTCATCGAGCCAAACCAGACCACAGCGCTCGTCGGCCCCTCGGGCGGCGGGAAATCCACGGTCATCGCTCTGCTGCAGCGCTTTTATGCGCCGGAACATGGTCGCGTTCTGATCGACGCGCAGGACGTCGCGCAGGTCGATCTGCATTCGCTGCGCGACAAGATCGCCTTCGTCTCGCAGGACGTGTTCCTGTTCAACGGCACGATCCGCGAGAACATCGCGCTCGGGCGCGCCGGCGCCAGCGAGGCGCAGATCATCGCGGCTGCGCGCAAGGCGCATGCGCATGATTTCATCTGCGGCTTTGCGACGGGCTACGACACGCAGGTGGGCGAGCAGGGCGCGCAATTGTCAGGCGGACAGAAGCAGCGCATCGCCATCGCGCGCGCGATCCTGAAGGACGCGCCGATCCTTCTGCTCGACGAGCCCACGGCGGCGCTCGATTCCGAATCCGAACGCGAGGTGCAGAAGGCGCTCGACGAATTGCGTCTGGGCCGCACGACGCTGGTCGTCGCCCACCGCCTGCAGACCATCGTAAACGCCGACCGCATCGTGGTGATCGAAGGCGGGCGGGCGGCGGAGGCCGGCTCGCATGAGGAGCTGATGGCGCGCGGCGGCGCCTATCGCACCTTCTTCGCCTCCCAGTTCGGCGAGGGAATCGAAAACTTCAAAGGCGCCGCGACGCGTCCGTGACGGGCGCCCCTGCGGCGGCCGGGCGCGTGGAGCGCTGGGGCATGCGCGCGGCCGCAGCGAACCCCACCGCCGCCACCGCGACCACGGTGGCGTGCCACAATTGATAGGCGGCGGGCGTCGCCATCGACACGATAAGCACGGCGCTCAGCCCGCCAGCGAGGAAAGCGCCAAGCGGGCGCGGCAGCTCGCCCGCGACGCGGAAGGCGCGCAGCACGAGAAAGGCCGCCAGCAGCGCGCCCACGATCCCCAGTTCGAACCAGAGCGAGAACATGAGGCCGCGCGGCCCGTCCGCCGGCAGATAGCCCGTGATCACGCCGCGCGCGACCGCGTCGAACCCGTGGCCCGTGAGGGTGCGCAGACCCTGTTCGAGCGCCAAATCCGCCCAGACGGACAGCATTTGCGCGAAGGGGCTTGCGGCGGCGAGCCCGCCCAGCAGCCGATCCGCCAGAATGGCGATCGCCGGCCCCGCCGCAGCGAGGAGGGCGAAGGCGCCCCCCGCGAGAGCGGCGACGCCCGGGCGCGCCAGCACGAGGGAGAAGACCAGCGCGCCGGCGGCCAGCGCCCCCAGCGCCGCCGCCGAGCCCGAGGCGAGCGCCGCCGCGCTCACGCCCAGCGCAAGCGCGATCGCCAGCGGCCAGCGCGCGCGCGCCGCGAGCGCTCCGGCCGCCGGCCAGACCAGCACCGCGAGGATGAGGCCCGAACGCTCGCGCAGGTCCGCTTCGAGCTCCGCGCTCGAGGCCTCCGGCCGCAGGAAGGCGAAAGCGCAAGCCGCCAGCGCGGCGAGCGCGACGCCGATCGGCAGGAGATAGAGGTTCGAGCTGCGCATGCGGCGCGGCATGGCGGCGATGACGAGGGCGCACAGGCCCGCCGTGGCGGCGAGCTTGAAGGCGCGCCCGGCCGCCTGCACGGGAAAGGGCGTCCAGGCGTGGGAGAGCGCGATCCAGAGCGCGAGCGCCAGAGCCGCCAGACCGGTGGCTCCGAGCGCGCGCCGCCAGACCTGCGCCAGCAGGCTTCGCTCCGCCACCAGCATCGCGCCCGCGATGGCGAGGACCGCGCCCACGGGCAAGAGCACGAACAGGAGGCGGCGCGACAGGGCCGCGCCGACGGGCAGCGCCGTCATGAGCACCGCCAGCCCCAGCCGGAACAGGAAATGTCCGGCGTCGGCCGCGGGATCATGCGCAGGGCGGGGCGAAGCGGGTCTCATCAGCGACTCGGCGAACGCGGGACGCGTCGCGAAGAGCCGCGACCATGCGACTATACGCGCGCGTCCGCGACAGGACTGTGGGAAAGGCGCAACAGGGCGCGCGAATCGCAAGCGGGGGCCTGACGGCGCATGGGTCAGTCGGCGAGCTTGCCGCTGCGATCGCGCTTGGTCTGCGCGCGGCGCTGCTTGCTTTCCAGCCGGCGGCGTTTGGAGGCGAGCGTGGGGCGCGTCGCGCGGCGCACCGCGGGGCGCACGGCGGCGGCGCGGATGAGTTCGACCAGCCGTTCGAGCGCGTCGGCGCGATTGCGCTCCTGCGTGCGGAAGCGGTCGGCGGAGATGACGATCACGCCCTCGCGGGTGAGCCGCGAACCGGCCATCTCCATGAGCCGCGCGCGCACGTCGTCTGGCAAGGCGGGGGAGCGGGCGGCGTCGAAGCGCAATTGGACGGCGCTGGCCACCTTGTTGACGTTCTGCCCGCCGGGGCCGGAGGCGCGCACGAAACGCTCCTCAAGCTCGGACTCGTCGAGGACGATGGAGCGGGTGACGCGGATCATCGCTCGCCCGCCCCCTGTTCAGGCGAGCACGGCGAACACGTCGTCGCCGCGCACCTCGACCTTGTAGGTTTTCACCGGCACGCTGCAGGGCGCCTGGCGCGGCTCGCCGGTGGCGATGTCGAAGGAGCCGAAATGCATGTTGCACTCGATCTCGCCGTCGATGATGTCGCCCTCCGAAAGGCTGGCGAGCCCGTGGGTGCAGCGGTCGTCGGTGGCGTGGAAGGTTCCGTCGAGATTATAGACGGCCAGCGCGCCCTCGGCCCGCTCCACCTTGCGCACGCTGTTGGGCGGAAGGTCGCCGACCTTGCAGAGAAAGAAAAGATTGTCAGCCACGTGCGAACTCCTTGCGCGCCAAGCCATAAGCGCGCGCGGGCGATGGGGCAAGGGGGGCGAGGAGCCGCCTCTCGCCGCTATCCCTCGATCTCCTCGCGCAAGATTTCAAGCTCCAGCCATTCCTCCTCGGCGGCGGCGAGGTCGGCCTGCGCCTTGGCAAGCGCGTCGGTCAGCTTGGCGAAGCGGGCGGGGTCTTTCGCGTAAAGATCGGGCGCCTCGAGGGCGGCGGAAATCTGGGCGGACAGCGCGCGCAGCTCCTCCATCCGCCCGGGCAGGGTCTCGAGCGCGTGCTTCTGCTTGAAGGACAGCTTGCGGCGGGGCTCATCGCGCGCCGGCGCGCGTTCGGCGGCGGGCCTTGTCTCCGCGCGCGCCCGCACGGCCGCGGGATCGGGCTTCTCCTCGCCCACGCCATAGCCGCGCTGGGCGATCATGTCGCGATAGCCGCCGGCGTATTCGCGCCAGCGCCCGTCGCCTTCCGACACCACGACGGACGTCGCCACCCGGTCGAGAAAATCGCGGTCGTGGCTGACCACGATCACGGTGCCGGGATAATCGGCGAGCAATTCCTGCAGGAGGTCGAGCGTTTCGAGATCGAGATCGTTGGTGGGCTCGTCGAGCACCAGAAGATTGGAGGGCATGGAGAGGGCGCGCGCGAGGGCGAGGCGCCCGCGCTCGCCGCCGGACAATTTCGTCACCGGCTGGCGCGCCTGTTCGGGCGTGAAGAGAAAGTCCTTCATATAGCCCACGACATGCTTGCGCTCGCCGTTGATCTCCACCCAATCGCCGCTGCCTCCGGTGAGCGCGTCCTTCAGCGTCCATTCGGGCTTCAATTGCTGGCGCTTCTGGTCGAGCGAGGCGATCTCGAGATTGGCGCCCAGCCGCACGCGCCCTGAATCGGGCGCCAATGCTCCGGTGAGCAGATTGACCAGCGTCGTCTTGCCGGCGCCGTTGCGTCCGACGATCCCGATCCTGTCGCCGCGCAGAACGCGGATCGAGAAATCCACGACGATGGGGCGATCGCCCCAGGCCTTGCTCGCGCGGTCGGCCTCGATCACGAGCTTGCCGGAGACCTTGCCCTCGGCGGCCTCCATCTTCACGTCGCCGGCGATCTTGCGCGTCTCGCGCCGCTGCTTGCGCAATTCAGCGAGCTCGCCGACGCGGCGCATGTTGCGCTTGCGGCGCGCGCTCACGCCGTGAACGATCCAGTGCTCCTCCGCGACGATCTTGCGATCGAGCTTCTGGAGGTCGCGCTCCTCCTGTTCGAGCGTCTCGTCGCGCCAGGCCTCGAAGGCGGCGAACCCTTTCTCGAGCCGGCGCGTGCGGCCCCGGTCCATCCACACGGTGGCGCGCGAGAGCGTTTCGAGGAAACGCCGGTCGTGGCTGATGAGCACAAGCGCGCCGCGAAAGGCGGCGAGCCGCTTCTCCAGCCATTCGATGGCGGGCAGGTCGAGATGGTTCGTCGGCTCGTCGAGCAGAAGCACGTCGGGCTCGGCCGCCAGAACGCGCGCCAGCGCGGCGCGGCGCGCCTCCCCGCCCGACAGCCGGGCGGGCGCCTCCTCACCCGTCAGGCCCAGCTCCTCCAGCAGGTAGCGCGCCTTGTAGGGATCGTCCGCAGGGCCGAGGCCCGCCTGGGCGAAGGCGACCGTGGTCTCGAAACCCGACAGGTCCGGCTCCTGCGGCAGGTAGCGCACGCTGGCGTCGGGCTGAAAGAAGCGCTTGCCGGAATCGGCCTGCACCTCGCCCGCCGCGATGCGCAGCAAAGTGGACTTGCCGGAGCCGTTGCGGCCCACCAGCGCCACCCGCTCGCCCGGGCGCACGGAGAGTTCCGCGCTTTCAATCAGCGGCTTGCCGCCAAGCGTGAGGGCGATGTCCTGCAACAGGAGAAGAGGGGGCGCGGCCATGGGGCCGCTTGTGGGAGAAAGCGGGCGCGCGCGCAAGCCCCGTAGCAAGCCCCGCCCCGAGCCCCCATCACGGGCGGGGGGCGGGCCGCCCGCCCGCGCTCGAGCTCGCGCCGGCGGCCCCTGGCAAACCCCCGCAAACCATGACAAGCCCCGGCGGCCTCAACCTTTTCTTGCCTTCTTTGGGCCTATCGTAGTGCGGCCTGCGCCCCCCGAGGGCGCGAAAGAGGTGACCGATGACCGATTCCGCCGTTTCCGCCGCCCTCGCCGCGCTCGAGGCGCATCGGCTCGAGATCGGGAGCCGGCGGATCGCGGACCTGTTCGCGCAGGACCCCGGCCGGGCGCAGCGTTTCCGCGCGCGCCTCGACGACCTCACCTTCGACTATTCCAAACATGGAATCACGGAGGCGACCCTCGCCCATCTGTTCTCGCTCCTGCGCGCCGCCCATTTCGAGGCGCGGCGCGACGCGCTGATGCGCGGGGAGGCGGTGAACCTGACCGAGAAACGCGCGGCCATGCACATGGCCCTGCGCGACTTCACGGGCGGGCCTGCGCTGGTCGAAGGCCGCGACGTGACGCAGGACGTGCAGGCCGAACGCGCCAAAATGCTCGCCTTCGCGGCGCAGGTGCGCGACGGCGCCCTGCGCGGGGCGACAGGCGAGCGCATTGCGGATGTGGTGAACATCGGCATCGGCGGCTCGGATCTCGGCCCCGCTATGGCCGCGCGCGCGCTCTCGCCGTTTCGCGGCGAGGGGCCGCGCATGCATTTCGTCTCCAATGTGGACGGCGCGGACATAGCCGACACGCTCGCCGGGCTCGACCTCGCGCGCACGCTGTTCATCGTCTCCTCGAAAACGTTCACGACGCAGGAGACCATGGCGAATGCGCAAAGCGCGCGCGCGCGCGTGGCCGCGCGACTTGGCGAAAAGGCTGTGGGAGAGCATTTCGCCGCCGTCTCCACGCGCCTTGACCTCGTCGCGCAATTCGGCGTGAAGGCCGACCGCGTGTTCGGATTCTGGGATTGGGTGGGCGGGCGCTATTCGATCTGGTCGTCGATCGGGCTTGCGCTCGCCATTGCGATCGGCCCGCGCCATTACGAGGATTTCCTGCGCGGCGGCGGCGATGTGGACGCGCATTTCCGCGAAGCGCCGGTGGAGGACAACATTCCCGTGCTGATGGCGCTTCTGGGCGTGTGGCGGCGCAATGTGTGGGGCGACGCGACCCACGCCGTCATCCCCTACGACCAGAGGCTCGCGCGCTTCCCCGCCTATCTGCAGCAGCTCGACATGGAGTCGAACGGCAAGAGCGTCACCCGCGCAGGCGAGCCCGCGCGCATGGCGAGCGCGCCCGTGATCTGGGGCGAACCCGGCACCAACGGCCAACACGCTTTCTTCCAGATGCTGCATCAAGGAACCGACGTCGTGCCGGTGGACTTCCTCGTGGCCGCGCAGCCCGTGGCTGCGGATCAGCGCCATCATGATCTGGTGTTCGCCAATTGCCTTGCGCAGAGCGAGGCCTTGATGCGCGGGCGCACGCTCGAGGAGGCGCGCTCGCTCTTGCGCGCGCAGGGGCTCGACGAGGCCGAGGCGGCGCGGCTTGCGCCGCACAAGGTTTTCCCCGGCGACCGCCCGTCCTCGACCTTCCTCTATCGCCGGCTTGATCCGCGCACGCTCGGCCGGCTTATCGCGCTCTATGAGCACAAGGTGTTCGTGCAATCGGTGATCTGGGACCTCAACCCCTTCGACCAATGGGGCGTCGAACTGGGCAAGGAATTATGCGGCAAGCTCGCTCCCGTGGCGGAAAACCCGCAGGCGCCGCTCGATGCGCTCGATCCCGCGACCGCCGCGCTTGTGGAGGAGCGGCGCCGGCTCGCGGCGGGCTGAGGCGACCTTCGTCCCATTGCAGGCGCAGGCGGGCGCGGACAAAATGCCCCGAATCCAGAAGGGGGAAACCATGCTTGTCGTCCGCAATCTCAAGTTCCGCGCGCTCCTGGCCGCAGGCCTCGGCGCCGCCGCCCTCCCGGCCGGCGCGCTCGCGCAATCCTATCCCGACCGGCCCATCAACATGCTCGTGCCCTTCGCAGCCGGCGGCACGTCGGACGTGATCGCCCGCGTGATCGGCGAACAGATGGGCAAGCATCTGGGCAGAGCGATCGTGAACGAGAACGTCGCCGGCGCCGGCGGCGTCATCGCGCTCACCCGCGCCGCAAACGCCGCGCCCGACGGCTATACGATCCTGATCGGCAACACGGGCACCAACGCCGCCTCCTATGTGCTCTCGCCCGACGTCAAATACACGCCCGAATCCTTCACGCCCGTGGGGCTGATCGCCAAGACGGCGCCGGTGCTGGCGATCCGCAACGACCTGCCCGCCAAGACGCTCGCCGAATTCGTCGCCTATGCGAAGGCCAATCCCGGCAAGGTCAATCTCGGGCATGCGGGCGTCGGCTCGTCGAACTACCTCATCTGCAAGAATTTCATCGCGGCCTCGCAGACGCAGGTGACGCTCGTCAGCTATCGCGGCGCCGGCCCCGCCCTGAACGACCTGCTCGGCGGCCATGTGGACGGCGTGTGCGACGCGGCGACCTCCGTCGCGCCCTCGATCCAGACCGGCAAGGTGCGCGGGCTTGCGGTGGCCGCGCGCAAGAAGCTCGACATCCTGCCCGACACGCCGACCTCGGCGGAGGCGGGCCTGCCCGCCTTCCAGCAGGAAGGATGGAACGCGATCTTCACGCCGGCGAAAACGCCGCAGGCGATCGTTGACCGGTTGAACGCGGCGCTGCGCGCCTCGCTCGCCGATTCCGCCGTGCGCAAGCGTTTCGAGGAGCTGGGCTCGACGCCCGCCGACGACAGCGAGATGACCGGCGACCACGTGCGCCAGCTCGTGACGGGCGACATCGAACGCTACAAGGTTCTGCTCGCGACCAAGGACTGAACGCGGCGCGACAGCGCTCGCTCACAAACAAGCGCGCGGTTCGCCGCGCGCTTTTTCATTCGTCCTCGCCGAACCGGTTGGCCACCAGCGCCGCCAGCGCGTCGAGCGCCTCCTGCGCCTGCTCGCCCCGGGCTGCGACGGTGATCGTCGTGCCGATGCCCGCGCCCAGCGTCAGAATGCCCATGATCGAGGAGCCGCCGACCGTCTCGCCGCAGCGCGTGACGGTGATCTCCGCATCGAAGCGCTCCACGCATTGCACGAATTTCGCAGTGGCGCGCGCATGCAGGCCCTTGCGGTTCACGATCGGCATTTCGCGCACGAGAAAGCCGTCGAAATCAGGATTGGGCGGGCAGTCGCAATCGTCCTGCGCGGGATCGGGGGATTTGTCGGACGGGTCGCTCATTTTCCGCTCAGGATCCGGCTGGCCACGGATATGTATTTGCGGCCTGCGTCCTGCGCCTGAAGCACCGCCTGTTCGAGCGAGGCGTCCTCGCGCACCGAGGCCAGCTTGATGAGCATGGGCAGGTTGATGCCCGCCACAACGTCGACCTTGGCGCCCTCCATGACGGAAATTGCGAGATTGGAGGGCGTGCCGCCGAACATGTCCGTCAAGACGACGACGCCGTCGCCCGCGTCAACGGCGGCGACGGCGGCCAGGATGTCCTTGCGACGCATCTCCATGTCGTCTTCAGGACCGATCGTCACAGTCGCGATCTGTTTCTGCGGACCGACGACATGCTCCAGCGCGGCGCGGAACTCCGTCGCCAGGCAGCCGTGGGTCACCAGGACCATTCCGATCATCGGACAAGACCGTCCATCAACTGACGCCGCACGGCGCGGAGACTCCGCCACCGAAGGCCGGCGGCGCGAGGGTGCGCAATTTTGTGCATTGCGGCGCGATTGGCAAGCGCAATTCCGCCGACCGAGAAACAGGACTAGGCCGGCGGGGACGTTCCGCCATGCGGACCAAGAAGCGGGCCAGAAAGGGCGCCTGCCGCCCGGGCCGCAAAGGCGAGCGCGCGGCTGGCGGCGTCGCAGGCCGGCATGCCCGCCGGCAGGACGAGGCGCGGCAGGTCCACGCCCTCCACGCGGCAGGCGGAGGCCTCCGCCGCGGGCATCCGCGGGGGGACGTCTGCGCCGCGCGCGCCCGCGGGTTCAAGGTCCACCACGCAGCGCACCACCCCGCACGGTTCGTGCTCCACCGCGACGATCCCCTCGCCGCGCTTCTCGATGCGGCCGGCGAGCGCGGGATGGGGCCGCGCGAGAAGCCGGCCGCAGGCCGCGCGCAGCAGAACGCGGTCGTCGGCCACGAGCCGGGCGAACAGGCCGGCCCGCCCCGCAGCCTCGATCAGCGCCAGCGCCAGCGCGCTCTTGCCGGCGCCCGAGGCGCCGCGGATGAGAACGCCCGCCTCGCCCACCAGGACGACGCAGCCATGCGCGCCGCTCTCCTGCGCAGGCCCGCCCATCAGCGCCGCTCCGGCAGCCAGACGACGAAACGCGCGCCCGCCACGTCGCCCGCCGGCGACATGCGGTTGGTCGCGCGGATGGAGCCGCCATGCGCCTCCACGATCTGGCGCGAAATGGACAGGCCGAGGCCCGAATTCTGGCCGAAGCCCTGATCCGGGCGATCGGTGTAGAATCGCTCGAAAATGCGCTCGAACGCATGGGCGGGCACGCCGGGCCCATCGTCGTCGACGATGATCTCGACGCCTTCGCCGGCGACGCCGCGACGGTCGACGCCGCGCGCGCGCCGCAACGCAAGGCGCACGCCGCCGCCACGCGGGGAGAAGGAGCGCGCATTGTCGACGAGATTGTTGACGACCTGCCCGAGGCGGGAATCGTGGCCGAGGATCATATAGGCCTGCGCGCCCGCAGGCGCGACGTCGAGGCTAAAGCGCACGCCGTCCTCGCGCTTGACCTCATTGGCGAGATCGACGACGGCGCGCACGAGGCGCGCGAGATCGACGGGCTGCATGTCCACGCGCGCCATTTCCGCATCGAGCCGCGAGGCGTCGGAAATGTCGCTGATCAAACGATCCAGCCGTTTGACGTCGTGTTTGATGACCTCGAGCAGACGCGCGCGCGCCTCCTCGGTGCGGGCGATGGGCAGGGTCTCCACCGCGCTGCGCAGGGAGGTGAGCGGATTCTTCAACTCATGCGCGACGTCGGCGGCGAAGCTCTCGATCGCCTCGATGCGATTGTAGAGCGCGTCCGTCATGTCGCGCAGCGAACCCGACAAATGGCCGATCTCGTCGGCGCGATCGGTGAAATCGGGAATCTCCTGACGCGACTTGATGCCGCGTCGCACGCGCTCCGCCGCCTCCGCGAGCTTGCGCATCGGCTCGGCGATGGCGCCGGCGAGCAGAAGCGAGACGACGAGCATCACGCCGGCGAACACAAGGAACACGCGGATCATCGCCCAGCGTTCAGAGGCGATGATCTTGTCGATGTCGCCGCCCTGCGTGGACAGGAGCAGGACGCCGCGCACGACGCGGAAACGCTGCACCGGCGCAGCGACGGAAATGATGGTCTCGCCGCGCGCGTTGACGCGCACGATGGATTGCGTCTCGCCCGCAAGCGCCTTCTGCACTTCCGGATAGGCGCGCCCATTGGCGAGACCGATGTCCTGATAGAGCGGCAGGTTGGCGCCGCCGACCGCGTTTTTGAGCCAGTTCCATGCGCGCTGACGCCAATTGGCGGGCTTCTCCTCGGCGGCGGGCGGCAGGTCGAAACGCAGAATCGTGGAGCGCTCCGTCATGGAGCGCGAATCCAGCAGAAGATAGCCGTCGCGGTCGTAGATGCGCGCCACCGTGCGCGTGGGCCAGACGAGGCGGCGCAGCACCGGGCCGATCTGATCGGGATTGATCGAGAACTCCAGCGACAGGTCGTCGCTGTCGCCGGGCCCGTAGCTCTGCCCCGGCGCGAGCTGCAGGAGCTTTTCGGGATCAAGCCGGATCGCGTCGGTCTCCACGGTGGCGGAGGCGGCCACGGCGGCGGCGATGATCTCGCTCTGGGTCTTGAGGCTCTGCATCCGCGCGGCGATGAGGCCCTCGCGGAACTGGTTGAGATAAAGGAAGCCCAGCAGCATCAACAGCAGGCCGCCGAGGTTCAGAAAGACGATGCGCCGGGTCAGCGAGGAGGAGAAGGGAGCGGCCAGCGTGCGTCGCAGCGGCCGCGTGCGCTCGCGCAGGCCGCGGCCCTTCGGCCGCGCGACCTGCGAGACGGGGCTCTCCTCATGCGCGTCGACGCTCATCGGCTCACTTTATCCCACCGCATGGCGCCGGGCGATCAGGAAAAGAAGCGAGGCGCCTCAGGCCTCGCGGAAACGATATCCGACGCCGTAAAGCGTCTCGATCATCTCGAACTCCGCGTCCACCACCTTGAACTTCTTGCGCAGCCGCTTGATGTGGCTGTCGATGGTGCGGTCGTCCACATAGACCTGATCGTCATAGGCCGCGTCCATCAGGGCGTTGCGGCTCTTGACCACGCCGGGGCGGTGGGCGAGGGCCTGCAGAATCAGGAATTCGGTGACGGTGAGCGTCACGGCCTCCCCCTTCCAGGTGCAGGTGTGGCGCTCGGGATCCATGCGCAGCAGGCCGCGCTCAAGAATACGCGCCTCGGATTCCTTCTGCGCGGCGGCCTCCTTGGGATTGGCGCGCCGCAGGATCGCCTTCACGCGCTCGACGAGCAGGCGCTGGGAGAAGGGTTTGCGGATGAAATCGTCGGCGCCCATTTTGAGGCCGAACAATTCGTCGATCTCCTCGTCCTTGGAGGTGAGGAAGATCACCGGAAGGTCCGACTTCTGCCGCAGGCGCCGCAGCAGCTCCATGCCGTCCATGCGCGGCATCTTGATGTCGAAGATCGCAAGGTCGGGCGGATTGGTCTTGAGCCCGTCCAGAGCGCTCGCTCCGTCGTTATAAGTCTGCACCCGGTATCCCTCGCCCTCGAGCGCGATGGAGACGGATGTGAGGATGTTGCGGTCGTCGTCGACGAGGGCGATGGTCGGCATCAGGTTTCCGGTGTTCGGCGCCATGGGGCGCGGGAGCGGACAGGCCGCGGAAACTCAGCCCCTATATAGGCTGAAATGTGACGAACGGCGACCACGAGCGTGGCGGAAGTTCGAAGAAAGCGTGAGCTCGGACATAGCCGAGGGGCGCCCGGGTGGGCGGCGTCCCGCGCGCGCGAGGTGGGAAAGCCGCGCGTTTTCAGACAGAAGTGGGCAGACCCGGCGCACGCCGCGCGCGCTGCGCGGGTTGAGCGCGCGCCCGGGCCGGGCTAAGACTCGCCGCCCTCCGTCCCGGGGGCTTGTCCGGAAGGTCGCCTGATGTCGCTCACCACTTACGTTCTCACGCTGTCCTGCGCCGACCGGCCGGGGATCGTGGCCGCAGTCTCGACCTATCTGTTCGAGAAGGGCTGCAACATTCTCGACGCCCAGCAGTTCGACGACGTGGCGACCGGGCTGTTCTTCATGCGCGTGACCTTCGAAGCGCAAGCGCCGCAGGAGGAGCTGCACGGCGGCTTCGAGCCCATCGCCCAGCGTTTCGCCATGAACTGGATCATGCGCGACATGGCGAACCTGAAGCGCGTGATGATCCTCGTCTCCAAGTTCGACCATTGCCTCGTGGACCTGCTCTATCGCTGGCGCATCGGCGAATTGCCGATGGAGGTGAGCGCGGTCGTCTCCAATCATGCGCGCGACACCTACGCCCATGTGGATCTGGGCGGCGCGCCCTTCCACTGCCTGCCGGTCACGAAACAGACCAAGCTCGAGCAGGAGACGCAGCTGTGGGAGCTGATCCGGCGGACGCGCACCGATGTGGTGGTGCTCGCACGCTACATGCAGATTCTCTCTGACGGATTGACCGCCAAGCTCGCGGGGCGCTGCATCAACATCCACCATTCTTTCCTGCCCGGATTCAAGGGCGCGAGCCCTTACACGCAGGCCCATGTGCGCGGCGTGAAGCTGATCGGCGCGACGGCCCATTACGTGACGGCCGATCTCGACGAAGGCCCGATCATCGAACAGGACGTGGAGCGCATCACCCACCGCGACACGCCCGACGACCTGATCCGCAAGGGGCGCGACATCGAGCGGCGCGTGCTGGCGCGCGCGCTGCGCTGGCATCTTGAGGACCGCGTGGTGCTCAACGGCCGCAAGACCGTGGTGTTCAACGACTGATTAGTCCGCGCCGCGCAGGCGCCACAGGACCGGATCAGCGAAAGCGGCCGCAGGGGCGGGCGCGTCGTCGCTCTCCTCCTCCATATCCTCAAGCTCATCTCCCGCGACGATCTCGAGAAGGTCGAACGGCGCCTGCGCGTCGAAAGCCACGAGCGCGTTGGGCGCGATCAAGGCCAGATGCGGCGTGTCCTGCGGATCGTCGCGCGCGATGCGCGTCACGCCGCCCTCGTTCATCGCCGCGATGGCGGCGAGCGCCAGCGCCGAGGGCTCAGTCGCGTCCGCGCTGCGCGAGAGCGGCGGCGAACCGACGATGCGGATGCGCGCGCCGTCCCTGCGCACCATGGAGAACAGGCGCGCCGCAGCCCCTGGCGCAAGCCGCACGCAGCCATGGGAGGCCGGCCTTCCCAACAAGCCGACCGCGTTCGTGCCGTGAATGGCGTAACCGCCGCGGAAAAAGATGGAATACGGCATGGGCGCATTGTCGTATTTGCGCGAGTAATGCATCCGCTTCAGCGCTGTGGGGCGAAAATGCCCGCGCGGCGTGACATAGCCGCGCCGCCCGCTCGAGATCGGCCAAACGTGTTTCGCGCCGCGCTTGTCGGAAACAACCATGCGCTGTTTCGACAGATCAATGTCGATCTGAACGACGGCGGCCGCAGGCGTCGCCCACAGGCTCAAGCCAAAAAATCCCGCAAGCGCCGCAGCCGCGCCGCGCCCCACCAGCACACGCATGAACGCACTCGCCCCTCGTCTGACTTGAGCTTTAGAATGAACCCAAGCAAAGTCGAGGCAAAGCTAAAAAAGCCACGAAGGTTGACCAGCCCTTAACCGCGGCGCCGCTTAATGGAGGGCGCCGGACGAGGAATCGCAGGCGATGACGGCGCAGACGAAAGCCAAACGCATGACCCTTCGCGCCCGCGCGCTGTGCGCGGCGCTCATTCTGCCGGCCGCGATCGCGGCCGCAGGAGCGCTGCGCGCGCAGGAGCCGGGCGCGCTTGAGCCGAAGCCGCTTGCGCCGCTTGCGCGGCCCGACGACCCCAAAACCCCGGCGAAGGAATTGTTCGCGCGCCGCGCCCTGCCTGCCCGCATGGAGGCGCGCTCGATCGGCTTCTATTCGCGCGGCTGCCTCGCCGGCGGGAAGGCGCTGGCGGTGGACGCCGACGCCTGGCAGGTGATGCGCCTGTCGCGCAACCGCAATTGGGGCCATCCGCAGCTGATCTCAGCGGTCGAGCGCATCGCGCGGCAGGCGAAAGCGCAAGGGGTCTGGCCCGGTCTGCTCGTGGGCGATCTTTCGCAGCCGCGCGGCGGGCCCATGCTCACCGGCCACGCCTCCCATCAGATCGGCCTCGACGCCGACATCTGGCTGACGCCCATGCCCCCACGCACGCTCACGCGCCAGGAGCGCGAGGAAATGTCCGCAGTGGACATGGTGCGCGCCGACAAGCGCGACGTGGAGGCAAGCCGGTTCACGCAGGCGCATGTGGACCTTCTGCGCATCGCCGCCCAGCAGCCGGAGGTGGAGCGCGTTCTGGTGAACGCCGCCATCAAAAAGGCCTTGTGCCGCGACGCGCGCGGCGACCGGCGCTGGCTTGCGAAAGTGCGCCCCTATTGGGGGCACAATTACCATTTCCATGTGCGCATCGCCTGCCCGAACGGGGATGCGGCGTGCCGCGCGCAGGAGCCCGCGCCGCAGGGCGAAGGCTGCGACGGCTCGCTCGACTGGTGGTTCACCGAAGAGGCGCTCAATCCAAAGCCGGATCCCACTTGGAAGCCGAAGCCGCCGATCACCATGGCGCAATTGCCGGCGGAATGCAGGATGGTGCTGAGCGCCGATTGACCGCCGCCTGTAGCTGGGCGTGAAACCGGCGCGGCCGTTCGCGCGTTGATCGGCATGATCCAGAACGTCCTGCCGGAAGCGGCCTCACCACATCCCGCGCCCGCGCAAGCCGCCATTCCCCTGCGGGCAGCGCGCGCAGCCGGCCGGCTCGTGGTGGTCTCAAACCGCGTGTCGCTGCCCGACCCCACGGGCAAGATCGCCGCTGGCGGACTGGCGGTGGCGCTGAAAGAAGCGCTCGAACGCCATCATGGCCTGTGGTTTGGATGGAGCGGACGGCTGTCGGCCGAGCCCTGTCAGACGCCGGCCTTTTTCGAGAAAGGCGCGGCGCAATATGCGGTGATGGACCTCACCGCGCAGGACAAACAGGAATATTACAGCGGCTTCGCCAATCGCGCGCTGTGGCCGCTGATGCATTACCGCATAGGGCTTTCGGAGTTCTCACGCGCGGATTACGGCGGCTATCGACGGGTCAACCGCGCCTTCGCCAGCGCGCTCGCGCGTTTGCTGAAGCCGGAGGATTTCATCTGGGTGCATGACTACCACCTCATTCCCCTTGCGTCGGAATTGCGCGCGCTCGGGGCGCATAACCGCATCGGCTATTTCCATCACATTCCCTGGCCTGCGCCTGAAGTGCTCGGCGTGCTGCCGGGCAGCTGCGACCTGTTGCGCGCCATGCTCGATTACGACCTCGTGGGCCTGCAGACCGAGCGCGACGCGGACAATCTGCGACGAGGGCTCATCGAAGACGCGCAGGCCTTGCGCGCCGGCGCGCGCAGCGTGGCGCATGAAAAGAGGCGCACCCGAATCAAGGCCTATCCGATCGGCATCGACTTCGACGCCTTCCGCGCCGCCGCCGACCGTGCGCCCTGCGCACGCGTGGTGCGCGAAACGGCGGCGAGCCTTGGCGAACGCAGCCTCATCATGTCCGTGGACAGACTTGATTATTCGAAGGGCATTCCCGAGCGCATGGCGGCCTATGAGCGCTTCCTGCTCGCCAATCCCGATCAGCGCGGGCGGGTGGTTTTCCTTCAAATAGCGCCCACAAGCCGCAGCGAAGTGCCCGAATACGCCAAACTGATGCGCCAGACCAATGAGACGCTGGGACGCATCAACGGCGAGATGGGAGAGCCCGACTGGACCCCGATCCGCTACGTGACCCACGCCTATCCGCGCGCGGCGCTCGCCGGCCTGTTCAAAATGGCGCGCGTGGGCCTCGTAACGCCCTTGCGCGACGGCATGAACCTCGTCGCCAAAGAATATGTCGCCGCACAGAACCCGCAGGATCCCGGCGTGCTCGTGCTCTCGCGCTTCGCCGGAGCCGCGCAGCAATTGCCGCAGGCGCTCATCGTCAATCCCAACGACAAGTTTGAAGTGGCCGAGGCCATCCGGCGCGCCCTCGACATGCCGCTGGAGGAGCGACGCGCGCGGTGGAGCGCGATGGCGGCCAATTTGCGTCGCTGCGACGTGGGGTGGTGGACAACCGCCTTCCTGCGAGACCTGCGGCAAAGCGAACGCGCCCCAACGGGCGAGGCGGACATGCGCCGCCAGACGGCAGGCGGCTGGCAAAAGGTGGGCGCCGCCCTCAAATAGCCACGACTAATCTCAATTTAAATACAAGCGATGCACAGTTTTTCGTAATTGTAACCATGGCATTGATGAACTATCTGTTAGCCAGAGACCATGATCGCCGCTCCGCGCAGCACGCGCTGGCAGGGCTAGGTCGTGGCCAGCGCTTGCAACTCCCTGATGCATGCGCCGGCGCGCTCGACAAGGCGTTCGCGCGCCGCCAGCGCGGCGTCGGCCCCGCCATTCGCGAGGCCGCGCGCAAAAGCTGCGGCGTCAGGACAGGCGTATTGGCCGAGAAGGCCAGCCATTTTGTGGGCGAGCTTTTGGATCGTGTCGGCGTCGACCGAGGGATTCGAAAGCGCTGCGCATGCCTCTTCGAGGTCCTGCGCACATTCGCCCACAAGCAGAGCGACGGTTTCTGCTCCGAGGGCGTCACGCAGGCGTTGAAGCGCCGCGAGATCCACTTCGGCGCCGGGAACGCAATCAGGAGTCATCGCGGCCAGCCTCCCCCTGCGGGCGGCGCGGACGCGCGACCCCGGGAAGCGAGTAACAAGGGCAACCGATCATGACAAGCCGTGTACTCCTGGTCGAAGACGCATCCTCGTTCCGCAAAATGCTCGGGACTTTTCTGCGCAAGAACAATTATGAGGTCTATGAGGCTTGGTCGCTGGCGTCCGCGCGCCGTCTCCTGCCTTCCGTTCAGCCCAATCTGATGCTGCTCGATCTTCAGCTTGAAGACGGCGACGGCTATTCGCTGCTGCGCGAATACGCCGACCGCGACCTCTCGATCCTGGTGATTTCAGCGCGCGAGGAAGTGGGCGACCGCGTGATCAGCCTCGAGCTGGGCGCGGAAGACTACATGGTGAAGCCGATCGACCTGCGCGAATTGCTGCTGCGCATGCGCCGCATCGAACGGCTCGCCGCCAGCCGCAATTATGGCTCGATCATCGACTTCGGCGCCTTCGTGCTCGATCTCGTCAACCGCAAGATCGTGCGGCCGGGCTTTCCTGACGTTTCGCTCAGCCATTCGGAGTTCCTGCTGGCGCGCATCCTTATGGAGGCGGACGGCAAGATCCTCACCCGCGACACGATCGCCCGCCGGGTGCTGGGCAAATCGAACGTGGCGAGCAGCCGCGCCGTCGACGTGCTCGTGAGCAAACTGCGCAAGAAGCTCGACCCGACAGGACAATCCTCGCTGATCTGGAGCGTGCGCGGCGAAGGCTACCGTTTTGCTCTGGAGCGCAAGCGTCCGCAGGACGGCGCCCCGTCGCTTGAAGCGCCCGCCGACCTGCAGACCGCGCCCTGAACGGAGGGCTGCGGAGATCGCGTCCGGAGCCGAACATAGCCAGCCCCACCGGCTCGCCAGCTGGTTGCGCGACGCAGTCGCCGCCTTCGCCCAGGCCTCCACAGGCTTCGCACTGCTGCTCGTCGCCACGCTCTGGTCCTTCGTCTATTTCCATGTGGACGAGCAACAGAGGCTGATGCGCGCGGGGGCGGAGCGCATGCAGATCAATCTCGCCGCCGCCTTCGCCGAACACGTCAACCGTAGCGTGAAAGAGATCGACGCCTCGCTGCTGCTGCTGCGCCGGGCGATGGTGAATCAAGGCGCAAGCTTCCGACTCGCCGACTACGCCAGCTCGGATTACTTCAAAAGCGACATCATTATGCAGATCGCCAGCGTTGACGCGCGCGGCGTGATCACGGACACCAACCTCGGCTTGCTGGAACAGAGGCTCGACTTCAGCGACCGCGAACATATCCGCTTCCATCTGGAGAACCCGGAAGACACGCTGTTCATCAGCTCGCCGCTGGTGGGACGTGTCTCAGGGCGCTGGTCGATCCAGTTCACGCGCAAGATTCTCGACGGTTCCGGCAAGCTCGCAGGCGTGCTTGTCGCCTCCGTCAATCCAGAATCGTTCTCAAACTTCTATTCCTCAGTCGAACTGGACGGAGGCGCAATCACGCTTCTGGGCGGGGACGGCGTCGTGCGCGCGCGCGGCGGGCCCGACGTTGTGGATCAATTATCGCGCAGAGTGGCCAATCTCGACAAAGTGCGGGAATCAGCGCGCGCCCGCGACTGTTTCTCCGGCGTATCCGGCCTGGACGGGGTCGAAAAACTCCTCTGCGCGCGGCAGGTGAGCGGGACCGATCTCTACGTGGTCGTCTCAAAACCGCTGGAGCTGATTGATGACGATATCGAGGCGATGCGGCGGCGATTGTCGCTGATGGCTCTCGCGCTCACCATCTTCTGCACGCCGCTGATTGCGGCGGCCAGCCTGCGTCGCTACCGCCTGTCGCGCACGATCGGCCAGCTCGCGGACGCGCGCAAGAAGATCGCGCTCGCCGCCCGCGACCTCACTTGCGCGCTCGAAAACATGACCGATGGAATCATGCTTCTGGACGCGCATGGCGCAATTCTCGTCAGCAACGATCAGGCCTTCGCCCTTCTGGGCCTCAATGAGCCGGCTGAAGAACGGCCGCAAGCCAATGAGCAGATTCGCAAACGGATCGCCCATATGGAAATCGCGCCCGCTTTCGATGATCTCGCCGAGCTTGGCGACGCCATGCGCCTGGATGTGTTCTCCCGCGCGGCGCTATGCGCGGGACCGGATGGACGGGTGCTCAATGTGCGCACCAAACGGCTAGAAGACGGCGGCTTCGTGCGCACTATCTCCGACGTGACGCGCACCCATAGCGACGCCATGATCGTCGCCAAGGCGCTCGACGACGCGCAGGCGGCCGGCCGCGCGCGATCTGACTTCCTTGCGCGCATGAGCCATGAGATCCGCACGCCGCTGCACGCTGCGCTGGGCTTCTCGCGGATGCTGGCGAAAGAGCCGATGCCAACGAGCGCGCGCAATATCGCCGACATGATTCATCAATCGAGCGCGCATCTCATCGACATTGTCGACGACATTCTTGATTTCTCCTCCGCGGAGGCGGGACGGCTCACAATCCATACAGCGCCGTTGGAGATCGCGGAGCTGGTGCAGCGTCTGGAAACCATCGTAAAGCCGCTCGCTGCGCAAAAGCGCCTCACCTTGCGCATGATCATCGAATCCGACACGCCGAAGCGCATCTCCACCGATCAGCGCCGGCTTCTGCAGATCCTGACGAATTTGCTCAGCAATGCGATTAAATTCACGGACGTGGGCTCCGTCACCCTGCGCGTCGCGCGTGAGACGAAGAAGGACGCGCTGCGCTTTAGTGTGGAGGACACCGGCTGCGGGATCGACCCCGCGACTTCGTACGCTCTGTTCGAGGCGTTCAACCGCGACGAACGCACAGCTGACAAACCCGGCTCCGGCCTTGGGCTCGCCATCGTCAAGGAGCTTTCGACGCTGCTGGGCGGCAGCGTTCAGGCGACTGGCAAGCTGGGCGCGGGATCAATCTTTTCCGTGACCATTCCAACGACGCATGCGCGCGAGGCGGCCGCAAAGCCGCCACGCAAGACGCGCAGCGTGAAACGGCGCCCGCTCGACGTTCTGGTGGCCGAGGACACCTACGCCAGCATGCTTCTGATCCGGCTGATGCTGGAGAAACGCAATTGCCTGGCGACCTGCGTGGAGGATGGCGAAGCCGCGGTCGCGGCGGCGCGCGCGCGCGATTTCGACCTGATTCTGCTCGACATCCAGATGCCGAAGGCGAACGGCTTCGAGGCGGCGGCCGCCATTCGCGCGCTGCAAAGGCAGGGGCGCCGACCCTTCATCTCCGCGCTCACCGCGCAGGTGCTCGAAGAAGATCAGGCGCGTGCCCATGCCGTCGGCATGGACCACATGCTGCGCAAGCCCTTCGAGGACGCCGAGCTCGACGACCTGCTTGAGAGGGCGGCTGAGGCGGCCGACGCGCATATGGAGAAGGCGCAGCCCGCGTCTGCGCCCACCTGATGCGCGGGCGCGGCTTCGAAGGCCTCATGGGCGCGGCGCTCGCCCGCGGGCGCGGCGATCTGGAGACGCGCAGCCTTGCGCTGCGCAATGCGCGCCTGTGGCCGAAGGGGCGGGGCCGCTACGGACCGCAGCTCGACCGCGACGCGCTGGCCTGCGGCCTCCTCGCCCATTTCGGCGCCGCCAAGCCCTCTCAGGCCGTGGAGGCGTGCGTGGCCTTCGGCGAGCTGGTGGAGCAGGTGACGCTGGGCCGGCGGCTCGTCAAAGTGCTCGCCTCCCTCCTCGCGGACCCCGACGAGGCGGCCAGCGTGCGGCTCGTCATTCTCAACCGCACGCGCATCGGCGCACAGATCGTGCTGCGCGACGGGGGCGCCCGGCTGTTTTCGCCCAAGAACGCCGAGGCGAGCGCGTTCGACGCCGCCGGGGAGGCGGGCATCATCGACGGGGACCTGCTGCGCGCGCTCGCGCTCAAGGCGCGCGAAAGCCTCGCCGAAGCGCCTGCGCGGCAGGCCTGAGGCGGCGCGCGCGACCCCGCCATTTCGCTTGATCCTTTCGACGACTTTGTCGATCATGGCCGAAAAGATCGGGAGGAAACCATGTTTCGCGAAAGCCTCGCCTGCGCCGCCGCGCTCGTTTGCGCGCTCCATTCATCCGCACAGGCGCAATCCGCCCCGGCGCAGAGCGACCCGGCGAAGGTGGCCGCCTTCGCCACTGGCAAGGCCTTCAGCTACATCATCTCGGCTGGCGCGGGCGGCGGCTATGACCTTTACGGACGCCTGAGCGCTGAATTCATGCAGCGTCATCTGCCCGGCTCCACTTTCGTGGTGCGCAACATGCCTGGCGCAGGTCATCTCATCGGCGCCAACGCCCTCTACGCCTCCCCGGCGGACGGCTATACGCTCGGCACGTTCAGCACGGGCCTGATCTATAACGAGATCAGCAAGAACACCGCCGTGAAATTCGAGCTCGCGAAAATGAGCTGGATCGGCAAGGCGGGTTCGGATCCGCGCGTCGTGGTGATCGCGTCCCATTCGCCGATCAAGACATTCGATGAATTTCTTGCGCAGAAAGAACCGCTAAACTTCGCCACGTCGGGCCTTGGCAGCGCCTCCTATATCGAGATGCTCCTGCTCTCGAATACGATGAAAATGCCGATCCGCATCCTCACCGGATATTCCGGCAGCGCGGACCAGCTCGCCATGCGTCGTGGCGAGATCGCCGGCACGATCGGGTCGCGCTCCTCGCTGCAGCAATTCGTAGACAACGGCTATGGCCGGTTCATCGCGCAGATCGGCGGACGCGAGAGCGAGCCGCCGCAGATGAGCAAATGGGCGAAGGACGAACGCGCCGCCAATTCCGTCGCGCTCATCCAGTCGCAAGGCGACATCGCGCGCCTCACTGCGGGCCCGCCGGGCGTGCCCGCCGACAGGCTCGCCATGCTGATTGAGGCCTATCGCAAGGCCATGAACGATCCCGACCTGCAGGCGCGCGCCGAGAAATTCGGCTACCCGATCGAACCAGCCTATGGCGAGGAGGTCGCGCAGATCGTCGCGCGCGCGCTGCGCCAGCCCGACGAAATCGTCGCCACGCTGACGGAGGCGCTGAAGGCGGCGAAATAATCCGCTGCGCGCCCGGCGCACGCTTGCCGCTCTCCAGCGGGCCTCCTATGCTGCGCTCGAGCGCGCGCGCGCAAAAGACATCTTTGGGAGGAACATATGGCCGGAGCCGGTCCCAGCGTCCAAGACATTCTCGCCTCGTCCACGGCGACCGCCCTGCCGGCGCCCGAACTGTCCGCCTCCACCCAGACGCGCCATTACTTCCAGGCGATCGACAATCTCATCAAGGTGTTTGATTTCCGCCCGGGCGATCAGGTGCTTTTCCTCACCGATCCGCTGCTCGACCGGCGCGTGATCGATTGTCTGACCGGCATCGCCAATTCACGCGGCGTGCATCCGCGCGAATTCATGGCGCCGACGACGCAGGTCATGTCCTGCCCGCCGGAAGTGAAAATGCTGATCGAACAGGCGACCTTCGTGATCTCGAGCTGGTTCTGCTCGGTCAACGATCCCTTCTTCCAGAAGATGCGCAAGGAAGCCGGCCAGCGCTGGGTGAAGATCACCTATTTCCGCAATCTCGACGTGCTGCACACGCCGCAGGCGCGTTTCCCCGTTGAGCTCGTCGGCGAGATCATCCGCGCGACGGCGCGCATGTATCCCACCGATCAGGAGTTCGACATGACGTTCTCCTGCCCGCGCGGCAGCGATCTTTCGATCCACTTCACGCCGGACATGGTGAAGAACCTGCACGCCAACAATCGCTGGCAGGGACAGGACACGGCCGTGCAGCCGGGCTGCTACGTGCACTTCCTGCCCACGCACGGGCCCAATATCTACGACCGCAATTGCTTCCGCTACGACCGCACGAAACACGCCAAAATGCAGGGCGTGATCTTTCCGCAATGGGCGGTCGGGTTCAAAAAGCCCTTCGAGGAGCCAATCGCCATCGAATACAAGGACGACGTGGTGGTGAAAGTCGTCGGCAAGTCGCTGGAGGCGGAGATCCTGCGTGACATGCTGGTGGGCGTGGACGCGCATCTGCATGAGCTTGGATGCGGCTTCAACCCGAAATATCCGCGCTTCAAAGCCTATCCCGCCGGCTCCAACGCGCCCGGCGCGCTGCATTTCGGCACCGACAGCAACAAGCCGAGCGAGTTCATGCAGCGCATGGTGCCCGCCTGGGAGGAGCCGCACACCCATCAGGATTGCGTCGTGTTCGACATGACGGTGAAGGCCGGCAATCGCACGCTGATCGACAAGGGCTTCCTCACCTCATTGCGCGACCCGCAGGTGGTGGAGGCGGCCGCCCGTTTCGGCGACCCCAAGGAACTTCTGGAATCCTTCGTCGAGTGAGGACGGGATGATGATGAAACGCAAGATCCTCCTCAGCCTGCTCGGCGCCTGCGCGCTTCTCGCCTCCCCGGCCCATGCGCAATTCTACAAGGACAAGACGCTCGCGCTTCTTGTGAACTATGGAGCCGGCGGCAACGCCGACACCGAAGCGCGCGTCTATCAGCGCCACATGGGCAAGCACATCCCCGGCAATCCCACCATAGTGGTGCAGAACGCGCCGGGCGCCGGCGGCCTGAAGGCGATGAACATGCTGGGGCTGGAGATCGGCGCGCGGCCCGACGGACTCACAGCGGGCTATTTCACCATCGGCGCGAGCCACGCGATGGTGGGCGACCCGGCGCTGAAAGTGACGCTGCAGGATGATTTCATCGTGATCGGCGGCGCGCGCGGATGGACGATCGTGTTCGGCCGCAAGGACATGACGCCCGGCGGCGTCAACAAGCCGGCGGACTTCGCGAAGGCGCAGAAAGTTTTCTTCGGCGGCTACAGCCGCGCGTCCTCGCACGATACGCGCCTGCGCCTGATGCTGGAGATTTTCGGTGTGCCCTATGTGGCGGTGACAGGCTTCCCCGGCACGTCCGACATCAACAAGGCGATGCAGCAGAACGAGGTGAACCTGTCCGGCTCGTCGCTGCCCGGCTACCAGACGCAGGTGATCCCCAACATCATCAAGCCCGGCGTGGGCGTGCCGCTGTTCCATTATCCCGTGATGGGGGCTGACGGAAAACCTGCGGGCAATCCTTCGCTGATCGCCGAAGGCATTCCCACCATGGACAAAGTCTATGAGGAAGCCTTCGGCAAACCGCCGTCAGGCGTCAAGTTCGAGACCTTGCTCACGATGAACACGGTGGGCACCAATCTGCAACGCGCGATCCTTCTGCCGAAAGGCTCGCCGCCAGCGGCGGTGGACGCCTTGCGCGGCGCTTTCGACAAGATCGGCAAGGACGAGGCTTTCCTCACCGAGTTCCAGAAAATCACCGGCGAGCGGCCGGAATTCGTGACCGCGGAGGAATTGAAGCCGCTCTTCGACCGCCTCAAGACCATCGATCCGGAAGTGAAAAAAACGCTCATCGAATCCATGTCGGGTTCGTGAGCGATGACGATCTCCAGCGCCAAGCGTGACGCCTTCGCCTTTCTCGACCGCAACGCGCAGGCGCTGGCGACGCTCTCCGACAGCATTTTCTACTTCGGCGAGCTGGGCCTGCAGGAATATGAGACCGCTGGCCTCATGTGCTCCCATCTGGAGGAGGCGGGCTTTCGCGTGCAGCGCGGCCTCAGCGGCTTTGAAACCGCCTTCCTCGCCACTTTCGGCGACGAGGGGCCAACGATCGCGCTGCATACGGAATATGACGCGAATCCCGAGAATTCGCAGGCCTCCGGCGTTGCCGAGCGCGCGGAGATCACGCCCGGCGCGCCGGGCCATTGCGAGGGGCACAACGTCAACGGCGCGGTGCTCGTCGCCTCAGCCATCGCCATCAAGAAGGCCATGGAGGCGCATGGCCTCAAGGGCAGGCTGAAAGTGTTCGGCGCGCCCGCCGAGGAGCAGATTCTCAGCCGCCCCTATTTCGTGCGCGACGGCCATTTCGACGATGTGGACGCGGCGTTCCACAATCATATCGCCGGCGAGTTCAAGGCGATCCACGGCGTCACCCATGTCGCGCTGATCTCCGCGATCTTCCGCTTTCATGGCGAATCCGTCCATGCCTCCACCGCGCCCTGGCGCGGGCGCGACGCGCTCGACGCCGTGATGATGATGGACGCCGGCATGGCGCAGCATCGCGAGCATATGCGCCCGGAGATGCGCGCCCATCGCGTCGTGCTGGAAGGCGGTCATCAGCCCAATGTCATTCCCGCGCGCGCCTCGCTGTGGTGGTATTTCCGAGACCCCACGGCGGAAGGCGTTCGCGCGTTGTTTGAAAAAGCCCGCCGCGTGGCGGAGGGCGCCGCGTTGATGACGAACACGCAGCTCGAGGTGGAGACGCTCAGCGCGGTCTGGCCGGTGCGGGCGAATGAAACGCTCGCCCATGTGTTGCAGGCCAATATCGAGGCCATCGGCATGCCTGCATGGAATGCCGAAGAACAGGCGCTCGCGCGCAAGCTGCAGGAGGCGGCGCAAGTTGAGGCCGTGGGCCTGCTGGATGCGCCCACGCCCCTGCGCGGGCCCTCGCCACAACGCGCGCCGTCGAATGATTGCGGCGACATTTCCTGGAAGACGCCTATGGGGCGTCTCTCATTTCCCGCGACGGCGCCCAACCTTCCCTTCCATCACTGGAGCGCTGGCGCGCCGCTCGCCACATCCATCGCGCATAAGGGCGCGCTCGCAGGCGCCAAGGCGCTGGCGGGCGCCATGATCGACCTGTTTGAAAAGCCCACGCTCATCGAGGACGCGCGCCGCACCTTCGCCCGCGAAATCGGCGACGTGCGTTACGCGCCGCTCCTGCCTGCGGATCAGAAGGCGCCCGCCGCGATGAACCGCGAAGGCATGGAGCGTTTTCGCCCCGCCATGCGCGCGCATTACGTGAAGCAGCGCGCGCCCTTCGTCTAGCCGGCGCGCGGCTTCTTCTTGCCGAAAGGCTTTTTCTCGAACGGCTTCTTCTTGTCGAACGGCTTTGCGTCCGACGCCTTGCGTTCGGCGGCCTTCTTTTCGAAAGGTTTCTTCTCGAAGGGTTTCTTCTCGAAAGACTTCTTGCCGTAGGGCTTCTTTTCGTGCGCGGGCTTTCCCGCCTGTTCGCCTTCGCTCTCGCCGACGAAGCGCTTTTTGCGCGCATAGCCGCCAGCGTCATCGCCGGACCGCTCATCCATACGTCGCGGCGCGCCACGCATGTCGCGCATGGTCCCCTGCGCCGGCTGGATGTGCACATTCTCCTCGCCGGACCCTTTGCGCACGGCGGAGGCGAAACGGGCGGCGGCGGATTCCACGATCTCGAACTTCGTCTCTCGGTCGAAAATGCGGATCGCGCCGATCTCGTTCTTGGTGATGCCGCCAAGACGGCAGATCACCGGCACGATCCAGCGCGGATCGGCGTTGTTGCTGCGCCCCACATTCATGCGGAACCAGAGTTTCGGTTCGTCGGAATCTCGCGCGCCGTTTTGCCGCCGCGCCTCGCGCTCGCGCTTGTCGGGCCGCTCGCGATCGGGACGGGGCGCGCGCTCGGGGCGCGGGCCGCGCTCGGGACGGGCCTGGGCGTCGAGAAGATCCTCGGGCGCAGGCATGCGGGCGCGGAACATGCGCGCGAGCGCAAGCGCGATCTCCTCGCTCGTGCGGTTTTCCGTCAGTACGGCGGCCAAAGCGGAATCATCCTCGGTGGCGGCCTCGGTGAAGACGGCGTCCTGCAACAGGCGCTGCTGATCGGCGGCGCGGATCTGTTCGGCGGTCGGCGGCGCCTGCCAGGCGGCGTCGATGCGCGCCTGCGCGATCAGCGCCTCGGCCTTGCGCCGGCGATTGTAAGGCGCAAGCAGCACGCACAAGCCCTTAGCGCCGGCGCGGCCGGTGCGGCCGCTGCGGTGGAGAAGGGTTTCGGGATCGTTCGGCAGATCCGCGTGAATGACGAGTTCGAGGCCCGGCAGGTCGATGCCGCGGGCGGCGACGTCGGTCGCCACGCACACCCGCGCGCGCCCATCGCGCAAGGCCTGCAAGGCGCGCGTGCGCTCGCTTTGCGACAATTCGCCGGAGAGGGCGACCGCCGCGAAGCCGCGCTCCACGAGGCTTGCGTGCAGGTGACGCACGGCCTCGCGCGTCTGGCGGAAAATCATGGCGCTGCGCGGCTCATGGAAGCGCAGCACGTTCACGACCGCATGTTCGTCGTCGCCGGGCGCGATGCGCAGCGCGCGATATTCGATGTCGCCGTGGGGCTGGCTGCGGTCCACCGTGTCGATGCGCAGGGCGTCGCGCTGATAGCGTTTGGCGAGCGCGGCGATGTCGCGCGGAATGGTGGCGGAGAACAGGAGCGTGCGCCGCTCCTGCGGCGCGGCGTCGAGAATGAACTCGATATCCTCGCGGAAGCCGAGATCGAGCATTTCATCGGCCTCGTCGAGCACGATGGCGCGCAGGCGCGACATGTCGAGACGGCCGCGCTCGATATGGTCGCGCAGACGGCCCGGCGTGCCGACGACGACATGGCAGCCATCCTCCAGCGCGCGCGCCTCGCGCCGCACGTCGAGCCCGCCGATGGAGGTGGCGATGCGCGCGCCAAGCCCGCCGTAAAGCCAGATCAGCTCGCGCTGCACCTGCATCGCAAGCTCGCGCGTGGGCGCGACGACGGCGGCGAGCGGCGGGCCGCCGGGCGGCAGACGCTCGGCTGAGGCGGCGATGTCGGGCTCCATCGCCAGGCCATAGGCCACCGTCTTGCCGGAGCCGGTCTGGGCGGAGACGAGAAGATCGCGGCCATGGGCTTCGGGCTCCAGCACTGCGGCCTGAACGGGCGTAGGGTCGGCATAGCCCTTTTCGGCCAGCGCGCGCGCCAGGCCCGGGTTCGTCACGGGAAAAGACATGAAGTTCGACGGTCTCGGACTGGAGGACAGGAAGCCTTGCGGCGCATGGGAACGGCCAGCGGCTCTCGAGGGGCGGCGCGCAGCGCGCGCCCATGCGCCATGTTCAGCGAAACCAGCCCAAGAACAAGCGGAAAATGCGCCAAGCGACCGATTTTCGCCCGGCGCGGCGGAAAGGACGCGCTGAACCGACGCAAAAGACCGCCCCGGAGGCCCGCCTTGCGCGCCTGCGCCTCCGGGATAAACTGTCCGCAACAATCATGGGGGGAAGCGAACATGTTCACCAGCTGGCGGGGGGTCATCGGCATCATTCATCCGACGTTGCGGCCTGGCTCCAACGAGGAATTGATCCGCATGCTACCGGAGGGCATCGGCGTTCTGTCGCTG
>Ga0315903_10000287_pt1 | contig 75482 bp, 98 predicted proteins | sample LakEriMetagenome_7_FD_203524 | JGI IMG/M metagenome (GOLD analysis project Ga0315903, IMG submission 203524) | Freshwater fungal communities from buoy surface, Lake Erie, Ohio, United States - Buoy 2 MA119 | ecosystem: Environmental > Aquatic > Freshwater > Lake | place: USA: Lake Erie, Ohio... | reverse complement strand
TTGTGCTCCTTGTTGTAGTACTGGCGTCACCCAGTGTAAGGGAGCTACTCGCTAAAGTCAATAACATCCTGGATAAATTGGTCGGTTTGATTTGGCCCAAATCCCCCACTAGGTAGCTGTTTTGAGATTTCTCCAGCTTTTGTACCAAACAATCTAGAAAGTACACCAGCGTTACCTCGGGCCTCAACCTCAATGCGCATCAAATCACGGGTGTCTGAAATGTTCTTAAACTTATCTATGAGTGAGAACAACCTATCCATCTCTGATGAGAGGGCTGGGTCAAGCCCTTGACCTTCAAGTTCCTCAGCAAATCTTGCGAACAAAACTCTGCTGGCTTGCATCTCGATCATTGCCTGTAGCACTGCTTGTAGTTGATCCTTGGTGCGTATCTCTACAGGTAGCTTGAAGCCACAATCAGAATGTTCGCGGAATGCGGGACAACGTGAGGCTAGATAGCAACTATCACACTGACGCAAAGGGCTGCTTTGGTAGCGTATTACAGGGGTCTCTTTTGGTGCTATTTCTATGTATTCATCCTGCTCAGAGCCTGTTTGTGTACCCATTGAAACTATGTTTTCAATGCCCATAACCGGTAGTAATAACCGCTCACTGTCGTGCCGCTTTTCTAGCGGGGGTATAGCAATACTTCCCCCCCGTGAAACCGGTTTAGGTGCAGTAGGGGTAGTGGGGGGTATATCAACTATATCCCCCTCTTCTTGGGGGGTAAACTCTGACTCGTCGTCCTCATCGCTGGGGTCATAGGCCCAAAAAGTACCCTCTTCCCAAGCCTTCCAGGACCTTATTGACAACGCCCCTACCTCAGAAACATCGTCTTCCATGATTAGATCGTAATCTACTCCAAGTCGAATAATATCGGCCCGATGCTTACGTCTGGCAGACTCTTTATGTTGGGCTGGGTACCTGTGTAAACCATGACCATCCCATACTTGAGTTTCCCCATACCTAATGGCAGAAGTCCATGATCCAACAATAACTGCCTCCCATGGCAACTCCTGGATGATGTCTGGTTTGCTTGTCAGACCGTACAACTTTGCCCCCCAGCGTTGTGCTAGAGAGCGTATTCTTGGCAACGTCTTACTATTTATAGCCTTGTCTGATATGGCCACTCTTCCATTCTTCTGACAAAGCCATGCCATGCGTTCTAGGTCGTCCCCATCTGACCAGACGGGTACGTACTTTTCCCCTAGCCATTCGCCGTCCATATCTGGCCTACCAATGACTACAGAAAGGCTGTCTGCATGATCTCTTACAAAGTTTTCATACTTGTTTAGATCCTCATCATTTTCTGATGTGTACACAAGTAACTCAGCCCCACCGTAAAGCGTGGCCAGATCTAGCTCCTTACGCTTTGGCACTGGAAAGTGTGTGATGTTTATACCCATCTTGTCGACACCATTAGCAACCAGCAGGCTTCTATGGGTTCCCTTTTCAGCACCGCCAAAGAATATCTTCATCATTCTCTCCAAGTCTTTTCTGCGGCCTTTAGGGCTTGATTATCCATCTCCTGAACAAGCGTATCCCAGTCCTTTATCACGCGTAATCCAGCCCATTCTGGGCGTACAACGTAGGGTGACGCAGCCATCAACGTGGGCATACCAAGTTTTAAGGTTTCGGCACAGGTTATTGGGTCGTTATCAACGTACCATTCCGCTTTGCCAAACACTGCGGCTACTCGATGAACTCTCTCGGCTCTTAAATAAGAGTCTGGCTCATCTAACATTTCATAAAACGAGGGTTTTATACCCTCTTTCTTTAGCCAGTCTTCTATTGGCAGCTTGTCGTATGTTTCGTTGACTACCAAGCAAACACGACCAATTGAAAAATCGTGCATCATGCGCCAAAGTGAAAACCCCTGAGGATCGGGCTGTCTTAGAGCCAGAGTTTCCGCTGGGCGAGCCAATACAGAAAAGTTAAATATGATCACCCGTCATACATCCCTTTTGCTTGACGATTCTTGAAAGTCACAAAAGCTGATGCTGGGCAATAGTGGCATAGGTACTGGCGGTTTTCTTTTGGAACGCCAATCTTGCGCCCAATAGTTTTTGACTCGTTCTCGTAGTCAGGGCACATACCAGATGGGCGATTATGGCGGTTAAAGCACTTTAGAGCTTCGACTTTTAGATCGTCTTTTAGCTCTCGCACTTCCCACTCGTTTTTTGCTAGCTCTTGTTTGATCTTGGTCTCATCCCCAAGCTTTTCCCACGTCTCCTGGTCACATCGCAAGATTATTGACTTGTGTGCGTCAGGGTCTGGGTTTGAGGCTTGACCGAGGTGACGATTACAGAGCTCAATAAGCTCCATGTCATACTCAGCTGGACCATCGTAATCTCGCATACGGTACATCGTACCGCAGGATTGGCACGTCAAAAGACGGGGCATGTTGTACTCCTAATTAGGTTTGTTTGGTTATTCAGTCTTCTGCGTAACCGTATTCGTATTCTTCATCAGATGATACAGTAATCCCACGCATAAAGTCAACAACATTGTATTGAGTTTGTAGCATTTTTGCTCTGGTTACAGCGTAATCATCCGTGCGCTCTCCACCTCGTCCAGGAGTTAGGCTCTTTAGACGACCGTCGTTGATACCATCGTGAAGGTCGCCGTTCATTGATCTTGATGTATTTACTGCCATTTGATCCTCCTCAGGTTCCTGGGCGTCTTGAGCGTTGACGGAAAGCTTGACGCTTTAGCTCACTGTCTGCTTGGCCTATTCCTTGCATAGCAACACCTACATAGCCAGTCTGCCCTCCGGTCATGTCACGAGCTGGTGGGCTAGGATGGCGTGATGGGCCAGTGTATGAAGGATTGCCAAAGTCAGGTCGTACAGCTCCTGTGATTGGATTCATGTCGTGCCTAGAGGGTTGGGCGGGGGCCATAGCGGCGTATTGTGGTGGCATTCCACCAGTGTTTGATCCTGGTTCTCCAGGACGTGGAACACCCATATCCATGAATCCACGATCTTCACCGTACCTACCTGTTTTGGCAGCGGCAGGAGCTGGCCCACGGCCACCAAATCGGCCAAGTGTGCCACCTCCTTGCTGGGTAGCCCTACCAACTGGGGCGCTTGCGGGTGACCCGTTGTTAGCAGAGTTACCATAGGTCATATCTCGGAGTACAGATGGGCTAATCCCCATTGCCTGCATCTGGGATTGAGCCGCTCGGTTATAGCCGGTCATCTGTGGTCCTGCATTTAATGCCCCCATAGGTGCTCCACCTGCTGGAAGGCCAGTGGTTGGGGCACCAGAGGGTAGACCTCTGGTGTCTGCCGTATAGTCAGTTGTTGCTTGTGCTGTGTACTCCTGGCCTGGACCATATGTAGTACCGCGCATCACACGGTCAGCTGCCCTGTTCCACATGCGGTCAAGCAAGCCTGTACGACTTTGTGGAAGACCAGTTGTTGGTGCTGGTGCACCAGGACCACCAGCTGGTGCGCCGGTTGTTGGTGCTCCTGTGGGGGCACCGGTTGTGGCTGGTGTGCCACCACGGTATAGTTCTAGACCGGTACCGGGGGTGGGGGAGCTTTCTTTGGGAGTTTCAGCTTTGGGAGTTTCAGCTTTGGGTGTGCCTGTTTCTGGTTTAGAAACAAGGTTACCACTAGCGTCGTAATCTCCACCCATACCTGCATACTGTGGTGGCATGCCCCCAGTGTTTGACCCAGGCTGTCCTGGACGGGGTACACCAATATCCATTACTCCACGATCCGCAGGTTTCCAGGTTTCTTTAGTAGGTGTAGGGGTGCCCTGGTCGGGTGTGGGTTTTGGACCACCTGCGTTTGGTTTTGGCGCGTCAGGAGCAGAGGCGGGGGGTTGTGGAGTACCACCTCCACCACCTCCAAAATACGGATGATTGGGGTCAAACATAAAGTGTTGTAGGCTTGCTCCACGAGCAAGTGCAGTAGCACCAGCGCCAATTTGAGCCATGTTAAAGTCACCGTCAATGCTGGTGTTACCACCAGAAATAACCTGGTTACCACCAACGTTAGTGTTGGCGGATTGGTTCATATTCTTGGCTTTAGCTCTATTATTTGATGTGTTACCACTTTGCTGTGAGCCCATGTCTACTCCTCCGCCGCCGCTTGGCGCTGGTTGTCCACCTTTAGGTGTTTTTTCATTAGATTCTCTGTCTTTTTTATCTTTTAACTTACCCATTTTACCAAAAAAGTTCTTTACGGTTTGCTCTTCTGAACCGGGGCCGTAGGCGGTACCCCCCTGTGGTGCACGCATTGTTCCTGACACTGATCTAGCTTGATATGCAGTTCCAGGTGCCCTACCGCCTGTGTTTACATCACGTGAGTAGCTTGACGTAAATCCGGGGGAACTTGGGTTACTACCTGCTGCATTTCCGCCTGCGCCGTATGCGTTACGCATTTGCCAGGAGCCTGGTAGGGTTCCCTGCTGCTTAAGACGTTCCTGGTAGAAGTCGTAGGTTGGGGCCAGATCTTGGTTATTTGTATAAAAGTTTCCGTCAAAAGGCATGTTACACATTCCCCAAAGAGTTCATTGAGTACCTTCCAGTACCCTCAAAATCACCAGTCATTAGAGCTGGCATCACGGGAGTTCCAGACACCCATGACCTGTAAGACACCCCGTATCTTGACATAGAAAAGACTGACATTAAATTGTGCTCTTGCTTTGCCATGCCACGAGTTTGTGGGAATAGTTGTTGGGGTACCACGGGGCGTGTTTGCCTAATAGTCTCAGGATCACTGATAGCTGCTTGTAGAGCCTGGTCTACAAGAAACTCCTGACGAGTACCCCATGGTTTGGCCATTTTACTTACCTTTACCGTCGTATTGGCTCATGGATTTATTTGGTTTAATGTCAGGTCGCTTGATACCCTGGGGGTCTGCTTGGTCCTTCTCAGCGTATAGCTGACTTGGGGATTGTTCCATGGGTTTTGGAGCTGAGTTTATCTTAGAGATGTCTTTAGGGTATTCAGTAGCAGATTTTTTAACTGGTTTAGACTTAAGTTTTTCAGTAGTTGGACGAGGTATCCCATAAGGATTTGCTTCATCTTCGCGCTGGGGCTCTTGGAATCTTTTGGGTGGTTTGCTGTCTGGTACCGCAAAATTGTCCAATGCCTTTCTAGTTGCTGAGCCAACTGGCTTTAGCTTTTTTTCAGAGTCAGCAATCATTGGGTCAATAGCTGGACCTGGGTTGCTTGATGGGCCAACTACATAATTCTTTATGCCTGCAAGACCACCACGAATGGTTGATTTAATACCCACTGTCCATCTCCTTTGCAGTTCCGAGTTCTTTGTAGGGGTCTCTAGATGTGTCTTCTTCTACGTAAGCACCGTCATCGTCTTCACGGTAGATAGGCAAGCTGTTTTCGTCAATGGAGGTGCGACTATTCATTTGCATTTTTTGAATTTCGGCGTGATGAGCGTGGTAACCGTCCATGCCCCCGCGAAAACTTGATTTAATTGCCATTTTTTCTCTTTTCTTACGTGGTCCCGTCCAATTGGGGCCTAGTTTTTTATTTCGAGTTATCCCTAACGCCATTCCAAGTGGTGCTTTGGGCTTTTGACTTAGCTATGACATCTTTGTATTGCTCTTGAATGCTTCTGTGTAATTCTTGAGCTTGTTCAAGTGTCAGTCCAGGGTTGATACCCTCAACATATATTTTATACAAAGCATCAGCTAGCGTTAGTGGTGCTTGAATTTTTGGTGTTGTTGTGTCACTCATTGTATGCTCCTTTGTTATGCATTATCAAATATAACTCTACTTGTATCTAGCGTCGGTTGCGTTACCACTGGCATCTTGTACCATGTTAGCGCCACCAACTCCACCAATTGCAGTACTTCTAGCCCAGTCTGGTCCCAGTCCGGGGTTTTCTTTACGTAGTTTTTTGTAACTACTCTTTAAAGACCCCATGCTTCCTGCAGGAACACTGTACCCAGCTTGGCTGCTGTTGCTGATAGGAGAAATCTTTCCTTGAGCTGTGTTATCAGCAATTTCTTCTTTTGTTGGGTATGGGGCGTTACGAGTTTGCGATGAAAATGCCATCACGTTTGGTGCGAATCGACCTACTGGTGCATTTGGGTTACTTGTACCAAAACTACCTAGTGGTTTGCCGGAGGCAACACCATGGGGGTTGTCCCCACGACCTGCACCTGATCCTCCTGGAAGGGTTCCACCAATCATATTTCCTCCTTTTACTAACTATAGTTTATCATTTCCAAGGCGGAGCTAGGGTTTTAAGAAGGCTCCGTCTTTGCATGTCAATAACCTCTTGCTGCTGTCTACCTATACCTCTTGGTATACCCCTTGGACCAGCCTTACCATCGTTGGTTAGCTGAACTGGCGCGGCACCTGGGGGTGCAAACTTCATACCTTGTGATTGATATAGTAAACCAGTTTGAAGGTTAAATTCTTCTGGCCATAGGTAGTCGCCAGCGTTGATGCGCTCCCCCTTGTGGACTCCTCGACTATAGGGCCTAGTGTTGGTTCTAGCAACAGCGTTTACAATCTTATCTTGTCTACGGTTGGAAGACATTGTACCCAAGTAACCGTCTGGGTACTGAGTGTCAGGGGAACCACCCCATGCAGCTAAACGTGCATCCTTAGCATTCCTAAACGATGGGGTTGGGCCAAGCATGGGCTGGCTTTCTGGTACATAAGGATCGTAGCCTCCACCCCAATCAGTAAATGTCTGCTGGTTTGGACTAGCGGCCAAGGGTTCCTCCAAAAGCTCCTAGGATACCGCCTTGTCCACCACCAACGTTTGAGATTGGCTTAGGTTTAGGAGTCTGTTTCTTTTCAGTCTTCTTCTTTTTAGAAGTTGAAGAAGTCTTCTTTGAGGCCATGTCGCTCTTTTTCCTTACGTTTTTGCTTGTACTCTAGCTTTTCTTGTTCTTCATACACTTCGTCAAATACGTCGTCTATGTTTTGTGAATTAGCTAGCTTACGCCAATCATCGTTACTGTACTTACGCATACTGTGTGTTACCTCTAAACATATGCTACTGGTTATTTTGGTCTATTTCAAGGTTGTTTGTTGGTATTTTTAAATTGTGGTGAAAGGCTGCGATTCTGTATTGGATCTGGTGTAAAGTCAGGTCCTGGTGTTTGTGCGGCTCCCCTTGCTGGTGGTGCTTGACCAGGAAAAGCTGGTGCTTTTTGGGCAGATTGTATTGGAAGAAGTTCGCGTCCACCAATAGTATTAGTATCTCGGTCTACCCCTTCTATGTAAGGAGCACTTTCTGACATGGTGGTAAGCGTATTAGCTCTCTTACCCCTACCTTCTGGACCTGCAATTTCTGAGTACCTTGGCCCTTCTCCGGTGTATGTGACCTCTCCGTAGTACTGCTTACCTGATCCGCGTGTGAAGTTTCCAGTTCTAGGGGCAATACGAGCGTATTGACCAGCATTTACTAATCTACTAGAAGGAACTGCGTCACCTTCTAGATATGGGCGGTTTACTGGCATATCAGTTGTTGGCATTAATGGAGCACGAGTGTCAACTGATCTAGTTCCCTGGCCCGAACGAACTTGGTTAATTGCCATAGGAAGGTCACTAAGGGGCCTTGATATGGTAGTTCCAGCGTGTAATTCAGAAATTTCTTTTTCTAATTGTGCCGTGCGCTCGTCAATACTAGAAGGGTTTAAGCTACCCTCCCGGTCTCTTAGTAGATTTGTGCGCTCTGCTCTTAGAGCATCCGCCTGGTTACGAGCCTCCCTAGACGGGGGAACATTAATTTTAATGGGGGTAGGTCCTAATTTTGCCTTAAAGGCTTCAACGTATGGGTTGCTTATAGGTTGTTGTGGGACTCTCCTTAGAGCATCAGCTTTGTTACGTTCATGCTGAGCTGCGCGATCGGATGCGTTTCTTGCACGAACGTCGCGAATTGAGAACTCTTTTTGCATGTCGCCAACGCCAAGAGCTCCACTTTGTATTTGAGCAACGGCCTGCAATGGGGATGTTCCCTCATCAACTTCAGTTGGAGTACCAACATCGGTCATTGCACTCACACGGGTGTCTGCTGGTCTTGGTTTGTCCCCAAGAATGTCCCCGGTGGAAGCACCAACACTTTGACGAGTAACACCACGACTTGTACGTAGCATGTTTGGAGTTGCTATTGACAAGTTTACTTTTAGTTTTTTAGCAAGAGCTACCTTTTCTTCAGTAGTCTCTGGAATAGTGAACGACGCTGCAGGGTCACGTGGGGTAGCTTCAGTTGTTCTAATATCAAATTGGGACCCCAGTGCACCTGGGCGGGTAGGTGAAGGTGCCGCTCCTGTAGCTTCTTCAACTGTAGGCATGTCGCGGGCGGTTTCAGGTGCTGTTACTTTGTAGTTTAGGTCATTTAACGTTTGGACACTAACACCTGCAGGTACTGGTCTCAAGAACGGAGCAGTAGTGCCCTCACCTGCTGGTACGCGAAGGCTATCCAGCACACTGTGGATTAGTCCTTCATCACCAAGTTCTAGATCACCAGCGGATGTAGCGCCACCTTTTTCTCTTAGACGTTCTGATTTGGTGCGAGCAACGGTTAATGGGGTTGCATCCTTTACTATGTAGCTTCCCTTGGGGTTCTCTGTGGGGTGCCACACACCCCCCTCAGATTTGATATCCAGTTCACTTTTAACTGAAATTCCAGGAGTTTTTCCTTTACCTTTACCCAGTTGTTCTGCTGTTGTTACAAACGGGGTTAGTTTTACAGTAGACCTCTCTGTTATTGGAGCTCCAGTTTCGTCAACATCTTGTGTGACGTTACCTCTAGTGTCTCTAACGGGCTTACCTTGGTCGTCTGTTTTTTGAACAGGGAACGACCGTTTCTCAGATTCCATGACAACTGGATTACCGTCTTCGTCTAGTACGGCATTACCGCGTTTATCTTTTTGAATGCGGTAATAGAACTTTCTTGGTACAGTTCTTTTAGATTCTGTTCCAGCAACAGATGGACTGATTTTTTGGTGTAAGGCTTTCATTACCCTTACACGGATTTCTGTCTCGTCTTCTGGGTTTACTAATGAGTCTGACGTGTCGTCAAGCTGAATTGGAGTTCCAGATTCATCGACTTTTACATCGCCTCTAACGTCAGTCTTGAACCCTGAAGACTCTGAAACAGAGTTAATGTGTGCGTTAACAGCTTCTCTTCCTGCTGCTCTTATGACACGATTTTGAGCTGAGGTTCTCGCTTTGTGTAGTTTCTTTTCTTCCGGTGAAGCTGTCGGTGACAATGGTTCGATTGGCATAAACGTGGGGTTGGTTGAACCATCTTTTCTTATAGCACTTGGATGGCTACCTTCACGAATTTGCTTTGCTACTTCTTCTTCCGCCTTGGACTTTACATCTTTAATAGTAGCTAGGTCTTTCAACGCTTGCTCTACTAGCGGCTTTCTTTGGGATAGTGCTTCTACTGCTGATTTCAATGCTTCGTCATCAGCTGATCTTTCTCTTTCACGAAACTCTTGTATTTTTCCAAACTCTTCATCTGTGTACATTGGCTTTTCGCCAATTGACTGTAGGTAGTTTCTTTGTTCTTCTTCAGAACGACGGCGAACTGGGCCAGTTTCACCGCCAGCTTTTCTCCTTAAAATATCTTTTTGTACATTTGCAAAAACATTGGTAACCAGTTGAGGACTTATTACACCAGGGATACCTTTTTCTTTAAATCCAGGTATTACCTGTTCAATCTTGGCAGCTGTGTCTTCTTCAACCGTTGGTCCCTCTGGCTTAAGACCTCTTGCAGTTGGAATAATACGTCTTACAACGCCTTCTTCTGCCGTTGGAATAGTTGTTGGTTTTCCTGAAGCATCTGTTCCTTCTTTTTCAACCATCTTTGTTGAGTAGTCGTAATCGGTCCATCTTGGATCTGACGTTTCAACGTTTGAGATTACCCTTTCTCCAGAACCAAACTTAAGTTTTTCGGCTACACCTTTTGGTGTGCGAACGTTTCCGGTTTCTGGGTCAATAGGAGTATCATCTCTGTACACTCCAGCTGGTTGTGGTTGTACATAATAACTTGGTACACGCATTTGGTTTATAGTCGAGTCAGTTGCTAGCTCTTGAAGAACTATGTTTTGTCGTCTTAATGATTCTGGGCTTCTTCTAATGTGTACCCTTCTAGGTCCTGATCTTTTAGGTTTACCAGTAGTTGGGTCTACTACTACTTGCTCAGACCCCACTACTTCCTTAATCAGGCCGCCTTTTCGTAGCTCCATCCCTACAACGTCTGTGTCAAGACCTACATCAATGATGTTTCCTTCGCTGTCTCTACGCACTCCATACCTGGACCCACGGGCTTCATCTTGCTTTTCGATACCTTCTTGTAGCTTAGAAAAGTAAGCTTCCTTTTCACTAGGCGTTTCAGCGTTAGGCTTAGTAGTAGACAGTTCGTCTACTGATTTACTTTCGCTTGATCCAGGTATAGTTCTAACAGCAGGTTGCTGTGATCTATCTACCCATGGGTACAACTGTGGGCTAAGATTGGTAACTGGAGTGTAATTACCAAACTCTGAGGGTTCAAGGGAAGCGGTGTAGCCTCCGGTTACTGTGTCCAACATTTTGTCGGCTTCAGCGAACTCTTTAGAACCTGCTTCCCCTACAGATCTTGTGTATGACTCAGCAATCTGCTCTTCGTATGGCGTTAGCGTTGATGATGTTTCATCTGGCTCGACAGCAAACGGTCCTCGTACAGTAGCCGTGCTTGGGCGTAGTGACTCCTTACCTGAGACTTTCATCGGTTGAGTTTCGGGAATGCCACCTCTTGTTTTTTGCCAAACGAGTTTACCGTTAGCATCTCTTTTCTGTTTACCTGTAGTTGGGTCCATAACTGGGGTTTTTACTAACTTAAACTCACTAGGGGTTCTGCGTACTGTGAAGTTTCCTCTGAATACGGGCTCAGCTACTCCTCTAGCCACTTCACCCTCACGCAAACGCATACGGTTTAATTCTGGGGAAATCAACAAGTTTGCAGCGGCAGCTAGCCTTGCAGCATCTACTGTATCCTTAAATTGGCCAGACAGTGCCGCTGAGGTTTGGCCAGTATGTAGCGCACCTTGCTCTAACGATGCAGCTTCTGCTAATGGGTTAGACCCCTGATCTGGGGCTGGGATTGCTCCAAGTTCAGACAAAGCTCTTTGCTCTGTGTCAGCAGCGGACCGTGCTGATCCTTTTACAATGTCTTTTCCACCTTCACCAAAGGTGATCGCTCCTTGTTCACCTTTTTCTACTAGAGAAGAGCTCTCGGTAAAGGGTGTGGTTGGTATCTCTACTTGTTCCGATACGTCTGCGGCTGTTTCATCATCAGATGCCCTTGGGGCTTCGTACATTTCGTTAGGTGCAAGATCATCACTTGCACCCTCTTTTCCCCATCCTTGCATATATAGAATGTGCGCTACGTATTCTGCAGCAGTGGGCTTTCTACCACGAAAGCCAACTCTTCCCATCTCGTCTGCATTAGCTCTGGGTATTTGTGGGGCAGGGGTTGTTGTAGCCCGGTCTCTGCCAGGTTGGGGAGTACCTAGCTGTGATGTTCCTCCTTGAATACGTGGTATTGCACCAGTACCTTCAAGTTGGGGGACTCCCTTTGGGTCTGGAACTACCGTGGTAACCCCAGTGTCTGGGTCAGTTACCTTAGCTTGCCCACGCTGTTTAAGCGACAGAGCTTCTTTAACGTCGGCAATCTTTTCAGTGGTTGGGAATTTTTCAACACGAGCTTGTCGTGCAGAGATTACATCAGCACGTTCTTGAGCAGTACCAAGTTTTTTAACTTGTGAAGCTGCTACGTTTCTAGTGGTTTCTGTTTTTGAAGATCCAAGTCTACGCTTTCTTTCTGGGTCTTCTTTATCAGCTTTTACCTCTTTAGATACTTTTGATTTTGCTGCTTTCTTTAAACCACTTAATTTAGCACGTACATCTGCGCTAGACGACTTAAACAGTGCTTTGAACTCTGGTGTGTTGGAAACGTCTACAACTTTGCCATCTTTAGCAGCGTAAAAACCACCTGAAGCGTCGATTAGCTTTTTAAGCTGAGCGGCATCTTCAGCTGATAACCCACTGAGGTTGGATGTGTCTTCGTTTGGGTCTTTGGCCATTGGTTACTCCATGAGAAAAGCACGCGTTACTTAATATAATACCAGTTATTTGGGTTATGGTTAACGTGTAACAGGCTTAAAAGAGATAGCGGAAATCGTTTCTCCGTTGTCTCCTGGAATGTCGTCAAACCCTATGATAAAGCATAGGTCGACCCCTCTTGGTGCTACGAAGCCTCTGGCAATAGCGCATGCCTTAACTGCTTGGTTAACAGCACTGGCGCCTATTGCTCGCATTTTAGGGGACTGTCCAGCGATTACTGACCTGGCTACAATCGACCCTACGCTTTGTGGATTGCTTCCACCTGATACTTTTACAATATCATCTACTGGTTCTTGGGACATAGTTTACTCCGTATGTTTAAAAGGTTGTTATCAACCCTATAATTTTACGAGTAACCGCCCTCTTTCAGCAGAGTAACAAAGTCATCTAACCGCATCACAACGTAGGTATCACCTAATGCTTTTTCACCTTTACCAGCCCGCTTAACAACTAAAGCTGGCATCGACTTGCCCAGTTTGGATGCTTGCTCAACAGTTGCGTCTAACCAACCACTTAGGTTTAGCTTACGTTGGTTTTTACACTGTATAGCAAGCTCTCTTTCGGCAAGATTGTTTCTGATTCCGTTGATATCTCCTGTGTCTTCACTACCTTTGAGGACAGTACGGGCGGCTTTTAGAAAACCATTAGCGTTTAGATAACGTTTAATAGACGTTTCAAACGATGTGCCTTTTTGTTTAGCTCTATTTGCCATAGTTCTGCTCTGCATACTTGCGCCAGTAGTTCCGGCCAATTCTCATTTTATCAAACATCACCTTGAGTGCGTGGAAATCTCTCTCACAGTCTTCAAGTGCGGCTCGCAGCCGTTTAAGCTCATCTGCGGCTTCCTGCATTACTGAGAATGGTGGCTGCTGATCATCCCAGTTTTCTAGCCGGGTAACAATGTCGTCAGTCATTGTGTAGCTTGTCGTTGATCTTACGAAGTTCATTTAGGATATCCTGCAGGGTATCATTGAGTCTGTTAAGTGGCTCGGTTGTATACCGGTAGGTATCTTGCTGCCGCTTAAGTCGGGCGTTTGCTTCTTTTGCTGCGGCGTATCCGTAGGGATCTGACATATCATGCTCCGAATCTTGATGTTCTGCTGTCTTTACTACTTAAACCAATTCTACGACTTAGCTCTCGCGAAAGCAACTGGGCCCCGCGTTCACAGGATTCAAATACAGCTTCAACGAGTTTACGATAAGCTCTAGAAACTTGATACTTCTCTTGCTGAGCAACAACCCTATGGTCGGTGTCTCGACGTGCCTTAGCAATGGTTACCCGGTCACCCTTAACATCAGACCCCCACTGCTCAATCAATACTTTTGCTTCTGTGATTCTACATAGGTTGCCATCCCTATCTTCATCAATTTCAGCTTGCACTAACTGGCCCTTTGTGTAAGATACCCAAGACATGAACTCTGTATACAAATCCATTAGGTCACTGTCGTCTAGGTCGTCTAGGTGGTCTGGTAGTTCTGGTGGGTTGTCTGACGGCCTAGTAGGCAGGGAGAACTTACTCTTAAATTTGGAGAGAGCAGGGTCTCCATCATCTTTTGGTATTACTCTCAATTCCAACAAACTTTCTTGTAGGGGCAGTATTTACAACCGTTAGCCTTACTATCAGATGCCCAAACTGGGCGCTCTGGTTCTGTGTTGTCCTCTAAGTGTGCAATAACTTTGCTGCAGTTGTTAAGAATTGGCTGCATTATTTCTTCTTGAAAGGTAACAGTAAATTCCTTTACCTCTTGGGTGGGCTTCCACTCATAGATGAACACTATTTTGTCGTGGCCTGTGCAGTGCATGTAGATGTGGCCCTGACGGACGTGGGACGCAAATGGCTTTTTTATGTTTTTCCAAAGGCCGTCTAGGGTTAGTTCACCACTTGAGTATGCTTTGTACAAGTTTGGGTGATCCCACCGCACGGTGCCAAGGCCAACGCTCTTTATTTCAATAAGGGCTTTGCCTTCCCCATCAACCAATTCTCCATCCGCGTGACCGAGTATGCGAAACCCATCGTCACGTACAGGTACCTCGCGATAAAGGACATTACTAGAATTGCACTGGTGGCAAGAGCTAGGAGAAACCCCGTACCATACTTCAGAGCACGACGCACATTCCCATTTGCCACCAAGGATGCCAGCTTGGTGCATCCACTTCTGCCACTTTGCATGAATCGCATGGCCCTCCTCAAACACATTTAATCTAGTCATATTATATGACTCATCTGAGGCAGGATACTTGTTAATTTTATACCATGCGGCTCTAGCACACCAGTCTTTCTTTGAAAGCTCAGAGGGATGCAAGTGGTCAGTGTCTCTGTGTTGGTTTCTCTCACGGTTGTTTACCACAAGCCGCTCTTGTATTACTGGTAGTATACGACCTTTTGACTTTATTGATTCTTTGTAAGTCTTGGCGTACCAAGGTGTCTCTGTCACAGACGATCCCCGTCTACTCCTACCAACATTTGGAAGTCAGCCTCGTTAAGAATTACGTAGTGTCTGCCCCCAAGGTCAAACTGAAGCACTGGAAGACGGTCTTCAAGGACACCGCGCTGAGTAAGATCAGCCAACTCACTAGCCTTAATTGAGTAGGACTTTAGATTGTTTGTGAGCTTGTTCTCAATAAGAAGCTCGTGAGTGCGCACGTCGTTCTTTCTAAGCCAACCAGACCCAGATCCTGCGTTCCTACTGCCTTTGTACATCTTGGCAGAACGCTTCTCCTGCTTCTTGGAAGCTCTCATAATCTCACGTTGCTGATCTGCTCTGTCTTCTCTACCGAATATCATAGGAAATACTCCTTTGCTTTCTCTTTGAGTTCAGATTGTAGCCCCAAGTCCTCGCGAACTCCAAGCAATAGGGCATCTTTTCCTTGCCACTTTTGGTCTTTGTAGTTGTAGTACGCTCCAGCTCTTGTGATTATGTCTGTTGCAATACAGATGTTAACAATGTCTTTGATCACATCAAAGTCACCTAGTTTGAATGATTGGCAGTCAGCAAAGTAGAAGTCAACAACAGCAACCTGTTGCGGTCTGTACGTCTTGTTCTTTAGAGTTCTGGCTTTAATGGTCTGACCTACTGGCTCATCTTTAAACTTCAACCACTCATCTCGTTTTACTTCTAGTCTTACAAAGTAATGAAAGTTCTTGGCTTTACCACCTGGTGTGGTGCGTGGGTCTCCATACATCACGCCAATCTTCTCGCGCCATTGGTTGATGATCAAACCAGTGCACCCGCGATCCTCGTTAATCAACGACCGCTTTTGCGCCTTGCTGCTCTTACGGAAAAACTTTCCAGTCAGTCTAGCTCCTAGACCCATGGAGAACTCATCCATCATCTTCTCAGCTTCATCACCGGGGACTAGTGCCGGAAGTGAATCTAGAACAATGCAGTCAACTGCCCTATTCTCCATTGCGCGAATAATAAGATCGTAGACTTGCTCCATTACGTTAGTCTCAACTACCCACAGGCGGTCTAGATCAACGCCGATAGCTTTTGCATAGTCTGGAACAAATTCTTCGGCGGCAATCCACATAGCCACCCACTCCGGGTCAGCAGCTTGGTTAGCAGCAATGGTCTTGTAAGCCAAAGCTGTCTTCCCTGATGACTCATCACCAATGATCTCAGACCATTGGTTCATAGGCCACCCGCCGCCAAGCATAAGATCAAAAGCTAGTACTCCTGTTGTAATACGGGGCACTTCTTCTTTTACCTGGTTTCCTTGTACAATAACTTGATCTCCATATTTCTTGTTAATAGAAGAAATAATGGATTCAAGGCTCTCACGGCCAGTTTCACTTTTCATTGTTTTCCTTGTTGTTATACTCCCCAAGAAGCTTGGGAGGCTTGGTCGTACATACCATTCCAACCGCATTCAAAGCATCGCGGTGCTGGGCTGTTACCGTTGATTGTTGTGTTTCCACCTTTAGCTGTACGCACAAATACGTTACCACTACCACACTCTGGGCAGGTTAGATTCCCCTGCTTCTTAGCAGCTTCTCCTCGACCTTCCCATAGATGCGGTTGTCTTAGGGCTTCACCCATGGTAATGGGTTCGTTTGATACAGGTTGTTGAGGTAGTGGAGTGTCTCTGTATGGCTGAGGATTAGAGTGAGTCAGCCCAGACGGTAGGCGTATAGGGATTGTAGTCGGTGGCATAGATGAAGTTGTGGGTCTAGAAGAAGTGGTTGGATTACCACTAAGTTTCTTAGACCACCAATCACTGCTCATCCTCGTCATCCTCCTCTAAGTCGTAATCGTCATCTGATAGTGCTGATGATAACATGAATCCTAGCAGTGACACAATATTAGTTTCAACTAATGATGGGTCATACTTCTCAGGTTCGACAATGTTCAGCATCTCTTGGTCAATTAGGTGAGCTATGGCTGCTATACCAAAGGCTGTAATAATGTTCTCTGTAGAGACAATGGTGTCCTCGTCTAGATCGCTAGTATCACGCAGGATGTTTACCATCCAGTTTGCGCATTCTTTTACGCTGTCTAGGATACCTGCGTGAGATAAAGTAAACCATTTTTGCATTATGTCCATGATTTCGTGTTCTTGAACTTCTGCAGAGGGAACAGAGAACCCTGCAGCATGCGCTAACTTCTGCCCTTCAAGTATAGAAAGGGTGAGGTAAAAGTTACGCTCTTCGACTGGACTTGACGCCATCATCACCCTTTCGCCTCCGACCAATTATACGCTGAGTGGCATGAAACTTTTAACGGAATACCATTAATAATGTTACCATCTCCCATAGCTAATACAAACTTTTGCTGTAACTCGTCAACTATCTGCTCTGGGACCATGGCTACTAGTTCGTCATGCACCTGGACTAAGATCTTTGATCCTGTCCCAGTTAGTACATTGTTTACATCAATCATGGCTTTCTTACATATGTCAGCAGCAGAACCCTGTACCACCGCGTTGACTGCCTGTCTCTCTGCTCTGGACTTTAACATGCTGTCATCCGAGCGCAGATCTGGCAGTCTACGCCGTCTTCCTGAGATGGTCTCAACGTACCCATTCTTGATACCTGCTTCAATAACACTCTTTTTCCATTTAGTGATGCCAGAGAACTGCTTGTAGTACTGATCGATGACGGAGCGTGCGTGTTCTACGTCAACTCCTGTGGTTCTTGCCAACTTTTGAGGGCCACCACCATAAGCCGTGAGAAAGTTAACACCTTTACCAAGCTGGCGTTCTTCTGGGGTAACCTCAGACACATCCTTACCTAGGATAAGAGCGGCAGCACCCGCGTGGATGTCCTCGTTGTTCAAGAAAAACTCGCTCATCTTTTTGTCTCCGGAGAACATGCACATAACACGAAGCTCGATCTGGTCGTAGTCAGCGACTAGCAATACATGGCCGGGGTTAGCTACGAATAAACCACGGACGCTACTGTCTCTTGGGATGTTTTGCAGATTGGGGTTGCTGGAGGAAAGTCTTCCAGTAGCTGTTCTATGCAGGTGGAACGACGGGTGCAGAGAACCTTTGTGTAGTTTGGTAAGTAACCCATCAACATAGGTTGACTTGATCTTTTTAGTTTCTGCCCAGTCTATAAGCAGCGGTACTACAGGGTGTTTGCTTTCAAGATTGCGAAGAGCTTCTTCATCAACCGATGCCGAACCCTTGTCGGTGTACTTGGTGGGCTTTAGCCCAAGACCACCCTCGCTTTTCTTGCTAAACAACAGTTGTTGTTTGTGCTTAGGGCTGTCTGGGTTAAACCCAGGAGGTGCGTAATCCATCATCCCAAGCAAGAGTTCATTTAGATGAGTGTCTAACTCTTTGCCAAGCCTAGTCATGGAGCGATGGTCTACGGGTATCCCGTTGTCTTCCATGTCCATCAACACACGGATAACCTCCATGTCTTGCCGAAGGCAGGAAAGCAACTGCTCTTTATTTTGGATCTTTTGCCACAGGACTTTGTATAGATGCCATGTCCACTTTACGTCTAGGTGCACGTACCTAACTGCTTTGGAGAATGGCACCTGAGTGATTATTGCACCAATCTTGCCGTCCATGTGATAGGGGTTAAAGCCCCCAAAATTGTGGGCAATCAGTTTGTCAAGGCTGTACTCAGAAAGATTCTCATTGAGAATGTGCTGGATAATCATCGTGTCGATGAACGGCCCATCGGGTAAGCGGTCGTTGTAATACTTGCGGATCGATCTGGCGTCAAACTTGACGTTGTGGCCAACCTTGACAACATCACTAAAGAAGATTGGTTCCAAAACTTTGAACACGTCAGTACGTGAAAGTTGCTCAGGAGCTGCTGAGTACTCAGCCGGTATGTAGTACCTAGCCTTTGCCATGGACTCTTTGCCATTTGCTAAGACTTTGCGGTAACCAAGAGGTGGTGTGGTTGTACCGTCACCCCGTTCTTCTGGTACGAGTATCTCACCATTTGGGTGGCCCATGGGTACGGCCCAGGACTTACCCTCTGTTGCTAAGCCAATCCAAAAGACTTCGTTTCTCATTGGATCTAGGGCCAAAGTGTTTTGCCACCTAGTGATGATGGCCTCTTTAGATCTAGCCAACACATCCTCAGATGTTGTTTTCAGAGTGCTTTCGTGCTGCTTCCACTCTTGTTCAATCCACGCAAGAACATCACTGTGACGTTCTACGTTGCCGCGTGTTTCTACGTCAAAAGCAAAAGCGCCAACACTCTGGATGTGTTGGACAATTTTGTGAAGCTCTTCAATTGAAGATACTACGTGGGGGGCCATGAGGCCCCCCACGTGGTTGTTGAGTTGTGACATATCAGTCAGACAAATCTTCCAATGCAATCTGGATGAGGTCCTTGCGGGACGGGATCTGAATGATATCGGCGGTGTACACAGACTTGTTCATGACCTTGAAGTCTGCTTCAGTCAGGGTATCGATGTTCCACTCTTCTAGGTCTCGCTCCTTGACCAGCTGGTGGTTGGTTGCGGAGGTAGCACCCTTACCCGAACGGCTTACGGCCCAGAAGTGCTTAGACAAAGGTCCTTGCCGTGGGTCAACGTGGAAGTTCTTGAGTTGGTCAATGACTCTAGGACCAACCTCGTAGGACTTCAGGACTGGCTCTGAATCAGGAGACAGCAAGACAACGTTGAACGCAAACCGTGTTGACGGACGGCTACCGGCATCGCACAGTGGGCAACCCTTGGGGTCGAGGTCGGCAATGCAGGTGAATGACTTCTGTCCTGAGCGCTCAACCCAGTGCTGTCTGTAGGTAGCGTAAGGCTCATCTTCAAGGAACTTGATGATGATTGGTTCTTCGCTAACACGAAGGCGTTGGGCGTACGGTGAGTCTGCGGACTTTGCCTGCTCTACTGCTCCCCATCCACGGCGGATGGCACTCGCGGCACTAACAGGTGCCGCGTCGTCGTCCTCTACTACCTTTGTCTGTCGGCGTACAGGAGCTTCTTCTTCCATCACTTCGGTATCGTCGTCGTCGTATCTTGACATGTTTTTCTCTTTTCTCTTGTTAGTTGGGCCACTTGTTTTTTATGTGTTTTCTGAAACCATCCCAATTGGCCTTGTTGGGATCGTCTATCTTGAAATGCTCAAGAGCATCCATCAAGAACTCTACCTGCTCCAAACTGTAAAGTCTACGACCTTTCAAAGTTTTTCCAGGAATTTGTTCGCCCCTTGGCGTGGGTGTTCTGTAGGTGGCTTTGGGTATCCACCCCTGTTGCTCCCACATCCTAATCGTAACTGGCTTACGATTCAAGCATTTTGCAAGTTCTCCTACTGTGTAGAACACCCGCTCTTCACCACTAATTCTAAAGACTTTACCTTTTGCTCCGTTGAAACGGTCGTCAAGTCGGTTGTCAGACTTCTTTGAAGAACGATTCTTTGGTGGGGTCTTTCCAGGGAAGTCTGGTAGATCATTGAAAAAGTCAAGAGGATCGCGTGGCACTTGTTGCCTCCATGTAGGCGTTCTTCCAGTAGTCACGTTCTTCCATCAAAAACTCAATCAAGGACACTGCCTGTTTAAAGCGTACTACGTCGTAAGTTCCACCAGTTGCAGTATGCACAACAGCGTGTGCTTTTAACCATTCGTAAATTTCACTCGTCGTCATAACTCTTGCTTTCTGAGAACTTGAAAGCCCACGTCTCTTTCTTTACATACAAGTTGTCTAGGGCTGGCTTTAGCTCTGGGTTTTCCCATACCTTACCAAGAAGCTTATCTTCATCCAGTACTCTAACTACCTCAGACACATCATCCCAAATGTTGTTCTCCTTGGCCCATGACTCAGCCTCCCTAGAATCTAGGTTAACCGAAACACGACGCTCTCTTTTGATCTGGAAGTCTCCAGCTCTCAGCCACTTATGTCCTTTGTCATCCTCGTCACCAAAGGTGTCTGCTTGGTCATTTAGCTCTTTCTTTAGTTGATCTAGTCTGACCTGGTACTTATCAATTAAGCTCTTAAGGTCACTGTATTCCTTGCTGATCAGGGCTAACTCCTGAGCAGGGTATCTACGGATAATCTTAACAACCTTTTCCATGTCTCTCCTATACGTGTGATTGTTTTAAGAAGTTTGAGAGGCTACCCAATGTAATGTCAAACCCACCCTTGTGGTCGTGGTGTTTCCCATCGACAAACGCTTCGTTAATTGAACGCTTTTGTTGCAGCATCTCATACTGTCTCTCTTCAATACTACCCTGCATAACAAAAGTTGCAATAGTTACATGGGGAAATTGTGAAGATAACCGGATTATTCGCGCTTCTCTTTGTTCTAGCTTACCGCTACTCCACGGGAGGTCATAGGATATCAGGTAGTTTGCCATCGGCAAGTCTACTCCGTATCCCCCAGCATCAGAAGATAAGAACAGACGTGTGTCTGGATCGTTTCCAAATAGCTGTTTTGCCTTGTCTTTTTCCTCAGCGCTCATACCACCCATGAACAGAACGCTGTTCGTTAACTTTGAAGTTGCTTGTTGAATCAGTCTTAGGTTCTCCTTAAAGAAGGAAAACAAAACTACTTTGTTTTTGGGATCGGCGGAGAGAACTTCCTCGATATACTCGACCACTGCATCTAATTTTGGAGACGCCGTAACCTTAGACATGAGTCCTCTAGAATAGATATCATGAGCATAAGCGCTGCCTTCATCAGGCCTCTTTGGATCGGCGTAAATTTCTGAGGATCTAACCACTAGTTGTGGGTTATCACACAGCATCCTTAGCACCGTTAACCTGGACATAATCTGTCCCTGGGCTTCGTTAGACTCAGGATCGTTGTAGTGCTTCCATAGGTTAAAAGACCCACCATGTTTAGACATAGCCTGTTGTAGATGGTACAACAAGTCTTTTGCGATTGACCTATAGAGGGAAGCCCCAGCCTCATCAAATGGTACAGGGATTACTTGGTGAATAATCTCAGGAAGTTGATCAGCGATGTCTTCACGAGTCTTTCTGATCATGCAGTGTGACAAGGAGTTGTGCAGCTCCATTAAGTTTCTGTACCTTAAGGGCTTACCCCAGTGATCACGCACAATGAATGTGCGGTCAAAGTCTGTGAACGGGCCAAGAACCGTTGGGTCTACGAATTCCATTATTGAAAACAGTTCTTCAGGTTTATTCTCAATAGGCTGTCCTGTAAGTGCATACCGGTACAGCATCGGCTTGGCAATCTTTTTAACTAACTTTGATCTCTTGCTAACCCGCGATTTAAGCATAGTTGCTTCGTCAACCACGATTGCCTGACAATCTACCTTTTTAAATAAGGTGAGGTCTCGCAATAAACACTCAGGGTTTACGATGATGAAGCGAGCTGATAAAGCTGATTTCCAACAGCGTTCGCGTGCTTTGACAGTACCGTCAATTACAACTACACGTGAGTTTGTAAACCTTTCAATCTCACGCTTCCACTGGTACTTCAGTGACGCTGGGGTAACAACTAAACAACGATCTACTTCGTTACTCTCAAAAAGGGATTCTATGGCGGCAATAGTTGTTACGGTTTTACCGGCGCCCATCACAAGCCCGAGTAGCACTTGGCCTCTGTCGAGCATTTTTTCGACAGACTCTTCTTGGTATGGGTATAGAGATCCTGTAAACATGTTAGGTAATCCAAGGTGGTAGGACAGTTGCGGTATCTAATCCTACCTTAATTTCCTCGTCTTCCATGTCACCTATGTCCTTGCAGTCTGAACCACTGTAGTTCCACCACAAAAGCCCTGCTCTTGGTGTACCTATTGCTTTGTAAATCTTTTTACTAGAAGCAATCCCAGCGTCATCGTTGTCCATAGCTACAACAATTCTATCAGCGACATACAAAGTTAATCTTAGTTGTTCATCAGATACATACGCACCGAAGGTACCTAATGCCTGAGCATCTAACCCAAGAGATGCAAACCGAACTACGTCCAATGGCGATTCAACAAGTACAGCTGTAGTGCTTCTAAAGCGTTCTATGCCAAATAGAGTCTTGGACTTTTTTACTCCGTTTGGGTAGTTCAGCACACTACCATGCTTCTTCTCTTGCCAACCCTCTAAGCGACCTGTTGGCGACATTATCGGTATGGCCCAGGCTCTGTGATCTTTGTTCCACCTAACGCCATGCTTGTGCGTTAGCTCTGGGTCAAGGTTTCTTGACTCACACAAAGCTTCTGGTACTCTTGCGAACCCAAAGAACACATCTCGATCTACGTAGGTTTCTTCTTGTACGATCTTTGGTGCTTTTAGGGCTTCAAAAGAAGACTCAACCAACATCTTCTGTATGTCAAGAGAGTTGGCTCCACCAGTCAGTTCGTACAGAAGTGAGGACAAAGACCCTCTGGCTCCGCAGGAAAAGCAAATCCATAGTCCGGTGTTGGCATTCATGCTCCATGACGGGGAGTTGTCATGTCGCCCAACCGTCCTAATGTGAACAGGGCATTTACCGGTGATCTCTCGTTCACCAACTCGCTTGATCTCTACGCCCACTGACTCTAGGACTTGAGCGATGTTAATCGAATGAGGGGTTGATGTAGTCGTCATAGTCGTTTACTTCCTCAAACTCCATAGTAGACCAGTCCCACTTTACATGCACTTCTCCAGTTGGTGCAGTTCTTGCTAGGACAACTCTGATAATTGCTTGATCATCAACGTCTGGGTTGCGCTCTACACCAAGGATCAAGTCAGCGTCCTGTGCAAACGACGAGGTGTAACCAATTGCGTCAGCTGTAACTGCTCTTGTCTTTCTGTTCTGTAGCTTCCAAGAGAGAACCTGAGTAGTGGCTACGACAGGAATGTCAAACCGTTGGGCAAGTCGCTTTAGTGCTCTAGTGATGTTGGTCAGTGCTTGTGGGGAACCCTTGGCTTCACCCTCTTCATCGTCCATCAAGTACACACCGTCGACAACAAGCAAGTCCGGTTGATACTCCTGTACTTTGCCAGCCAGAGCTGTGACAGTAGTTAGAGAAGATGTGTCTTCGCTAAACACAAACGGTTGCATGTTCTTTCGGAGACTCAATGCACGCTTGATTTTTGCCATGTCCGCATTTGACAAATCTCCTGAAAGTATCCGTGTGTAAGGAACTCTGGAAATAAGTGAGTCGTACCGAGCTTCCTGTTCCTCAATACTCATCTCAAACGAAACAAACAATGGTCTCTTGCCGTGGATGTGTGCTGAGTTAGCCAAGATCAAAGCAAACAATGACTTTCCTCGCTTGGGCTCTCCAGCAAAGACAATAAACTGTTGTGGGCGTAGTCCGTGAGTGATTCTGTCAAGACCATGAAACCCTGTTGGTATACCACGCAAAGCGTTTGGTGTGTTGCGCATCTCTTCGTAACGAGACATGCGGTTTTCCCAGTTTTGAATGATATCAATGTCACGAAGTCTTGACGATTCAACTGACGCTTTCTGTAGACCAGCCGCAAGAGCGGCCATTGCGTCGTCAATATCATTGTTGTTGATTGCAGGTATGGCGTGAGACAAAGAATCCATGATGGTTCTCTGCCGATAAGCAGACAGAACCTCATCGATCAATCTGGAGAATGTTTCGCCTGATGCATCCTCCAAATGAATGTCACCAAACTCTTGTGAGAATACCCGCTCAGTCGGTACTGCTCCGTGTGTTCTTTGAAAGTCAAGTAGCCAAGACCACACCTCTACCCACGACCCAGTGAAGTGATCAGGCTTTAGTCCTGCTCGCACTGGCGTCGTCATGTCTTTTTCTTGAATGATTTTTGAAACGAGATACAGCTCACTGGAAGCCATCAAATTCTCCAAGCAGTGTTTGGTTGAACGACGTGAGCTCGTAAGCCTATCGTGAAAGCATCATCGTCGTTGGCAACGTAGACAGTTTTTATTCCCCGGTTGTAACGCAGGTCGAGAGCATACTCTTTGGCTGACGGGTAATACAACACGGTTGTGGTAATTCCTTTCCGAAGGAGCCAGTTGTATATAGGGTCTACGGCGTCCTGTGAAAGAAACGTGATTACGTCAGTACCGATGTGAAGCCTGTTTGTACAGTCTGCAATTGAACGAACCGATAGGTCGTTCGGCTTCCACATTGGTATAGCTGACTCCCAATTGTTGGCTCTCTCGTACAGACGATAACGAGTTTTTGAAGTAAATCCTTCAGGTGGGTTTGCCAAAACCCCTTCCCATATACACGATTGGGCAATCGTCGTGTAATCGGATATATCCCCACGCTCCATTATGAAACCCTAATCTCGGTCATCTCCGTTGTCGCTACCTTTACACGATCACCGTACCGACGATTGAAGTCCATGACTCCCATGGTTGTTGTAATGATCATGGATCTAGTGTCTTCGTATCTGCGTCTAATCAAGCTACCTATCTCATGTGTTGAAAAGTCTGTCTCTCGTTCCTGCCCAACACCATCAAGCATCACAATGTCAAACACACCCTGAATGTATTTTAGTAGGTAGGGCATGGAGTACATCTCTGGGAGCAACCCACCGTCCTGCTCAAAGGTGTCTTTCAGCATGTCGATGTACCGATCACTGCTAACAAATCTCCCAGACAGTTCATTGTTTGCGACTAGCTGAGCAAGAACGGCTTGAGCAACAACGCTCTTGCCACAACCAGACTTGCCATGCAAGAACAGACTGTCTCCTGGTTGGTAGTTTGCAATCCACTCTGAAACGTCAGACTTTGTTGAATCGCTGACTTCTAGGTTGTCTAGAGTAAACGACAACCACCTAGTGGGTATGCGGGTGTGAAACAGGCGCTCGTCAGTTGAACGATTGCGCCACCATTTTTCTGATTTCCAATCAGTCGGAACTGGGAAGGTCTGAGCCGTTGCTTTCCGAATAATAGCCATTTTCAATTATGCTCCAAAATTGGTTGTCGATTTCTGCAAAGTCGAGAGTCCGTGACTCTATCCAGTCTTTGAACTCTTGTGGGTCATCAAATGATGATGTGACCCAATTCACAAAGTGAACAAGGTCTTCAAAACTTGCGAATGCAAACACACCGTCATACCCCATGAGAACCTCTTCTGTAATTGTAAATTGCTGACACAATCGTATCAGCAGCGGGTCTCAAGGATGAGCGTGTTTTAGCAAGCAATTCTTTTGGAAGTGTGATATCGGAGAGGGTGCTAAGGAGCTCATCTCTATCGCAATCCTCTGTATTGAGATGCCACTTAACCAGCGAGTTAAGGGCTGAAAGTTTATTTCTAAACTCTGGAACTGAGAAGTCCGCAGTTGATTCAATAACTCTAGCAACTACTTCTGGGTAGCGATAGCACGCGTCTATTGCAGTCATAATCACGGTGTTGCGCAGGTGTTTGTCTGACGATGAGTCCCACGGTAGTTGTACGTTGTCTCTGTTGAAATCGTTAAGCATCAACGTGAGCACCGGGCTGGTGTCACTATCCAGCTCAGTTTCAACCTTTTCCATCAATGACTGCTGTACAGCTTTGCTAGAGAACATATGTACTGGTGAATCTGCTGACCGCATACGGTCTGTGCTGAAGAACTTATCAATCATTTTTGCAATGGATGCCCGTGTCAATCCTGAGTCAAGCAACAACCGCATGGTTCTTCTCAGTATTTGAGTTTCTTGGAAAGTGTAGGAGCAACTCATCACTGATCGTGGGTGATATACGAAGTAGTTTACTAGGTTGTTTACCTCTGGACGCGGTTTGCGTTTTACCGGTTCTTCAACCTTAGAGATTTCGTTTGGGTCTGCACCTAAAATCATGTCTACAACCATACCATCCTGGCCATCGGCCCTCTTTATAGATTCTGTATTTTCTCTATTCAATAGTAGTAATACTCTAGGGGTTTCAGAAAACCCATCGCACGCTGGGATTTCAATCGTTTTGATAGGGTCATGTGTGACCCCACCCCCTACCCCGAATGGGGTCACTGGTGTGCCTATCAATGGGTCATCCATGACCCTATATGGGGTCACTGATGACCCTATTACTTGCTGTGTGTAGTGTACCGTGTAGGTGTTTGGGCTTGGCTTTTTGCCAACCGTAACACCAATTACAAAGTTATCGGACAACCACTTGAGTGATCTCTTTACAGTTTCTTTTGAAGTGCGGGCGACTTTCGCTAGGTCTACCACAGACACAGTTACCGACTTATCGTGCAAGTTTATCATTGACACAAGGCAAGTCAGAATCTGTAGGTCGCGTGGTTGCCCATGCTCGTTTATGTAGGCCAAGGCCCACTCGGGCACGGCTATAAATCGCCCACCAAATACGTTGCTAGTTCCCATTGGACTCGGAAGCGTAGCGGGCGGATTTGCAATCCGCAACGATTGTTGAGGTGGTATTATTTGGGGTGACCGTTTGACTAGGAGCACAATGGAAGAATTAATTAAAGCTTTAAAAGTACTCATGTCTGACGTGGTTACATTCTACTTCATGGCTCATGGGTATCACTGGAACGTGGAGGGGCAAGACTTCAGTCAGTACCACGGGCTGTTTGCCGACATTTATGAGGATGCTTACGGTTCAATCGACCCCATTGCTGAGAACGTTAGAAAGCTGGATGACTACGCGCCATTTAGCCTAAAGAAGTTTAATGAACTTACCACTGTAACGTTTAAAGATGTAGAACCTACTCCAAAGGCCATGGCCAAAGCTTTGCTCACCGCAAATGAGTCAGTCATTAAAACTCTAAACGATGTTTTTAAAAAGGCTACCAAAGCAGACCAGCAGGGCATAGCTGATTTTATTTCCGGTCGTATTGATATGCACCAAAAATGGGCGTGGCAACTCCGCGCCTCGACTAAGTGAGGTATTTATGGCAAAAAGTCCAGCATGGCAACGTAAAGAAGGTAAAGATCCCGAGGGCGGGCTAAACGCTAAGGGTCGTGCTTCTGCAAAGAAAGAGGGTCATAACTTAAAGCCCCCCGTGTCCAAAGAAGGCGCAGCAAGGTCCAAGAAGGATGCTGCTCGTCGTGAGTCTTTCTGTGCCCGCATGGAGGGTATGAAGAAAAAGAACACTTCAAAGAAGACCGCAAACGACCCCGACTCACGCATCAACAAGTCACTTCGTAAGTGGGATTGCTGATGGCTGCTAAAAAGAAGGCCGAATCAAAGGTCAATGAGGCTGGTAACTACACCAAGCCTGCTCTGCGCAAGCGCCTGTTCAATGAAATCAAAGCTGGCACCAAGGGCGGCGACCCAGGTGAGTGGTCTGCCCGCAAAGCCCAGCTTCTGGCTAAGCGCTACAAGGAAGCTGGCGGCGGGTACAAGGACTGACCATGGCTAAAGCTAAGCCGCAAAAGGATCTTGATAAGTGGACTAATGAGAAATGGCGCACCTCTGACGGCTCCGAATCCAAAGGCAAGAAGCGCTACCTACCAGACAAGGCATGGGACTCTCTATCCCCATCAGAAAAAGCTGCCACCAATCGGGCAAAAGCAAAAGGTAATGCCGAAGGCAAGCAATTTGTGAAACAACCCGATAAGATTGCAAAGAAGACAAGCAAGTACCGGAAGGGAGGTAACTAGTATGTGTGCATCATGTGGATGTGGCCTTAAGGACAAGAAGGACCCCGGCTATGGCAAGGGTCCCGCCAAGGGCAAGAAGTCAGCACCTGCCAAGAAGGCAGCTCCCAAGAAGAAGTGAACTCACTAGTTACCTACAGTTGTAGGTACAAGAAATAGCCCCAGGATTTTCCTGGGGCTTTTCTCTTTGTGTCAGAAACTCTTACAAGTTTGATTGATACTCTAAGACTACATCCATGATCTTCTGTAGAAGATCCTTATTCATCGAGAACCCAAGTTCTGTACCATCGTTGAACATCAGTAGAACCGTGCCAACATCAAACTTTGATTTTGGTTCCTCAGCAACACCACCTGTTAGGGCGTTGATGGCTTCTTCCTTAGTCTTCACATCAAACCCAGCATTTGCTGCCATACGCTTAACCGACACTGCTGGCATCACTTCTAAAGTTTCTCTGTCAAAGCTGCTCGTGTCTAGATCTAGAAGAGTGTCAATGTGCGCTTCTGCATTGCTCTTTGCAACAATCTGCATTTTTGATGTGTCGTCGTTGTTTGAAGACACAATCAAGTCAGAGTCCTCAACAATGATGGGAACCAACCCGTTTGTAAGCTCCAATGATTGGATGCCCATGCTAATTGCTGTTGAGGCAAGGAACAATGATCTCTGAGGGTTCTCCTCATCCCACATGATCAACGCAGCGCTGTCCTCATGCTTTTTGAGGCACATCATGATCTCTATGTCTACTGCATCGGCTTGGGTTACTTCCGTGGCCAGCTTTTTAATTGCATTTGGTAATGGGCGTCCTTCCGTAGACTCAACTACTTGGTAGTTGATCTCATTGTCAATGAGCCAGTCATACACATACTCAAGAGCTGGTGATATCTTTTTGGTGCCGTACCAAGGAATGATGTACTGTGCGTTACCACTATCGGACAGTGACGCCACAATGACTTCTCTAGGCACATCTGACGTTCCTAGAATCCCGTAAGTCGAACTCTTACTCAAGTTAGCTCCTATCTAATGTTTTTTCTGTAAGCGGAGTCTCCAAGAAGCGTTAGTAATCGGAGAACTGAGTGAACTGTACCAGATATGGCAGCTACTGCAGCACCACTTACAAAAATATTCTCTACCTTCATAACCACACATACACCGTATGAAAGCACTAGAGAGGCTAGGAGCTTCACCCATGGCATTGCCTCTTTGGGAAGCAGAGAATCAATAAACTGCAATATCTTGTACACAGCTAAACTAGCTATGAGTAGCTCCATCTTATTCTCCCGGTATTTTGTCGTATGTAAAAGTGTACTTGTAAGTTGGTAGTTTTGTTATAGAACCACCGGTAGTCTTATAGTACCCGTTACTATACAGTGTTCCAGACGATATGGACTCTGTAACAGGAATAATATACTGCAGAAGTCTGTCTATAACGTTCTGTGTTTTTGCCCAGTTTGACGAGAATACTGACTGAGAATCATTTGGGGTGCCCTTCCACCTGTAGTCAGATATCGACCCAGTAGAACCAATCAACCATCCGCCCCGTACGGTGTTACCATCAAAGTATTCACCAATTGTGTTTCTTTCAAGAAGGGCGTATTTAAAGTCAGCGTATGATATGGAAAAGCTACCAACGCTGTTTGCAAACTTAATACTAAGAACTGCGTTTGTGTAGGTAGTAACACTGCTTGGAACTTCTAATCTCCAGTACTTCTTCCCAGCATACTCTTGAGCAGTGATGTCTGTGGTTATCAAGTTGGCTGACCCACCTGATGCTCCTCCAGCGTAGTAGAACGATACTGACTGAATAGAATCTTCTACGTAGTCAGCAACGTCGCTTTCTGTTGGTACTGAGATTGAGAAGTATAGGATGTCCCCACCTGTTACTTTTACGTACTTGGGGCTTCCCGGAGAAGCGGTAGAAGCTGTCTCTAAATAAGAGTAGAGGGCATTGGTAGGGTCTGGAAAGCTTACCCATCGCTCTGTCGTGGCTGTTCCCGAACTCAGAGTAGTTGTGGGCGTGTCTCCACCGTCATAAAAAATAGTTTGGGCTTCACCTAATACACCAGAATCATACGAGATTGCGCTGTTACTAACAGTGGGCTCACCACCATCGATACCCGACGCAACCCCATTTACAAATGCTGGATCATAGAGAAGGTTAACTCTTTGCGGGTAAACACTTATAGTCTTTAAGGTATCGTTTATCTCAACGTCAGCCCCACACAGAGCTTCTAGGTGTGCTTCTATCGAAGACTTAGACCCCGCTCTCTTCTTTAGTCTAGAGAAGTTAACTAAGTAGTCTCTAAGTCTCTGAGATCCAACGTCATTAGTTTGTAGGGTAACTCCTAGATCCTGAGCGACATAGTTTAGTAATTCTTCATCCGCTACTAACGGGTCGCGCATCGATAGGGAATGTCTAAGTGTTGACTTTATTTTGTCTAAGTCCCAACTAAATATAGACAGGAACTTACGAAGATCCCCAGAACTATTCTCATCCAAGGCTCGATAGTGCTCAGGAATTTTTGAGTAAAGATCTTCCAAAGAATCTTGGTCAACCGGTAGCAGCACTGGGATCTTTGACACGATTTCGTAGTAGTCATCACCATCGTGTGAGCGGTACCTAATGAACATTGAGTAGTACGCCCAGCTACCTAATACTGGTGTATGCACATGCTTTTTTGAATCTCTAGTTTCAACTAGAACAAATCCCTCTGAGATAGTATCTGGGCACCCATAATTAGAGTACACAATTAAAACCGAATACGGTTTTACCAAACCTGGGTTTGATGGGTCTGTGTCGTACAAGGTAAGATCCCATGTAAGAGTGGTTTCTTGGTAGCTAGACGCCACTGCTTCAAAGTACGCTGCGTTATAAAGAACATTACCAACAGGTACAGCTGTACCAAGTGTTGGTCTAGCTTGAACTCCGTCACCACGTATGTACGCTGCTGAAGCAGAACCCGTAGCGCTAGCAGACCCCAGTGATGCCCCAACACCACCTGGATAATACTGTAGATAAGAACCACCACTTGGTGCAGAGCTGCGTACTACGAAAGATTTGCGGGCCATTAGTTAGCTACCCATCCCTCCAGCAAACGTCAATGTTATATTGCCCTTTCTGAGAATATGTGTAGGGTCAAGCACTGCGTTTACTGTATTAGAACCATCTTCTATCGAAAAGTCAGATATTTCGATGTAGTCAACCCCTGTAAGATTCATCAACAATTTGTATACCTCTCCCCTACGAATCTCTTTTCCAAAGTCTGCATTATCAAATGTAAATAGCCCATCAATGGCGTTTCTAACATTTGCTTCGACCCAGCTACTAACGAACCCTTCGGAAACTTGTATAGACGCAGTTATGTCTAATCGTCTTAAAGTCACAGTACTAGCTGCTACGGGTGTTACGCCAATCATACTTCTTGGGGTCAACTTTTCTATAACGTCATTTTTTAAAGTTGTTGGAACGGTTATTGAATAGCTAGTGGTAGTCAGGAAGTCACTGACAAACGGTAGTGCGTAGATTGTTACCGATGCCCCAGCTGAGCTGCCCAGGGCAGATGGTGTATACGAAGAGATAGCTTTGTATACCCCAGAAACCGTTTTAGCAATGTCCGCGTAGTCCTGTAGGGTCACAGCTCTATCCTGTGTGCGTATTGATGAAATGATATTTGACTTTAAGCTTTCCGCAGTCTCACCGTTTGTACCGCTGGTGGTAGCTGTCGATGATGAGATCGTAATGTAACTTGGGTGGTTTTCCACAAAAGAAGAAATTAGGTTAGCTCCTAAGTTGCCATTAACCCCGGAGCTTCTAGTGTAGGAAGCTGTTATCTTAGATCCAGCTGGTGGAACAAACCCGTTAATACGGTTACCAAAACTAACCTGAACTGTTCCAGCGGACGTTAGTTTAACTATAAACCCTCTAGACCCACTAGACATGTCTGATATGTCAGCGTACTGTAGGTATGGGACATCTACACCGTCTTCTGTTACGGTTATCTCTATTGAAGATATCGCTGGATCAGTAGTAGTTAGGATGTACGACTGGTTGGGAGAACCGGAGGATGAGGTAGTTAATACGTCGTTGGTGACTAGCTTTCCTTCAACGACTTCAACTTCTTCTACCGTTCCTGGGGCTATGGTTATAGCGTTTGTGGTGTAAAAATTGTAGTTAACATTGTCAAAGTTTGCGCGAAGTTGAGAGTTAATAGGTAGCGTATACGCAGAAGCACTGGAAGAGTTTGCTATATATACAGAACCTCTTGCAGATTCACGACCGCTTGGCTTGTACCCAAACATGTTGGCATAGGCCAACAAGCTCTCTCTTTGTGTTGCTGTGGAGATAAAGGATTCCCTACCGGTGCGGTCAATGTAATAGTGAACTATGTCCCCGATATACGACCATAGGTCTACAAATAACATACCAAAATCAGACGCGTCTCTGTCAGTCCATTCTGGGGCTACTGTAGAAGCTCTAGCAAGTAAGTCCTGGCGGATAGTACCGTAGGTCCTACTTGCGTAATTAAATGTTTGGTCAGATGTCATTAGTTACCTACACAATCGTATCTTCTGTAATTAACCCAGGAACAGCCAGTTTAACTCTCCCAGTCCTATAGTTTCCTAGTGGTAGTTTGTATGTAACATATACATTTAAAGTTGGGTCATCGCTAGTCAGTGAATCAAGGTCAAAATTCATATCAATTATTTGAGCACCCGACACCTGACCCTTTAAGTCATATATAGCTTCTATTTTAGCATCAGCTAAAATAATTTCATTAGGTGTATCATTTACAAGTAGTTTCATGTCGCTGCCGAACGTTTGGTTTAAAATACGTTCTCCACGCATTGTGGTTAACACAGCCTCTATTTTTTGGTTGGCGATAGTACCCTCGTCCGTTGTGGAGTTTATCTTCCCACCTACGAACGAAAACGGTATCTTTATAGACTTCATGGTTACTCCAAACTATATACCAGTGTCAATATTTGCTATAGCGTAAACTTTATTAAAGTTCTCACCTTCAACTGCAACAATTAACTGGTTACCATCAACAGGGGGCCAGCTAACTGCCGGGGTCTTGGGGGTGTGTAACGCTATTGACTCATTTGCCCCAAGTACGCTTGGGATCTTTACGTATACTTCATCCCCAGATACCCTAACCACAAGGGCCCTGTGCAGTGTTATATCTGAGCTAGGCATATTCCAACACCCTAGCTGTGCTAGCAATCCATTCTTCATTAAAACTCATCTTGTACTCCGGTGGTATTTGAAATGTAGTGACATTGGAAGTATCAACAACCTGGTTAAACTCATCTGATTTTGCCAGGATTAACTCTGTTACATAGTTCTCTGATTTAACAAAATGAGTTACGTCAGATATATACCAGAACCCATCGAACTTTGAGTCAAACCCATCAAGATAAAGTATGCCACCAGGCACAGCTCCTCCGCCATACATTACGTTAAGTTTTGCATTGTAAATTGAGTTGTACTTGTCGTATGAATCTATAGTTCTAACACCCTCTTCTAAAGAGTTCAGAGATAGCGTAAGAGGTTTTTTAAATAACTTAGGCGAATCAGTCGATCCGGGAAAGTACTCAGAGGTTTCGTCTACTACTACATGTATGTTATTTTGTGAATCCAAAACAGTAACCACATTTCGACTGCGGTCTCCCGAAGACGAGATCTTTCCTAGGGTTGCTTCAAAATTAAGCACATAGAATGGCCTGTTTTCTTGAGTCCTATTGCTAGTTAAAGCTCTATGGTAAGACGATGCTCTGCCAGTAAATTTGTTTCTGTCCCACAGATGAAGGTGTGTTCCGTGTAGAGAAAATGACAAACCAAACTTCTTGCAGACTCTATTTAAAAACGACCAGTCGCTTTCGTTTGACTGAACTAGACGGACAGGCTTATAGGAGTCCTTAGGGTAATCAACGCTAAATCCATGAGTGTCTGATATAAAAGTAACGATCTCTGTAAGTGTAGGGGTTTCCCATACTTTTGATCTTACTTCTTTCATGACCATTGATGCCCCAATGCAGTACACCTTTGCTAGCTGTATTGGGCTTTTGTTGATCAGCCCGTCTTTTGCGTTATGCATTGGTTCAACATACGAAACATACCCAACAAACTGTTGTGATGTCCCCACACCCTCTCCAAGGGAAAAAGTTACGGGTACTCCTATGTAATCAGTTACTGCGGCTGCTGGAACGCCAGCCATAGTTACGATTAATAAGTCGTGTTTGTTCTCGGACAACGAAAGTTCGTATTCAATAATAGTCGTGTGGTCTAATGGTACTCCGTGTATTTGGAATCTGCAGCTTGCAGAAAACTTGTTTATAGAAGGGCCAATCATATTGGAATCCTAAGTGTTGTACCAATTGGTATTCTATCGGGCCATTCAACTTGAGGATTAATGTCTGCGATTTCCCAATAACGAGATTGATCCCCTAAAAATCTGATACTTAAGGACATAAAGGTATCTCCGGTGACTGATGTGTACACAGAGTACCCACTTGCAACAAACCTAGTTCTTGAAGCAGTTTGACCAGAACTGTCTAAAGAGTATCTATCAGTAGAAAAGTATTTTGTCTTCATAGTTTAAATTGGCAGAACAGCCAACGACCCCCATCCCAAGTTCAATGAAGTTGTAAAACCAAAGTCACTACCTAATTTAACAGCGGTGCTTCTAACCCCTCCTGGAGAAGCCTTCTTATATACACCAGCTGCCGTTTCAATTTCATACACAATTACTGCATCAACTACTATAGAGAAATACTTGGAGCTTAGTCCGTGTACATTGTCTACTAACTGTAGTAGAGAGTCTAATCTATCTCCACCATTCTCTACTGTTATTTGATATACCTCTTGTGGCATTCCAACTAACCCTCTAAAGTTTATATCCGGACCGCTCCAGTCTGGATTAATTTTTTCAACTTTTGATGATAGCCCGTCGTAATAAAGCCTTTGTGTGTTTTCTATAGCTGTGTTTATTTCAGGTGTTTTACTAGGAAAGTCGATCAACGCGCCAGAATAAGCTGCTGCAACTCTGGCGTCTGCTTCATCTGCTACAGATTTATTTTGGGCATTTTTAGTACTGGGGGTTATTGGGTCAGGAGCAGTATTTAGACTGTTTGAGTCATCATTGGTGGCCTTCATGTCCATAGTCCAGTTTTGCGGATCTTTAGCGTAGTCATCCCACTTATCTGCTGTGGCAATTTCCTTACGAACAGAATACTTACCAACGTACAGACCAGAGCCTGTAACAGCAGTAGATAAAGTAGAGAAAGGGGTTTTTCCAATCTTGGTTGCGTTAAATGTGTCTGCATCGTTTTGCGTTGCAAACGGGCCAAATATGTGTGCTTTTACTTCAAAAGTAAGTTTTGGGTTAGATGACTGCAGTTTTTCAAACACATCTTCTTTTATTCTTTTTTTGCTTTCTTCGCTAGGAGAAATTCGCACAGACAACTGTGGTTGAAAGTGTGGTGTTCTGTCTGTTAATGGGCTTTGAAGCATATATAGTGGGTCGTAATCCTCACTACCACCATCAACGGCGATATTTGATTTGGAACCAGTTCCAATTGGTGCTCCAGCGTAGTTTGGAATCGATGGACGAGTGTACCAAAACCCCTTGGTAGCGTATAACCAAAAAGGTTGGTAAGCGTATCCAACTGTAGTTGGAATGTCATTTAATATAGAATCATAAATCTCAGTAGAGTACTGACCCTGTGCGGAATCGCCAGGTTTGGTTATTACTCTAGGGTCACTGGAGAACCCAACCGTAATGTCGGAAACAGCTCCAGACAGCTCAAACCCAACAGACCCTAACTCACTCACAGCAATTCTATCGTTTTCTGTGTTTTGTCTTGCAGTTTCATCAAGTTGCTCAGTTATAAATGTTTTTGCTCTAGCAAATCCAAGATAAGTAGCTTGCATAGTTATGTAAACTTTACACTGAGTAGGGATCATTTTTGTACTAAATTTAGTAAACAAAACTTTTGTACCCATAACAAATCCATCAACCATAAACACTGGTGAAAATACAACACGACATGGTTGAGGAATTAAGAAAGCTGAGTTCCCTACGTTGAAGTCTGCCATGAATGTATTTATAGATGACGATTCGGGGTTAGACACAATGCTATTTAAGAAGTTGGCCGTTGCTGCCGCATTGGGGTCGTCACCATAGGTGTCTTCTGACGGGTCTAATAGAGTTTGGTTTGCCTTAAACTCGGTAGTCTCTGAGTTGTATTGCAGGTTTAAAGAGTTGTAGTTTTTTATAGCAAATTGTCTAACGTCATTCTTTAGTTTTGCCTGCTGTGCTTCAAGCAACTCTTCACTTAAACCTTGACCTATGATTGAATACAGAACACGTAAATCATGAAACACCCCCACGGTTCCTGGAGACTTAGTGTTAGGAATTGGTTCTCCACCCTGAGAAACAGTGCTGTACACGGCTGAGTTAACTTCCATTGTTCTGTCAAAAATTAGCTCAAAGTTGAACATTGCATTGCCAGCCATTGGTTGGCGTAGCTGGTTTGGATCTTGAAGAATAGGCAAATACATGTCTTTTCTAGCTTCAATGACATGTTCAATGTCTTGAGGGTTAAACTGAAAGAAACACCTAACATCTGGGAATTTTGGTTGGTTTTCTCCTAGGTCTGTCATTAGGTTTCTCATAAACCCACGCGTTAGCGTAACACTTTGGTTATTGGCGTTAGATAGGGAGCCTTGCCCAAGTCCACTAAAATCAGAAACTCTAGCAATATTTGTTGGATACGAAAATGGTTGGTTTTCAACGGTTAGATCGTTGGTTACCTCACCCTGCCTAACACCGGGGGGTAGTTGCTGAAATAGTGAGTCCCTGCTTGTCTTATAAGACATACTTACGCTCTCCTGATCTTATCAAGGTTTGTTTCTTGTTCGATTAACTTTGCAATCCTCTTTGCCATTAATCTTAAATCATACTCACTTATATTCCCTGCAGTACCAGTTGTCTGCAAGTTTATTACTGGTGATATAGTAACTGTACTCCCTTGATGAACAACTGAAGAAGTTCCAGACGATTGGGACACCGGCATAATACTTGGAAGTGATACTGGAGAAGTTGAACCACTACCTGGCATCTGAGGATCACCGGCAAATCCAGCCATTTTTTTACCAACGTCCATACCAGATATCATCTTTTGAACTCCAGATGTTCCGGTCATGTTAAACGCAGCGTTTATATCATATCCAGAAGCTTGTGATTTTTCAACGTAACCATTGAATATTCCTAGCATTGTTTTTCTACCAACTGCGGATAGTACTCCTCTTATTTCGTCAACCGTTGGGTTGGGTTTTGACAAAACGCTCATTAATGCGGAGTTGTTTGTACCTAGGTGCAGCGCGGTGTATTCAACACCTTGTGAAAAGCTGTCAAAGTTTTGCACAGGGAACAAGCCACCACCGTTAACGTTGTAGTTTGTTTCGGCTCGTTCGTATCCTGTAGCCGGATCAACACGGTTGTTGCCAGAGACTACGTTCATTGGGTTGTATGATCCACCAGTACCTTCTTTGTCGGACCATGATCTAAGTAACATGATTTTTTCAGGGGTTATGGTGTAACCCCACCTTCTAAGGAGCGCCTCTGAAAATTTATTAATGTCAACACCAAAACCAGGTCTAAATGAATTTGTATAACGGGAGTTTCCACCCATGGCTACATGGGTATTAGTATTTGCTTGCTCCATACTTAAACCGGTGGTGCCCAAGAACTTACTTAGTGACATGTCTTTTGTCCAAGCAAGCTGTAAGTGGTGCTCTTCCCCCTCACCTGAAACCAGGTTGAATCTCCATTTGTTGTTACGTACCCATGCTGCGACACGCGGATCAGACATGTCAATGTCTGCCGCCATACCAATTTCGTGCAGCGAACTACCTGGTACCGCAACTGGGGGGTCACTGTTAGATGGCTTTTTCATCCAGTTAGCGCCATAGTATCGTTTAACTTTATAAGTTTTTCCGTCGTAAGCGTCTCTGTACTCTTTTACACCGTTAGGCGCTACTTGATACCGCTCTAAGAAAAGTTTTACTTGTTCATCAGTAGATCGTCTACCACTGACTAGGTTAATGTCTAGTCCAGCCTCTGCCATTGCTCTGTCTGCCATGCTGTTTATGGCTTTTCTTAGTGCTCCGTTCAGTTCGTTAAATTCACCAGTGTTTTTAATTGTGTACTCAGGATTACCACTGTATTGAGTTTGGAGAAAACTATCAGTATACGTAGCTTTAAGGCCGGTTTTAAATTGATCAAATTGGCCAGGAGACCAAACCTCTACTGGAGGTGGTACTATTATGGCTGGTGGGGGAGGAGCAGGAGGTGGACCAGCAGGTGTACCAGCTGGTACAGTAGCCATGCTACTCCCAGTAACTGGTGTACTAGAACTACGTGGGGTCCATATTGAGGACGCAAAATCATCACTGGTATTTGGGTCGCCTAGTATTTTGCCTAAACCACCGAGAATGGCTCCACCAGCCAACAACCCAATTCCACCGGTAGCGACACCTAACCCCAACATTCCGATTCCAGCAGCTCCTGCCATACCACCAAGAATCTTTTGACCAACTCTTCCACCGGTTCTTGCGCCAATTATGCCTTCCATTGCATGCTCAAACTTAGCCATCACGTCGGTAAGGCGTTGTGTCTGCCGTTCTAATTTTGCGTACGCATCTGCCTGGTCCCTATAAAACTGCTCTTCGCGCTTTCCACGACGACGCTGAGTTTCCTCAGCTTCCATAGCAAATGTGTCATCGATACCCATAAGCTTGCGATCTTCTTCATTTGTTGGATCGTACGTGCCTTTTCCACCGCGCTTACGAAACGCTGCGTTTGATTGTGCAAATCTAAGAACCTGTTCCTGCATGTCGCCAGTAACACCCATTTGAGATAGTGTTGCACGAGATACAGAACCTGGAGCCATAGCCGATGCGGCAAGCTTGGGGTCCATTAGTCCAGCTCTCTTAGCCATACTTTCAATCAAAGATTGAGCTGATCTTTGTTTACCACCAGGCCCAATTAAGCTCATACCAGTCATCATGAACATCTTGTTCACTGTTTCTGGGTCAGCCATACTTTCAATAATTCCAGTAGCCCCAGCAGCGTCCATGGTAAACCCACTAAGAGTTCTCATCATTTCAACGCTTCGGGCCTGACCTGCGGCACTTATACCAGTTCTTGCCTGTAGATCCATCATTTCGTTAATACCATTAACTCCAAGCTTATACTGGGTTAATGGCATTCTTAGGTTATTCATTACTCCGGTTTGGCTCATGCCTGTGAGCTGTTGCATCACTAGTGTGCTTTTATCTGCGGCTAGTGAGTATCCTCTACCAGCATCAACACGCTTGTCAATTGCACTAACAATTTGTGAACCAAGACTTCCAATTATTGATGCTATGTTTCCTGCACCAAAACCACCGGCTCCTAACTGAGCCGATCCACCTATTGCTCCACTTCCACCGGAACCGAGTACTCCCGGAACGCCTGCAAATGTTCCAGGATTAGCTCCTCTAAAAAATGATCCTGGTACTCCCTGTAGTCCAGCAACTCCAGGTGGTGCTCCTCCTGCGGCAGCAACAGCGTTTGGTGCTGGTGTTATAGGTGCTGGGTGACTGGGTTTAGAGCCCGCTACTGGGGTGCTGCCGACGCTTAGCTGCCCACCACCAGCAGCACCTCCCCCACCTCCACCTTGACCTCCACTCCAATGCGCGGATTGGTCGTACACTTGTACGAGGCCCATCTCCTTTAGTTGTCGCATGGCTTTTACAGCCTGACCAAGGCTTGTCGCTAGGCGTTTACCTTCCTCAGACGCTTTTTTAAGGGCCTCTGTGATGTTCCGTAAATCAGTGGTGTCAGCGTTAATGCCAACTTCAGCCTTAGCCATAGACTGAGTTTCTTTTGAAACCATTTTCTGGATTTCATCATCATTTGCCATTAACCACCACCTCCATCCGTTAGTCGCCACTTAGCCATACGAAACCAAAAATCTCTTTGTCGGACACTCATGTCCCGTATGTCGTTTAAACTAAACCCTTTGTAGACAGAGGCCACGCCTTCGTATTCCCAGTATATACTTTTTAGATTAGGCGAGTAGAAGGGATACCCAGTCGATATTGATGTTTATATCAGCGCCACAATGTGCGCACTGGGTATTCACCTCCCCAAGCTTAGGCCCAACCTTTGGTGAAAGGAGGGCTCTTAATACTAGGTTTCTATCGTTCATAGATAGGTTCTTGGCCCACTCTTCGTTGTACAGAGAATCTCTGTGCTCCGGCCAAACAACACAACGAGAAATTAAAATTGTACTCTGTTGAGCTGTAGTTTCAGCTTTGCCCATAGCAATGTTGTCGGAGCCAACTGGGTACTTAAACTTTACCTTGGTGCCATTTTTGAATGTTACTTCAAATGGCTCTCTTAAATTCTCTTCGGATTCTTGAATTGGGAAGTCTTTATCAAGTTCGATAGTTATCGAGTTTGGTGTTCTACAAGCGTTACACGGGTAGTTAAATGTACGCTCAGGACCATAGGTGGCTTTGATAATCCCCAACAAAAGGGTGTCTCTGTCGCCGGTAATTAGGTCTTCAATCAACGCCTTGTGGCCTTGGATCAAGGTGTCACCAATTCTCACAGTAGCTCTACTGACCAACTGATTGACGTACATTGCGTACGTTATAGTTTTGTTGCTTTCAAGAGAAGCTAAGAACTCCTCATCCTTGCCAGTTAGCTCGCGCACCTCTGCCGTTGTTTGCCATTGCCCGGTGTTTGGGTTTAGCAAACCCCTATGAAGTTCAACGATAACTGTCTCTGGTGTGGCTATTGATGGAGCGGGGTCTTTAAACGCGTGGTCTAACGACTCAACTTCTATTGACTTTTCCAATTTGTTCTCCTTATTTAGTTAAATCAGTTAACGCTTGCTAGAGCAGTAATATCAGTCTCTGTCCATGCAAGTTTAAATCCCTCGTGGTGAACAGTCAATTGTTGTACAACGATGCCTGAGTCACCAGCTGAGAGATCACTTAGTGTGTAGGCTCCTGGCCAGCAGTTGAACAGCTTAATTCCAAGCCGAGCTTTACCAAGGTTGGTTGCTGCTGAAGAAACAACGCCAGATTCCTGGTAGTTTCCTACTGAGTGTGGGTGGTCAAAAACCCGCACTAGAATGTGACACCGGTAGTCATTACCGTTGGCAACAGTTGAGTCTGAACCCGAGTTACCAGCGGCCTGGTTCCAAGAGTGGATAAACTCAGACCACTTCCAGAGGTGGCTTTGCTCAGCAATTACACCACGACTGAATGTTACTGGTCCAAAGTCGGATTGTCCGACTAGCTTATGGGTGTGGGTGTTCATACCACCCTCACGGTAACCAACCATTTGGTGCTGGACTGAAACACCAGTCATAGCAGCAAACCCGAGATCTCCAATGCCGCTAAGGACAGTAGCAAGTCGTGTGTTACTAGTTGGTTGAATTTGGACTTGGAACTTAAAGTTCCTTACCGGATCTGTGCTCGCTGAACGTGCCATTTAATCATCTCTCCTTATCAGAGTGTCTCTGTTGCGTTTGAACCACCGGTCCATTGGGACAGGTTTATTACCACAAATTCGGCTGGATACTGCAGAGCAACACCAACCTCGATATGTACTTCACCATTATCAACGGTTACAGCCGTGTTGTTTGACTCATCACAAATTACGTAGTAAGCCTCTGAGGCATTCTTGCCCTTAAGACCACCTTGGCGCCAGAACTCTCCAAGTAGTGCGGAGACAGATCCAGTGAGTTGGTCCCAAAGTCGAGCGTCGTTTGGCTCAAACACAGCAGACTCAGTGCCTTCTTTAAGCACTTGCTTCAAGTAGTTTAGGGTTCTACGTGCAGAGATGAACTTACCAGGAGCTGATTTGTCTAGAGTGCGGGCTCCGTTGATAATGATCCCACCACCAGGAACAGCCTTCAACACGTTAACGTTGTATGTTGAGTAGAGCGTACCTGTTTGAGCTTCGGTAAATGAAGTACCAAGACCCAGTGAGTTACGAACAGTAACGTTGTAGCCAGCTGGGCTCTTAGCAACGTTGCGTTCAATCTCGGTGCGAACATATACTCCAGCGATTGCACCACCTGGTGCAGTGGCTCTAACTGCTCCTGGCCCAGTCTTGGATGGGTCAACCATGGTTAGATGCGGGTAGTACACAGCCCCGTAGTTTGAACTAGTGTAGCTTCCTACTACTGAACCACCAATGGTGGATACATCAACAGCGGTCATGTCTGGGTCGATAATTACAAAGGAGTTTCCTCGTGATTCTGCCTTTGCAAGAAACTGGTTAATAACAGTTGCTGAAGTTTTATTAACGGCGTTAAGTAGCAACACACCTTCTACTGAATCTAGCTGACTAAGGGCCGTCACGTAGTCTGAGTCCTGCACTGCGCTTCCGTTTGAACCACTTGTAAATGTGGTTGCTACTGAGTTATACACCCAGCTAGAGTTGGCTACAATTCCTGCACCGGCAGCAACACTTGTGATGTAGCTTGAGTAGTTATTAAGGATAGTAACAAAATACCGGCTACTGGCAATGTCTGGAGACAAGTCGTTCCATCGTTCTACTTCTTCGCCGCTCAGCTTGATTACCAAGTTAAAGGTGGGCATAACCGTTGACGAGGCGGCGGTGTTTCCGTTTGAAAACTCTAGGGTAAGGCTGTTACCCCAGGCACCCTTACTCTTTGCAGAAGCAGTAAACAAGGTGGCGGATGCTTGACCAGAACCATTGGGGTAGTAAGCAACTGTAGCTGTTGCTGTTACAGCAGTGCTACCGATAACTCTGGTGATCCATGCGTCTCTACCACCGTTTGCAAAGTAATGGTAAACACCAAATCCAAGGTCAGAGGTTTGTGAAAGATCACCATAGAGTGTCTTGTACTCAGACCATGACTGTACTAGGGTTGCGGCTGAGGGTCCTCGCGATGCTTCACCAAAGAAAGCAGCTGCTGATCTTGAGGTTACTCCTCTACGAACCTTCGGCAAGAATGCCGATTCGGATACGTATACTCCTGGATTCTTATATTCAGGCATTTAAAACTCCTCTGAAATTTGGGGTGTTAGGGTGTGAATTGCCGTATCGTTATCATATATATTACCAACTACAGATGCTACCTTCTTGACAGATGTCAGGTCTGTTGCAGCTATCTCAGCGTTCATTTGAATTGTAAACATCTTTCTAAATATGCGTTTTCTATAACCAGATTCTCTGTCCAAAAGGTCTGCGGTAGACCACGACAGTAAATCAAACCTTCTAATAGTACCATCTTCAGGTATTTCTATAAAGCCCTGCCTAAAGGGCACTACTCTGCGTAGTATTTTACTTGAAAGTTGTCTGTCGTGTAGAGCACTTCTGGTGTGAGTAGTTATTTGGTATACCAGGTTAACTGGTATAAACGAGTGTACAGCTAAAACATTAGAGTTAGTAACCATAGAAGACATCTCAGATTCGGTCAGTTCTGATGGATAATAATTAATGTAATTAGGCTTACTTGATGCCGAAGCACTATTGCTGTAATACATCGTCGTTTCAGATAGCTGTCTACGGGTGTCATGAGACATGCCCACCATTTCAACAGTTATAAAAGGGTATGCCTTTTCGGTTTCGCCCTCTGGGTATCTAAAGAACACCTGAACTGCTCGGCTGGCATCTCTGTCATCAGACACAGTTAGGTTGCTGAATCGGTTTTTAACCGCAGCATCTTCTGCGAGCAAGAACCCTTTATTTGGCATGCCCACTACCCCTCGATAACCCTAATTTAGAAAGTTCTTCTTTAATTAGTGGAACTAACTTTTCCTGAGCCCGGATAGAAGCCATACGTATAACAGGTGCTGGTGGTAGTTCTGGTGTACCGTACTCCAACAATGTTGCGTCAGGGTGGGGCGAGTAGATACTAACCATCATTTTTTCTTTATCAAATTCAACAATTATTGTGTTGGCTACGTCACCCCAGTCGGCAGAAGCATCTTGGCGTACTTCCTTCTGATACTCGGCAACGGCTCTATCCACAGCATTATGGAATTCGCCTAGTTTAGAAATAAAACTATGAACAGCCCACGGCATTCTGGGCTTTGGTTTAGATACTTGAGCGTCAGAACTGAAATCAGAAGACACAGATTTAGAATTCCCAATCATTGGGTCTCCTTACAGTTCTAGGCGTTGGATGCTATGGCGCTCGCCATAACTATCTTAATTTTACCCTATTTGAGGTAAGGATGTAGGCCATGGAAGGTTGTTACTGCTAAGTGTTGGGAATGTGTCGTCGTTGACAAACTCCTGGTCAACGTATAATTCTTGCCCTTGTAAGAGCACAAACACTTCCTCTTTTAGACGACCTCTAACCCGGTAATCAAAGACTGAGTAGAATCTACCGTCGTAGGAAAACACATCATTTAGATGCTCTCTGTATTCCCAGACATTTGATAGACCAGCATCTCGCATAGCTTTTATGGGTATAAAAGCGTCAATAGTCTCTAGAGTTAACCGGCCCTCAGGAATAGCTCTACGCTGATCCTCAGCCTCTGAGACTAGGAGCACCGGCAAGACAACACCAGGCTTGTATTTACGGCCACCTAAACCTGATGGTGACTCATCGTACACGTCATCATAAACACTGTTTAGTGTTGCAGAGGTTCCTAGAGGAACAAACTCGTACCAGACAATAAACTCTTCCCCAGACTCCTTGTGGCGTTTGTTAAAGTGTTTATTTATTAACGAAAGTTCGGTATGAAGATTCATCAGTAGAAAGCGTTAGTAGTAGCGCCTGACGGCGGGGTTGTATCAATGTAAACATCTTCACGAAGGCGGTCACCCTTAGTCTCAGGGGTAACAATACCATCGTCAATTTCTGGCCATAGTCGTTCCATCGGGGAGAAGTCGCCAAGCTCTTTCTGCTTGTACAAGGGGACAAGCCTGTTGGTTGTTCTAGACACTCTTCGCAAGTTCATAACTTCAAGACGGTCAAAACCAATGTTTAGGTTTGCTGCGTGTCGTTCGTATTCCTTTTCCCACTGAGCTAGAAGACCTTGTACCATTCTAAATCTCTGGCTTGCTGGTATATGAACTGACTCAGAAGTAATGACGTCAATGTCTCGACTGTACTCAGTCATCAGAGCCCACAGACACTCACAAATTGCAGCTATACCGATAGCATTAATTACAACATCAGCTAACTGATCAACAGAGAGGTTGATGGTATGTAGGTGCTTTTCTAGGGCCCTTTGGGTGTAGAAAGAAAGGTCAGTGGGCGTAACCCACTCGTAGTAATAGCCTTCTACCAGCACTTTTGTCCCTGACGCATATGTGTTAGCTAAACGCAGTATTCCGTTGCGCTCATCAAGAGAGTACTGAGAGGCACTTAATGCAGAAGCAGACCCAGATCCAGTGGTGTAGACGGCAACCCATAAGGATTCTGAATCGACATTGATATGGCTTAAATCATAGGTTCTTCCGACAACATCAAAAGATGTTTGAAAGAACTTAGGGAAATCCCTGAGGTAGGTTCTTGCGATATTCTCAATGTCTGTTAATGTTGCCATGGTATAAGTTTACCTTATGACGGAGTGTCTGCTGAGTCCTTGCCTGGGACGGTTTTTTGTGTAGGTTGGTTTAACGCAGGCTGCTCTATACGCATAGACGTAGCAGCGGTTACCTTCCTTAACTTGATCTGGTCGGCAGTGCCAGATGGCTTAGGCAGTTTTTCTGTCATTTTGCTCTTATAAACCAGCGCATACTGATGTTTGGTTGCACATGGGTTATTGGGGTTGAACCACCAGTTGAACCTGTGTCACCGGTTGACGGCCCAGTTGAGGATGCTTGGTTTACAACGGAACCACTTGTTCCTGAGTGTTCAGGAGTAACAAACACGTGGGTGTGCCCGGAGTGCTCAGTGGTATTGAGAGTGTAGTGTGCCTGCATTCCTTGACCAACAATACCTGTTAGCCCATCTGCAACTAAATCAGCGGTAGCTGACCCAGGTATTACATACCCTTTGAGCCACCCTAAGGTATTAGGGTATAGAACTCCAGCAATTGCTTGTCCAAGCCTAGTAACAAACCCAATACCTTCTGACGGCGTTTCGTCTTGACCACCCAAGGGTTGGTGGCTGTGTTGCCCACCATTGACAGTGTTGCCAGAACCATGACCATGGGCAATACTATGTGTGTGATCACCAATTGTGTGAGTGTGCGCCCCAAGACTGTGGGTGTGGCTGGGCAAGTTGTTCTCACTAATGGATATTGTTGAACTTCCACTAACGATTCCCGCCGTAGAGTTACCAGTAACAAACTTTGATGTCGAAGAGTACATATTTGGAAGTGCAAATTGGGTGGTTGTTTCTGATCCATAATCGTCACCTATAAGCCCGTACAACGCAGCGTACGACTCTTTTGAGACCATCTGACCATTACACTCTAGCCAAAACGTTTTACCAGCAGGGTTTGGGCTCGTAGCGTTACTTGGCCACATAATAATTGACCCAATAGGTGTTACTGACCCAGAGTCCTCACTTAGTAGGAGCTCAATCCATGCCCCATCACGCTTAACGTACACACCTGATGAACTAGCGCCTACAGCGTTTTTATAGTAAAAATCGCCGTTTGAACCAATACCGTTTGACGGCACTGCATTCCCACGGAGGCTTGTGGTAGATGGGACGTTTACACGCTTGTCAACGATGTTGGCGTTTGAAGGAGAGGTTGCTCCCTGACGGAACACCATAGCCAAAACAACATCGTCTTCTGTGATGTACGTAGATGTGCTAACCCCAGTGGTAGTTAGCAGACGTGCTGCTGACTTAGGATAAGTTGGGTTTGTAACACTTTGAACACCATCAATAATTGTGATAGTCGCAGTGTTTGTTGCCGGTGTGCACCTAACAACAACAGCATCAAACCTATATCCAGATGATGGACCGGCGCTTAGTGCCTTACCAGCATCTCCAGAAACTTCGTACACTACTCCTCTGAGGGCTACAAATCCACTAGCGATGGCAATTAAGCCAGATGACGTTGAGGAAGTTACTGCGCACCCAGACAATACACCAGTAGATCTATCACCCAAAATTTGAAAATCAAGTGAGTCTGGTTCAGCTTGATCCAGGGCAATAAATTTAGTACCGTCAACGTCAGTTGCGTTAGGGATTATGTAAGGCATTTACACCTCAAGCCATAGTGTCGTAAATGTTTCCGTTTGCACGAAGGTAGTTAAAAAGATCCTTTGGAAGCTTGTAGGTCTTGCCGTCCTTGAAGTCAAATCTTGTTAGTCCCCAGATCATGAGCCAGGTTCCCTTTACTCGGGCCTTAACAAAGTCCCCGTCCGTGCTAGAGACGGTAACGGGCTCTTCGATTACTACTTCATCCTGCTCTTCAGCGGGTTCTGCCCAATTTGTTGTTGTTGTAATTTTACGAGGCATTGTGTTCTCCTTTTAGTTTTACCATATAAAGCAATATGGTGGGGGAATTACCCCCCACCATACTACATCATCTGAACGTTAAGTTCAGGAAATTGCGCCACCGAGTGTGTTGAGAATTACTCGGCTTTCGTGGGTGATTACACCGAATCCCCAGATGGCGTACCAGGCAAGACCGTGCTCACGACCGAAGTCAATGACACCGCCGTCACGGAGCTCAACCGGGAGGCTGATTGCGTGACCGAAAGCGTTGTCACCGATCATGATGGCGTTGTAAGCCTCGGCGTTTTCCTGGAAGCCAGAGGTAGCGCTGGTGTCTAGTGTTGAACCCATTCCGTACAGAGGAGCGGAAGCAGCAGTGGCGTCCAAGCCCTTCTTAACCTGAGTGGTTTCGATGAACACTACGTCGTACAGACGACCGATTTCACCAAGCATGAAGTTGCCGGGGGCAGCGTACTTGGTGACTTCGATGAACTCAGGCCAGTCACGGAGTGAACGGCTCTGGCTTGGGTGTACGAAGCAGACGTAGGTGTCGCCCAAACGGGGGATGTTCTGACCGGCGAGAACTTCAACTGCGTCCTTGATGGAGGCGGGGCTGAGGTAACCGGGGGCAGAAGCTGAACCTAGGGTGCCAGCGTCGTAGGGGCTGATGGCTCCACGGGTGGTAGCAGCATTACGACCAAACACAACGCTTGGAGGAACAGCTGATCCGCCACCGAACGGTACACCGTTCTTGTAGAGGGTGTTGCGAGCCTGGATGTCCATGCTCTGGGCCATGTGACGACCAAGTAGACGAGAAGCTGATGCCATAACGTCATCGAATGATGCGTTGAGCAGCAACTCGGTAACGGCAACAGCCTTACCATGCTCGCTTACGGTGATCTGAATTTGGCTTGCGGACAAAGCGACGGGCTCCATACGGGTACCTTCGCTAAGGGTTGCTCCTGCTGACTCATCAACTGACAGGTTGTTGTAACGCATGAAGTTGATGGTCAAACCGGGCATGACACCGAGTTCAGTCTTCTTAACAGCGAACTGCTCAAAGCGAAGCACGGGCATGGCCTGGAATAGGATTTCCTTTGACCAAATTTGCTGGATTGCGGGAGATAGAGCGGAACTACCGTCAGTATAACCGGTCACTGAACCGGTAGCTGTACCTGTAATTGCTCCACCTGCTGGTGCGGGTAATGCCATGTTAATATCCTCCGATGGATAGGGTTAGTTTGGGTTTAGTAGCGGCCCCGTTGCTGAGACCGTGTTGCTGACAGTAACTTTTCACGCATTTTTACATATTGATCCATCGGCATATTGCGGATATCCTCCGCGCTAACCGTTTGGTATTCCATTTGGTTGTCCAGTGGCCCAGACGGAGGAGCCGTTACCGGAGCCCCCTTCAAGCGAGGGGGACTCGCTTGCTGGATTGATTCAATTATAGCAGTACTTCTATCACGAAGTACGGTAATGCTGTGTTCAATCTCCTCTTCAGTATTACCTGAAATAAGATCGCGCAGCTCTGGAATGATGGTTTCTGACTCCGCCTGAATACGTCTCTGGCGGTAAGCCTCTAGTTGCTGGAGATAGCGCTCCTTTTCAAGCATGGCATCCTGAGCCTGCCGCTGCTTTTCAAGCTCGGCAAACTTCTGGCCCCATTCGTTCTCGACCTGGTTGATTCGCTGGTTCCACTCGTCCTCTTTCTTCATGAGGAGTTCCTTGGAACTTAGCTCTTCAAGCTCACGTTGACGAATGAGCTCAGCTTCCTTCTTAGCGCGATCTGCGGCCTCTTTAATGGCCTTTTCACGTTCGCTACTAAGCAGGTTTAACTGCTCTTCCATTGACTTGACACGATGATCAGCGTCCTCTAGACGCTTATACATCTTCTCCTTCTCCTGCTGGCGCACCTTTTGGATGTCCTCTTCAGAGAAGTACTTTTCTTCCTGAACCTTTGGAGCCGGAGCTTCTTCCGGATCTACGGGAACCTGAATACCATCTTCAAACTTTGACATAAGTTAACCTCTTTTAGTTGGGCTGATAATGACTGATTTAAAACAACTATTTATTCTTCGTCAGGAACACGACGCTGGGCAAACCTAGCTCCGTATGCCTTTGCAACTATATTGTTTACCATTCCTTCTACAGGACCGCCTACCGCCTGGGTTCCCGGTAAGGTACCTCCAGGTTGGGCAGGAGAACCTGCACTTGTTACATTAGCACCTCCAGCGGGTACCGTGCTGGTACCCTCGGGGCCAGGTAGCAAGCCTGTGGCAAGCATGACCGCTTGGTTGATCTGTGCGCGAAGCATGTCAAGCGCTCCTTGATCAATAGCATCATCTCGCAATTCTTCAAATATCTCAGCAAGTTTTTCACGTGGGAACTCTTCACCCAACATACGCATAGCGCCTTCTTTGGACTCAAGCCCCATCGCCATCTTGGCCTGAGCTTCGTTAAGTTTAATAAGCACATCAACTGGTAGTGGTTCTGGCCAGTGTATTTGAGTCTTGTATGTCAAAGGATCAGATGGGTCAAGTTGTGGCAATTGATCACCCTCTGGTGCTTCGGCTTTAGAGGGGTCGTAAATAAGAAGCTCAGGTTGGAAAATTGCAGCAGTTCGGATTATTATTTCGTTAATCTTTTCCAGACCTTTTGTAAAATGGATTCTCTTCATGTTGTAGCGATTCATCAACGGCTGATATTGGATTGACAAAGCTACACCAGAAGTGTTAGACACTGGTTGGAACTGGCCGAGGGCGGTCTCTGGTACTCCAGTTATTTCGTGCATAACACGCTTTAGGAACTGAATGTATTGAAGAGCTCCAGCCATGTCACCACGTGACTCTAGGTTTGTAACTGACGCATCCTTTGGCAACCCAGCCCAAACCTTCTTTGGTCCACGCTCTAGCTGGCTTGCCTTAGCACCAATAATGATTGTCACGGGAGCAGCATGGTAGTTAATGATGTCCGATATTTCGGTCATCTTTTCGTTTAGTTCGCGGTTAAGTGGGATTATGTCCCAAATGTCAGATTGACCCCAAGGTGACGACGAGATAGTCATATTTGGAATATGTACTACTGGCACACGGCCAATTGGGTTAGGGTACTGATCCACTAGTTCATCATTGATGTATTGCTCAATACTGTCATCAGTAAGGATTTCAGTAAAGGTGTATACCTGCCGTGTACCTTCTGGAGAAGTCCCCCAGAATCGATACTTGAGCTTAAACCTCAGAAGACGATCACGATCATGTGGGTGGTACTCAGGGAAGCAGTGGGCAGGGTTTAATGGGATTACTCTGATTCGCCCTTCGTTCATAATCCCTAGAGGATCAATAAAGGGTTCTTCGTAAGCAACCTTGACAAAGCAGTCACCTGTTACTCCAGCAAGCTGCCCCATTTCCCATAGAACGTTGTGCTTAGAGTTGTCTACTTCCCAAACTTTGTGGAGTAGGTGGGGAATAATTGCAGCGTTTTGCTCTGGAACTTTCCATTGAACGCCCTTACCAAAACAAAAGTTTGTAATGTAATCGGCAAAAGTTCTAGTGTAGTTTAGGGTGATGTTTTGTTCGCCCTGCTCACGACGATATGACCAGTGGTGACCAAGGTACCATGCCCAACATGCACTATAGCGGTTTAAGCGAGGTCCATGTACTTCAAACTCTTCGTCAGCAAGCTCAACCAGACCAAGAGGGGATATAGCAACAGTTAAGTCACTAGAAGAAGCTCTGTAACTCGGTGACCAGAAATCAATCGGCATTAAATCCCCTGGTGTTTAGATCATTAATGATTAGTTGTTCTATAGAACTTGGAACGTCAATGTATGTTATTGATTGTACCATCCCTAACGGGATATGAGAAGGATTGCTGTAATAAACCTTACTATCTAACTCGTTACGGTCTGCTAACCACGTACCAACTAACGTAATGTGGTCTTTCAAAAAGTCTTCTACTACCCAACCAATTGAGATTGGCCGAACTGGGTGGGGCTTGTATTCTGTGGGGTCCACCCACCCAGTAGGGCCATCAAAGGCGTCAAGCCATGTAATTAAAGCAAGCTTTGGAATAGTAGGTTTCTTAGACTTTTTGGCTTTGTGCATTGTAAAACTTCCCTCTAAAGAATGCTGTTCCGTTATGAAACGGTATTTGCTCGTAGAAAAAGTTTCCCTCACCGGGTTGGTAAGTCACAACACCAATACCCTGTTGCCAATCTTCAACAATGGTCATTGGCCGTCCATCCAAGTCGATGGACCCTTTAGTGGAGGGTACGGTCCCGTCGCATCTTGCCAACGTACCAGGGGATGCGGCCATGATAGTCTTGGGTCCATCGAAATCGTCGCGTGAACGCTCCGCCCATTCGCGGCGGTGGATGTGCCCGTATAGTACAGAGGATTTCTCTGTGTTGAGGTAGGCATGCGCTGTAGACCCGTTACTGCGTACTTTTGTGCCGTGGATGACCCGGAGTCTTTGGTTGATCCAAAATTGTCCCGCTGGATAGCCCGGTACATAATCCACCCCATAATCATCGAAACGGCAGAGATAAGGGATAGACAGAACAGGCCAAGAGTCAGGGGTGTTACCACGCTTGATGCCGAATGCTGCTTTCGCATTGTCGAGGACAAAGTTCACCAATCTTTCTTCGTGGTTACCAGCTAACCAAACTATTCTAGCGTTTGGGGCAACCGTGCGTAATTGAGCACAAAGTACTGTAGCCCGGTCTATGGACGCTTGCGTCGTCAATGCATACGCACTGCTTAATCTGTACTTTCCAAATTCAGGAAAGTCCAAGTTATCTCCAACCAAAACCACTAGATCTGGGTTTAGATTCTTAACTATCGAAAATGCAATATCGATTGCTTCTTCGTCGTGTGTTGGCTCTAGCTCACCAGAACGAGCTCTAAAGTAACCAATCTGCATGTCTGGTAGAACCACACAGGTTTCATACCCATCTTTGTTAGATGATGCTTTTGCCGTCAGTTTCGGCATTCGTACAGATGGTCCTGGCTGTACTACAGGCCATTCAGGTGCAACGGTCAACGCTTTAACAAGATCACTCACAGCCACACCGCCCGTTCATATGACGAGAAATGGTGCTTGAGCTAACTGGGTAACCGTTCTTGGTTAGGATTTCAGACAACCAAGTGCAAGAGTAGATCTTTGCTCTACCGTTACCAGAGTCAGTCTTTATTGCCTTTTCTGCGTTTTCTACAGCCCCAGCTTCATCAGCTGGAAGGTTTTCTTTGATGCGCGTGTACGAGCACTTTTGTTTCATAGAGCCCGTGTGACGCTCCATTAAGTCTTTGATAAGACCGTTGGAATCTGACATCTAATACTCCTTGTGATACCACTCTGATTGAGAGTGTGTTTATGCGGCAGTTGTGCCACTCGTAGTATACACAGGTTTTGCGTTATGCAACGCATTTGAAAGTGCTTGTATTAGTGCGTAGAGTTCCTGCTCTTCTTCAACTCCACGAGCTGTTACACGCTGAAGGTATTTGAGTGCTGCTGCAATCTGCAGGATATTCATAAGTGCTCCTTTTTGGTGGAGCACTTACTGTATCAGATCTCAGCCAGAAACAACCGTCTTGTTGGGAAGATTCATGTGCCCACCTGTGTTATAGGAGTACTCAAACTGAGGCATGCCGTCGCCTGACATTGAACCCATGACGAACTCTTGGAGGTGGTCAGGGGCTTCAATCCAGGTAGCTGAGCCAACGTGAGCACGCTCACGCATGGTCTCCTCAGGGTACTTGTAGAACATCTCGGGGTTGTTATGGTTCACCCGCATTGGCGAAGGAGCAGTGTCCTGGTAGGCGCCAATGCTGAAGTCCATGGGAACGTCGGTGTCAGTTGCTACGCCTTCCTCAAAGCGGAGTGGACCACGGTTCATGGGAATGCTGGGAGCAAGTGAGCGCTCAAATTGTGGGTCACCCTTTTCTGGGAACATTGGGGCGGGGGCTACAGCCATAGGTTATCCTCCTGTTGGAATGGACGTGTATATATGTAGATTACCACGTTTTGATGCTCTTATCTGAAAAACGGACTCTCAGATACGGTCACCATTGGCATGGTGTCAGCGACAGACATAGCGCATGCGATAGCCAAGGAATCTGGGTAGTCGTCAAAAGCGCCCTTTTCTTCTGGTGCTGAGGCCAATAAATAGGGTCCTCTGTACACCTTCTCTAGGTCTGACATTTGCTGATTAAAGCGTTTCCATGATCGTGTACGACGTGCTTTTGAGTGACCAGGGATGATGAGTTGGTCACGCTGTATAAGTTCAGTTAGATGAACCCAACGTTCATTTTGGTTTTTGGCGTCTGAGGTAACAGCAAGGACCTCAATTTTTGGAAGCAAAATTTGCAACCGCTCTGCTACAGCACCGCCAACACCCTGGGCATCAACACCAATTCTGTACACATTATAATTGCGAAGAAAGTCAATAATCTCAAAATACTGGGATTCCCATTCTTCATTGTTAATCTCCAACCAGTTTAGGACTCTATGTTCATAGAACCCAAAGCCATCAGGATGATCCCAATCAACCCAACAAACCGTTACTACTGTCGAGTCATTAGATCTTGCTACGTCAATTCCAACGACAACTGGTGTTCTCCACCACTGCTTTACGAGGCCCATTGACTGGTCGTACATGCGTGATAGACGTTCATCTGAAACAAACATTCCCTTTTCAAGAATCCATTTATTGCAATAGGACATTTGGAACTCGTCAGAATCTTCTCCGATTCTTATTTTTTCCTTAGATATGAATTTTGCGTAGTTGTCATTGTACTTTGCGGCTGTCTTCCAGTCGTACTCAAAATGGCACTGACGGTGATTACGGCGAGAGTTGACATCACGGCGTTTGTTGAACTGGATCATTTTGTAAAAATAGGATTTGTTACGAGTTGCGGTTCCAGTAAGGGCAATACTCCCGTTGTTGAACGCCAACATGGGTTTGATTGATTTAGTGATCATAAACTCGTCGGCTTCCTGAGCCTCGTCTACTAGCACAAAATGGTAGGTTTTAGATTCAATCTTTGCCTTAGGGTTACAGGTTTGCATACGGCACAAAGACCCTGAATGCTTAAGGCTTATGATCCTTCCCTTACCACGAGACCCACCAGATGTGGCTTTGTCATCGATTTCTGGGTCAAGGAGAAAATCCATAGCGTGATCGCTAGTAAGTTTATTTACAATACGGCTAAATACCGTATCAGCCTGGTCTTCTACTGGAGCAAACACCCCACACCAGAATCCTTTATCAAACTTTCCAAGCCAGGTTGGATAGACTTTTGACAACTTAGGAAGAATAACCATCATAGATGCGAGCACGTTTGATAGTACTTCTGATTTTCCAGACTGGCGGGTAGCAACAAGTGTAATCTCTTCACCGTCACCAATAACAATTGACTCAATCATTCGATACGCAATTGGTATTTGGTATGGGAAAAACGTTACGTTACAAAATTCCTCTGTAAAGAGGATGAGTTTCATAACTAACTGATCAATGAATTCCTGGGATGTTTCATCGAGCTCAATCGCCTCGATGTCCTCTGGTATCGAACCTTCTTCTGCCACTTGTTGCATAAACTAATTATACTTCTTCTGTATAGAGTATTCCTTGGTTTGGAATATCTAGTGGTTTCTTTGGCATTCCAATGGATTCAGCAATTCTGTCAATCAAATAAAACAGATCTGGCAAGCTCACTAAGTACCCGTAGTCTTCCCGTTCACCAGAAATTATTGGTGACACAGCACCGAAGTCGTAACCAAGGTGGTTAATGCTGTTAACCAACTCATGCAGGTACTCACGATCTTGCCCGTTACCGCGAAGCAAAGCTTTACGGTTAGGGTGAGGATTTTCCTTGTCTGTTTTTCTGTTTAAATTTACCATTAGTTGTCTCCTGTACGCTCAATAATACACTAATTGTTGTTCAAACTAGCTTTTCTAGTCAAAAGTTCATCCCAAAGAGCATTAATAATGTCTAAATGCTGCGCAACTTCTTCCTCTGGAAGGTCGTTGTACCTCCAGCTGTCAAATGTTTGCCCAAGATTCATGATCGTAATATCCATCCAATTAACTATTGATGGAGTATCCATTTTTTCAATCCGGGCTAACTTTTTGTGTGTCTGGGGCTTTTGTTCTCGTTTAAAAAACATCACCACTCCCGTATGTCGCTCGTTGAAGTATCTAGGTATCTGCCACCTAGAGCGCCTAGGATACCCTCAGTTTCGTCAGAATGTTTTGATTTCTTACAAATGCCAAATTGAAAAGAATACCTACTAATGCTCACCTGTAAACCCTTACCTACTTTCCAAGGAAAGCTAGTCTGACGCATAAACCCAATAGACAACAATGGTGTTCCTTTAGGCGTGTTATCACGTGTTATCCAATAAATAGGGCCTATATATTGAAGTCTGTTTAGCGTGTCTCTAAATAGGAAATATAGAGATAAGCTTATTATTGTTAAACATACAACAGTTAGTATCATTTGTTAACCTTATTCTCATACGTATACAAAAGTGTGTGGTTCAAGTACGTCAACTATAGCTTGCCCAAGGCTCACCGACTCTTTAAACTCAATAAAATCTTTAACGGGCATTGGACCATATTTGCATCTATTGGACGGCTTATTGTAAGCTCTTTTTATAAACTCAACAGTTACGTATCCTTCAAGAGTGCCATTTTCCAAAGCTTTTTGATTATTGATCGTAACAGGTTCTTCTGTAGAAAAGTTAAACCTCCTTACTCTACTGCTGCGGTTAGGGCCCTGGTAGTAGACATCGGTTTCAACAATATTAACCATTGTAAATATTTGTGGGTTTAACTTATCCCATTCTAAGGTTAATACCGCGTCTGGATCTTCCTCAGTTTCACTGTCGTCAACTACATCTGGTCCGCTAGCGGCTCTCTCTGCAGTACTACCAGTGTCTGCAAACAAAGTTTTACCAAGACCCTCAGACGCCTCACTTTGCTCAAGAATCTCTCCTAGACCAGTCCCTAGTCTTTTTCTTTTCTTTAAAGCATCAAGTCGCTGTTTTGTCTCCGGGTCCATGGGCTCATTGGCCATGAGGTGCTCCTTAGTTGAATACTAGTGTAATTAGACCTGAGAAATCAGATAAACCACGCAACCCACCTGGTTGGTTGCTGTGGTTAGTTAGGGCAACACCATATGCTGTACTGTTTGCGAATGCTGACAACCAATCACTAGGCATTGACACATACGTTGATGCGTTATCGCCTGATAGATAAGCTGTTGCTTCAGTTCCAGAAAACGACGCAGCCCCTGAAGCCGAAGTTCTGTCGTGAACTCTAAATGTGAATGTGCCCGTGTTTCCTCTAAATGCAGCTGTAGACCCCGCTCTTTTTACAAATATAGTTCCGCTGTCCGCAGCGAACCCTTTGCAGGTGTCTGGTAGTTGTGTCCCATAGAAAAACGCACCATAACTCCAGGTTGTTGACCTACGTACGACGGCCTCATCGGCCACAGCAAGGTTAGCCCAGTTTGTTCCAAATGAATCAGCATCGGTTAGACCAATGTTGTACGTACCAAGTGGTCTTGTCCATTCAAAGAATGAACCTTCACTGGTGAATGTAGTTCCCACGTTGTCTACAACGTATATTTGGTATGTAACTTGCCAAGTTTCACCAGAAGGTGTGTTTCTTCTGTTACTTGGAACACTCATAGTTACAGTGCCACCACTAAATGAGCCAGATGGTATGGAGTAGGTGCTACCACTGACATACCCAGAGCTTGACCCAATAAACGTTTGAATTACTGTAGCTGAGGCTACACCAGAACCTACGTCAGTGATAGCACCCCAGGTAACGTTAAAGCTCGACCCATTCTTAGTAGCTGTGGGTCTAGCTGTGTAGGGAGCAACAGGTCTAGTAGACCCAGTTCCACTCCCAGAACTAGACCTGTCATTGTTTGTAGTTATCGCTCTAACGGTTACAGTATAAGAAGTTTCATTAGCTAATCCACTGATTGTAAAGTTAGCAGATGAAACAGTTGTCCAGGTTGACCCAGAGTTCAAACTGTACTCGTACGGGGTAGTGCCGTTTAGGCTGTCTGTACCAGCAGTTCCGTCTGTAACAGCAACGTTGATCTTACCAAGATCAGTTGGGTGCATCGTCACAGATACTGATGGTGCTCCAGGAAGAGCTATTGGGCGACCAACCGTAGAGTTGGATTGTTCGGAGGCTCCAATTGAGTTAACAGCACGTAGCCTTATTGTGTAGCTTGTGCCATTTGTTAGCCCAGTGATGACCACTGGAGACGCAGTGCCAGATCGAGTTGTCCATGTTGCACCGTTGTTTAACGAGTACTGATAGTCAGTTGTGGCAGTTGTGCCAACCGTACCAGCAGTAAACGACACCTCTAGGCGACCTCCGGTAGTACCGTTTAGGTATGAAATACCCGTTATTGTTGGGGCGCCCGGTCTGATACCACTGCCAAGACCTAGGGATCTTGAAGACCCAGAAGAAAAGGTGGATACTAACGGCATTACGCAAACTTAGTCTGTGAGGCAAACACCGTGTATGTATTAGTAGCGGTTTTAATGATAGTGTAAGCGTATATATCTACGCTGTTTGCGCTGCCAGCTGTAGGTGCTGTGCCGCCTTGCCATTTAGGTGTAACTGCCGAGCCATCAATAGTTATGGATGTTGGGTAATACGGGGTAGACCCGTTTGTTACACCTACCGCAACTGTAATGCTTTGGTTATTTGAGAGCATAGAGTTAAGGGTAGTTGAGCCGTTTCCTCGTATGTTGAGTACAGTATTTGTTGTTGCGTTGCTGGTGTACACCCACGCAGATGAGGTCTTAACATCTATGTTTTGGGTAGACGATGGTGCTGAACCAACAACGTTCCATGATTCTATTGGGGCAGTAAATATTGGTGTTACTAAAGTTGGCGATGTAAATGTACCGGTAGTAACAGTTGGGTTTGTAACCGTGGCAGTAGATACTGTGCCACCGTTAATAGTGGGGCTTGTTAAAGTCTTGTTTGTTAGCGTTTCCGATCCAGCAATTGTTGCTCCGTTAACCCAAGTTAAACCAGTAGCTTGAGAAGAATCAGCTGCTAACATTTGACCGTCTGTGCCAACTGCCAACTTTGTTGGTGTGTTTGCAGCTGAGGCAACCAAGATGTCGCCCTTGGTTGTTAGGGTACCTCGCGTGATCAATCCAGTAGACCCGGACGTAGATACAGTGAGTGTAACAACCCCGGAAGTTCCACCACCGGTTAACCCAGTACCAGCTATTACCTCAGTGATTGTTCCTGAGTTAAAAAAAGGTAAGGACGCCCATGTAGTGCTACCATCTCCAACTTTTAGTTGCTTTGATGTAGTGTCTACACCAATCTCACCAGCTGCCAACACAGCGTTAGTGGTGCCTGCTGCGTCAGTCCACTGTTGAGTGGTACCACGTCGCATCTGTATTCTAACTGCCATTTGAGGCTCCTATCAGCCGAACATCTTCTTCCATGTTACAGGACCAACGATGCCGTCTGCTTTTAGACCATTAGCTGTTTGCCAAGCTTTTAGGGCTTGCTCTGAACGGGGGCCAAAGTCACCGTCAGCGGTAGCTCCGATGATGGCTTGTACAAGAGCAGCAGCTGGCCCTTTAGACCCACGCTGAACCGGGGTACCAGGGTAGTCAAACTTCATGGGGCCAGCTTCTGGAGACCCGCCTGAGGGCTTGATTGCCTCTACAGGGGCCGCTACAGAACCATCTGGGGCCTTATCGCCAAGACAGTACTGCCAGTGCCAGGACTCAAATTCCTTTGAGTTCTTGTCGCCGGTCTGAAGGTAGAAACCCCACTTAGGGGCGTTGGCGCACATCCACTCAAAGCAAGCTCCACCCATCGACTGAACCTTGCCACCAGCTTCGTAACCGAGGTCAATAGCAAGACCCCAACCGTGGTTAGAGCCCTTCTTGCCGGTTGGATCTGGGGCAGCACTGGGAGCCTTACCAGGCTTGAGATACCAGGTTTTACCCTCGTACTGACGAGTAACTTGAGGGTTGCGTCCCTGGTCAGTGGTGGTGTACCGGTCCATGAACATGTTCAACTGGCCCTGGAAAGAACGGTAGTCGCCAACATTCCTAAGCTTGTGACCGGCGGCAAGGGCGGCATCGTACATCTTGTTGAACTGCTCAGCGGCAGGTGCGTACATCAAACCACCGGTTTTTACCTTGGCAAGAAGCTCCTGCGGAAGCTGACCGTTCTTATGATTTGCTAGGGCTGAGGGAAGTACTAGTTTGATGTATGGGTAATTCACTCAGACCCCTTACCGAACGCAATGTCCTTGGGGTTAAGGAAGCGCATAGCAACAGGAAGGGCAGCGGCCCAGAGGGCATTAAGGGTGAGCTTCCAGTCTTGGGTAGCGGTGTAGGTAGCTACGGCAGCGCCAAGTACGCTACGTGCGTACGATGCAATTAGGGCTTTATTTTGTTTTGTCAGATACATCAGTGACCTCCTGCTTGGCCTTTTGGATAGCATCAATTGTAGCCTCTAGGACTGCTATACGCTGGGCCTGCTGTGAAATCTGATTTACGAGCGATTCAACAATCTTGTTGACGTCTAGTTGTACATTGGACATTATTCTTCTCCTGTTGATAGGTCTGGCGGAATTATATTAACCCATGAAAGGGTATTCTCATCCCATGCAAATGGGGTATCCCAACTTCTATTGGTAACTCAAAGTATGCCCGTGCTTCTTCTTCTGTATCAAACCAATACCAACCATCAACAGGATAGGTATGTTCATCTTTTGTTTCTTTGCGCAGTTCGTAATCCTTGTTGAGCACAAAGTTGGGGCCGTATAGCAGAATGCCGTCGTCGTTTTTGTAGAAGCCGGGGTTCATCCTGTGACCGTCCATCCTTTAGCAGTTGCAATTGCGGGGTTGTCGGTGGCGGTTCCCCAGTTGCCGGTGACAGACAAGGTTTGGGCGCTGACGGTCGGGAGGGCTGTGTAGTAAGCGTTGAGGTAAGTTGCGCTTAGTTTGCAGTATTGGATGCTGTGAGTGAATTTCATGTTGGTTGCTGAAATAGATTGCAGGCTGGGACAATTGTTGAACATGCTGGTGTAGGTGCCGCTGCCGTAAGCGCTTGCGCCGCTTAGCCCTGTCACTGACTGCAAGCCGTAACAATTGTTGAACATCTGAGCCATGTTGTAGACGGCTGCCGTGTTCGCCAGCGACACCGACTGCAAGTTGTAACAACTGCTAAACATGCCGCCCATGTCGGTGACGGCCGCCGTGTTCGGCAAAGACACCGACTGCAAGCTGGAACAACTGCTAAACATGCCGCCCATGTCGGTGACGGCCGCCGTGTTTGTCAGCGACACTGACTGCAAGCTGGAACAACCGCTAAACATGCTGTTCATGTTGGTGACGGCTGACGTGTTCGTTAGCGACACCGACTGCAAGCTGTAACAACTGCCAAACATCTGGGTCATGTCGGTAACGGCTGCCGTGTTCGGCAAAGACACCGACTGCAAGCTGTAACAACCGCTAAACATGAAGCTCATGTTGGTAGCGGCTGACGTGTTTGGCAGCGACACCGACTGCAAGCTGGCACAAGTGTCGAACATGAAGCTCATGTCGGTAACGGCTGCCGTGTTCGGCAAAGACACCGACTGCAAGCTGTAACAACCGCTAAACATCTGGATCATGTCGGTAACGGCTGCCGTGTTTGGCAGCGACACTGACTGCAAGTTGTAACAACCGCTAAACATGCTGTTCATGTTGGTGGCGGCTGACGTGTTTGTCAGCGACACTGACTGCAAGCTGTAACAAGCGTTGAACATGCCGCCCATGTCGGTGACGGCTGACGTGTTTGTCAGCGACACTGACTGCAAGCTGGAACAATTGTTGAACATGCTGTTCATGTTGGTGACGCTCGACGTGTTCGGCAAAGACACTGACTGCAAGCTGTAACAAGCGTTGAACATAACGCTCATGTTGGTGACGGCTGCCGTGTTCGGCAAAGACACTGACTGCAAGGCATTACAATTGCTGAACATGCGGGCCATGCTGGTTATCGAACAGGTGCCGATAAAAGCAAAGTTTTCTAAGCTCAGGTGAGTAATGTTCACACTCGATGCAGACATTGTGAAAGATGTGATAGATGAACCCTGGGCGCTTATTTCAACAATTTGCGACGAAGCGGAGGGGGTAATAACACTTGCATGCCTTAGGTTGAAATTGACCCCTGTAATGTTGCCAGTAATTCGGACTCGAGCTTGGCGATAACCCCTTGCTGACAAGTTCCCATAACTAGCCCACAAGAACTGTTTGGCGACCGACGTGCCTGAGGCATACGAGTTGCTTGTGCCATTGCCCCAATCAACCGTAAAATTGCCGGATGATGTCGTAACGCTGAACTGAAGAAAGTTTGAGTCAGGTTGATAAACGGCGTACAGAAAACAGATTTCTGTCGCTGCAACCGGAGTGGTATTTAGCCAATCTGATGGCCTAACCCAAGGCATGCCCTCGGAGTTGCGAAGGTATTTTTCGGGTCGGCTGACGTTGGGCAGAAAGTCATCGACCACACCAGTGCGTTGAGTGCGTTGGGCAAACCTTGACATTAGGCAATCTCGTTGACGTATCCGCTGATGTTTACCTGGCTTGCAGTATCAGCAAACGCCCGGACAACGAGTGGCGTTGCGTTTCCTTTCAAGATGAGGCCAGGGACAACAACAACAAGACCGCTCTGCGCTGGCAAAGCGAACGTGATGTAATCATTCGGGCTGGTTGTCCCACCCCATTGAATGGTCACGGTGCGTTGAACGCCTCCAGGGTTGCTGGCATACAGCCAGATTTCCTGAAATGTGGTGGCGGTGCTCGATCCAGTGTGAATGGTGGTGCCAGGCGAGCTGTTGGTGGCGACCAAGATGGGTCGTCCATCGGTTGATCCGCTGAGTATTTTTTTGCTGAACGTAGCCACTGGTGCTCCTAACTAAAAACCTGGTTGGCAAGAATGTTCTGGTCGTCTTCAAAGTTTGGCATCACCGAGATGGTTTGCCATTCAAGGCCAGTTGATGTTACCGAATTAGCAACCAAGAACTGGCCGTTTGTTCCGACCGGCAGCCGGGCTGCAGTGTCAGGTGCGCTGGCAGCGATCAAGTCGCCTTTGGCATCGAAAATGGTGTCTGGGATGCCACCGCTGACTGTGGCTGGCACAAACTTGGTGCCGTTGTATTGAAGTACCTGATTGGCTGACGCTCCGGTCGTGTCAATCTCGATGCCGTCAACAGTCAACACCGAGGTTGCAGTAGTGCCCGTAGACGTTAACCCAGCAAATTGTGGTGTAGCAGAAGTAGCAACCGATTGGCCGATAGCAACAGTTGGTGTCGCTCCTTCAAAACCTGAACCAGTAACAGTGACACCAGTGCCAGCAGTAACTCCCGCAACATAATTTCCTGTGGTATCAGTACCAAGATCAACAGTATCAGCCACCCACAATGATCCGTTGTACTTAAGGAACTCTCCAGAGTTGGGCGATGGCAAGCTGACGTTGTGCAACTCATCGAGTTCATAGCCGTTTTGAGTAGCAACATAGATAATCCCGTTAATAGTTGCACGAACGACTACACCTATGAATACTAGGTGGTCTGGGGCGGATGGCTTAGTAGTGGTAAATGCACCATTTTCTCCCAACCACAAGGTATCTCCAGCGGTATACCCCGTTGATAGGTCAATACCATCTACATATCCACGGGTAACAATGGGTCCATTGTTACTAGCAGTAATGTTTGCCCCAGCAACACCAATGGTCTTAGATGAGGTTGTGTCACTGTTATTGTCTGCCCGCTTTACAGTTGCGTGATCTCCAGTAGCACCAAACAGGTAGACACAAGTACCAGTTGTAATCGTGGTCGATTCAACGTTACGCACATAAGAAACTAGAGGGATATGGCTATTTACCCACGATGTGCCGTTGTATGAAAGCCCTTGAAACTCCTCGGGAGCCGTAACTACAACGTCGGAAAGATCGTCCAATGCGCCAACACTGGAACCACCACCCGCAGAGGCCGCACCAAATTTTGTACCATCATATTTAAGGACATCACCAGTAATGGCTCCTGCCGTATCAATTTCAACCCCCTTAACAAAGAGGGACTTTAAAAAGTTAGCCATAGGGCTCCTTTAAAACGACTTATTATGCAAGTATAACAACTCGATACTTGTTAGCATCAGGAGCTGTAGCAAAATAAACAGTTGTAGTCGTGTTGGTGTTAACGATGTCGGCGTACACAACTTCACCTGTATAAACGTCGTACACTGCTACTGAAATGTCAGCGGTGCCAAGTCCGTGTGTAAGGGCGTACGAAGTAGCACTGGTAGCCAGAGTCTCAGCGTGCTTCTTCTTTGTCCACGCTGGGGCGCTTGCACCTGCAGTAAGAACATACCCTGAGGTACCAAGCCCTAACGTAGTGGTTGTAGACGCACCACTCTGGTATACCAATGAGCCAGCGGCACCGCCAGTGACGTTGGTGGCGGTAGTAGCAGTCGAGGAGTTACCTGTGTACTCCGTTGCCGATAGCACTTGGGTACCAGCAATCTTAAGAACCTTGCCCGAAGCCAGGTCGATGTTCTCAGAGGATGTCCACGAGCTGGTCGACGATACCCAGTTCCATGTCTTATCACCATCTACACCACCTGCAACAGTGATACCTCCACCGTTTGCAGTGCTGTTAGTTGGGGTGGTTACAGACCCCAAAACGATGTTTAGATCGTCTACGGTAACGGTGGTGCTGTTAATGGTGGTGGTTGTACCGTTTACAACTAGGTCACCGGCAATTGTGGTAGTGCTGTTTGCAGCACCAATGTTTACAGCAGTGGCTGCACCGGCGAAGTTAACGGTGGTAGCAGTGGTGTTAACAAGGTCAAACGAAGTAGACGCAGTTGTAATACTGGTGCTAATAGCTGGGGAAATGCTGAAAACTGCCTTAGCACCAGTTGAGTACCCAGTCTCATCTGACAGCACCGTGGCAAGTTGCGCTGAAGTGGTGGTGCCTGTACCAAACTGGCTTAACCCAGTAGTGGTTACGGCTATGTCAGTAATTACACCACTGTTTCCGTTTACGCTGACAACACCAGTACTGGAAGTTAAGTATGTGTTGGTGTCTAGGGCCCAGGTGTCTGCAGCGGTCTTTTTAAGAAAACCAGAAGTACCTGTAAGCGCGGCAATTGCCGTAAGGTCAGCGTCTACTGGTTGCCAAGTACCAGAGGGACCAACTGATAGTTCTACCCAGGCGCTTCCGTTGTAGTACTTAAGCTTGTTAACTCCGCTAGAGGTGTCAAAGTACAGACCACCCAGCTTTGCGCTGGCTGATGGAGCGGTACCGGCATTATGAATTACAACGTTCTGTAGCTCATTACCAGTTAGATCAATGTTTGTAAGAAACTTAGACATGGAACCTCACGATAGGTAGGCTTTTCCACCAAAGGAAGAGCTGAATGACACGGTTACAACGTTTTGTGATACATATGTTACATCACCTATGACGTAGTTACCGCCGCTGTCTACAACTGAAACAGCGGGGAAAAACCCAAGATTGTGGTTTATAGTCCATGTTGTAGAAGATACTATTTGATTATGTATGTATGAGGAGCCTACTGGCAAAACAAAGTTAAGAACTTGGTTGGGGGCTGTTCCAGTTATAGTTACAGCCGCTGGGCCAGAAGAAACAGTTCCCACTGTTAAAGCGTTTGGTGGTCCTGCTACTCCCGGATCGTGTATTTCTAAAATTTGCTCAATTGGCTTTTCAACTGTAGAGACAGTTTTAGTCTTAGTAACTGTTACGTAGCTATTTGAAGGTTTAGATACTTCTACAGTGCTCATGTTGGGGGTACCGATATTGCTTCTTCTACTACTACTACACCGGATGCCAAACAGTCCCAGTCTCCAGCAGAGTCTTTGACAAACATGTCAAAGTTATGACGACCTGCAGGTACTGTATTTTTATCCGAAACGTGTAGTTCAAGTGTGGCACCAGCTATTGGTGCAATATACCCACGTCTGTTACCAGCTAACCCAATAACTGTTGCTTCGGATGGGGTTGATGAGTACCATCTAAGGTCAAGTACAGTAGCCCCAGAAGAGTCTTTTGCCTGCATAAAGGCATCTTGTACTGCGATGATTGCACCTGTGCTGTCTCTCCAGGTAAAGTTTCTACGGAAGTCCACACGCTGTTTAAACCTGATTTCCATAGCCTGTGTATCCTCCAATGGAGTAATGTTCTCCAATCCTGTAACAGTAATTGTACCCCGAGCAACGGGTCTGGTTACCTCTTCGCTAGCTCCTGAGTATGGAGCCTTTCTTGGATAAGTTGCCAATACATCATATTCCAAGTTACCAGTAGGTAGGTCTGTGGTCTCTTCCTCGGTTAATCCAAGGAGTATTCCCCCTTCTGCCGTAAGAGTAATATTAAATTCTTTGCGGCCAGTAGTGCTGGTTTTGATGCTGCCGCGTGCAGATGTGGGGAAAATGACTCTATGAGTACGTTGATCACGTACTATGATCAAGCGCTCCCACGGCAACCCTTTAGATATGGAATAATTAACTGTATTAGTCATGGTTCCATTCTAGCCTAAGAATGTGGGGTGGGCCATCCTCAGATAGCCCACCCCAATCGGACTCCGTGTTAATAATTATACACTTTTCTTTCGTGTTTTTGCTGCCTCTAGATTAGTTACCCGCCCATCTAGTCGATCTACCTTCTCATCAAGGCGGTCTACCTTACCGTCCATGCGGTCTTGCTTATGCTCTATTCTCTCTAAGACCTTCATGTTTTGGCCGTGTTGTTCGGTGTTTCGCTTATCAAAGCGATGTAGAAACCACATTACGGGTCCACCTATCAAAGCGACCACAATTGGTATGTACACCGGCTCCATTACTCGCTATCCTCTTTTTTACCAGAAGACATAGCACGCCCAGCAGCCAAGCCAGTAAGGGCGCCGCCAATGCTAAACATGAGAGGCTCAAGTATTTTAAGAAATGCCGCATCATTTGGACTCTGCTCCGCAGGTTGATACACAAAGATTAATGAATATAGTAAAGCGCATACGCTAAAAAGGAGAACTCCAGCAAGGGTCATAATCACCACTGCTCTGGTTCTGGCCTCTAAATCTTCTGGCGATAAGCGCTTACGGGGCTGGTACAGTTGTCGTTGATTGGTTTCTTGGGTCATCTGCAGGGTTCCTATATCTGTCCGAACAGGCTGATAGAGCCAGTAATGTTGCTAATAATAGTACAGCTTTTTTCATTCCTCAGACTCCGTTTCTTTTGTAAAAAAGACACCGAGAAAGTGGATAATTAATGATACACCGGATATCCATAAACCTATTGCTTTTGTGGGACCACTTAATGTAATTAACACTAGGGCTGTTCCACCCAATGTCCATGACAGCGAAGACGTTTCTTTAAAGAATTTCTTAATCATCTAACTTTCCTTGAGCTAGTAGGGGTTGGCATTGCAAAACTGGCTGCAGCTGCAGCCACTATCACTCTTCGTGCTCCTACAGACACAGCAGACCCTGTTGGTACATAAGTGTCAAATTGGCCACCAAACACGTCCACTTCAGCTTCAAACTCTTCTTTTACGTCGTCTGGGGCGTTAGTCAACGCTTCAGAAAGCACTAATGCTTGTTCGTCAGACAGTTCTTCTGGGACAATTGCGTCAATTAGTTCTACTATCTGCTCTTCAGATAGTTCATTAAGTACTTCTTCGCTGAATACAGCGGCAATTGATTCCTCAGTTAGTTCACTTACTTCTATAGATTCTACTAGATCAGTGAGTTCTTCGTCTGAGAGATTTAGTATCTCTTCCTCAGAATCCAGAGGGCCAGTCTCCACAGGCACAATTGTCGGTGTGGTCGTGCTGGTAGACGAACTGGTTGACTCCGGTATGGAGGTGCTCGTAGACGTTGAGGCGACCGTTGTTGTAGTGGTAGTAGAAGGGGGAAGCGTTGGGGGGGTCACAGTAGGGACAGTCGGCAATGAGGGCGCTGTCGTAGTGGGCTCCACAGGAACACTGGGTAGTACCGGGGTAACAGATGTAACAGTCGGGGCCACAGTAACAGTCGTAGTTGTAGGTTCCGTCGTCGTAGTAGTCGGTGCTTCCGTAGTTGTCGAGGTACTCGTGGTAGTTGGGGGTTCCGTGACAGGTACAGTCGTTGTTGGGGCAGTGGTAGTACTGGTCGTCGTTGAAGTCGTGGATGTTGTAGTTTCCGGCCATGTCGTTGTTGTTTCTGGGATGTTAGTAGGGGTAGTGTTTAGTTCTACAGTATAGCTAGTACCATACCATGCGTCGGGGTTTCCACAGCACACACCTGTGCGAAGCCTGTATGAGCCCGGTTGGACGGCGACTTCAAGCCACGAATCCAGCCCAAAGAAATCGTCGTTCTGGGCGAGTAAGACACCATTTGCGTCGTATAGCCACAACATGGAGTCAATCCCGTACTCCCATGCGTAAGTACGTACCTTAAAATCAGAAGGTTCGGTGTACGTAAACCACAGATCATTAGCCCCAGTTACGGTGTAAGTGGCTAGTTCTGCTTTAGCAGAGCTGACTGGAAATATTGATAAAACTATTAAAGACCATTTTGAGATACTTATGATTCTTCCAAATAGCTTTTTAATCAATATACTCCTTCACAGCATGCGTCACGTCTACCACAGTCTTTGCACTTATAGTGTGCGTGTTCTGGAACCAGCTGACCACCACAGTAAACACACTGTGTAGAGGTATCACACTGCTTTTCGTCGCTCATGAGTACTTAGAAACTATCAAAGTAACTTCATAAGCTTGTGCGCCAACTTGCTTCACGTTAGTTACTGACACTCTACCCCAACCCTCTGCCGTAGCACGGCGCATAGCAATGCTACGCGCATCGTGCATCATTGGAGTGCTGATAGTGTAAGTAACAACCATGTTATCAATTATAACAGTGCCGGGTACGGGAGTTGAACCCGTCTACCGGTGTTTATAAGACACCTTGCGTCAACCGGACGCATCACCCGGCTAGCGGGGGCGCAACCATGTTTGCGGGCAGCGCCGTGTCTTTATATACTCAGGGTACGTATTGTCAATGTCAACAGGTATGAGTTTTTCACCAAGAACATGATACCCATCAGTATACAGCTTCCCACCCATTTGTCGAATATATTCTTGAATATGTGTTTCAGTGTGGGAAAAAGAAGCTGCTTTTAATTTTATAAACTCTTCGCCACCCAGCCAAGTAAAGTGCCAACCGTTGGCTACCGACCTAGTAGTCGTGCGCATTCGCCTCCACGCGCTTATACTCAAGTTATTTAAAGTCTTTTTGTGACTAACTACAATTCCAGTAATTGTTTCTGGGTGTTCCCAATCAACAGCCATAGAATAGAACGCATGATCAAGCACGATTATTTCCCCATAACGCAGGGTGTTAGGTAAGTTTGTAATAAACTCTCTAGTCGGTATTTCGTCTACGTCACCGTGTAGGATAATTGTGTCGTCACTAAGTTCTTGTAAATACGTTTTTAAAGAATCCCTAGCGGCGTACTCCCTTTCCCATGGATTGTCGGTTATTGGGAGTTCTGCTTCAATATAGACAATTTTATCGGACCACTCTTTAAACCGATCTAAGTTATTTTTGTATATTAGGGGTTTTGAAGATCCTTGAAAAGTTACTGAAGATTCAATAAGATAAAACTTGTCAACTACATCGTAGAGCTCAATTAGGCGGCACTCAAGCATGTCAAGTTCCCAGCCAAATAAAAAGCTATCAACAATCATACATACCGTTTGTCTATAACAAATATTAGTTCGTCGTTTATGCTATTGCGTCCTGGAACCCATCGGCGGTCAATACCATAGCTGTATGGTTTTAACGAATCAGGGGTTGCCTCAGTAAGCGCTGGTATCCATTCAGGGTGGGGTATATCCTCTACTACTAGTATTCCATTTGGTGATAACAACGAACTATATTTATTAACAAAATACTGTTGAGATTCAAGGGTGTGAGGGCCGTCATCTATCATAAAATCAAACTTAATATGTGACACTTTGCCTAGAGCCTCCTCAGAGTACGCGTCTAGGTATACAGGAGAGATGCGGTCTTCTCCTTTAAATCCGTTGCAGTTGTCGTGAACGTCCATGCAGTGAATCGTTGCGTTTGGAAAGTAGGATTTCCACATGCGTATTGAGCCGCCCCAATAAATACCAATTTCAAGAACATTCTTTGCGGTGTTTCGTATTGGTTCTAATAGGGCTTCATACACGTGTATATACTGGTGAGCCGACAGTTTGTCGGTATCTTTAGCAAAATCACATAGTCTTGTCATTGTAAACCTTTCTAACGTCAGCTCAATTATAGTACTAAAGGGGTCAATATGGGAACATTAATTGCAATTCCAACTAGATCAAATTGGCAAATGTTATCTCCGTTGTTATCTTTTTTAAAAAACTATGATGTTGTCATATACGACAACGGTCACACTTCTGAAGAAGGCGTATCTGCCATAAACAACCATCAGGGAGAAATAGTCAACGCCCACGGTTGGAAATTCTACAGAATGTGGAACGACGCCTGGAAAAAGGCCCACGAAAATGGTTATGAGTCTGTAACTCTATTAAATGATGACATAGAACTTCACGAAAACTCAATAGAGGTGGCCCAACGTGTTTTGATGGATGATCCAACTGTGGGTATTGTTGGTCTTAATTACAATAGGAGTTTGTCTGACGGATCAGACTTTACCGCTGGGTTTAAACAATGTGATGGATCATATAGAAAATATGGAATTTGGGGTTGTGCATTTTTAGTAAAAAGTAACCTATGGGGGGTAGTTCCGCCAATAGATGAAGGTTATAACCTATGGTACGGAGATGATGAGCTGTTTGAAAACACAATTCGCCATGGTTACAGAATCGGTATAGCTTTAGGAGCTCCAGTTCTTCACTACGCGTCAACTACCGCTTCGGCTCATCCAGAACTGTTAGCTATGACCGGAGATGACGCAGAACTGTTCTACAGTAAATTTAATAATTAAATTACTACAGTTCTGTTGTACCCTCGGTTTTCTAAAGGAGAAATACACTCTGGGTAGTGCCTACCAATGCAGTCTTTTCTTACGTACGTTGGGACTCCTAAGAATTCCTTAGCGTCCATAGCGTAGCATGGGTCGTCGCTCAAAGACCAATCCCATCTCCAGCGAATTCTTGAGTAAACCCTTTTTGAAGCAAGTAAATAACCAGCTGTATTCCAATGTTCTTGTACTGGAAATGGGTATTTGTCAACAACAGGCCCTGATAGGCAGTATGTGCCCACTTCACCACCTACTAAATCGTGGTTCATTTCAAGAAGTTTGGGGAAAGTCTGCTGATCAGGAGTTGTGTCAGAGTCTAGGAACAAAATATGACTGGCGTGCCTTGCTAATGCAAAATCTTGCACAATATTCCTTCCAGCGCATATATGCGGGATTCTATTGCCACTAGTAACCTCAGTCCTGGTGTCATCGTAAGAATATGAGAAATATTGACCGTTTATTAGGTTTAAAGAGTCAATTAATGGCTTAAATGGCTCTAATCCGCGCTTATCTACCTCAATAGCAGCAAAATAGCAAACCTCTTCGTTGTGGCTGGCTTTAAGCAATTCAAGGTTAGTAAGCCAACTTGCCCAAAGTGGCTGTTGGTCCATTGCAAAAGCAGTTAAAGTGGTACCCACTACGATCATTATGCCTCCTAGTTTAACTATTTATGATTTTTAAGCAATTTTTAGCCTAAAACACCTAATTTACACTATTTTTCCTCGTTTGCTGACTGTTCAAGGGCTTTTATACCCTCTTGAACGTCATCATACTGCCTAACTGCTGTCTTTGTTATGTCACCAGTGGGTCCAGCTAGTCGACTTACCATACCGCGCTCGACCATTTCGGCTCTTTTACGAGATGAAACACCCCAAAATGGTGATTTAACAGGCCCTTTAGGCCCAATTATGTTAACTTGCCAGTCAGATGAGCCCTCATAAAGTGGTGTTATGTGAGTTTTTACGGATGGTTGATCTAGTGAGTCTTCACCAATAGCGTATTCTCGGTGTGTTCTTTGCCCATCATCCGATGTTAAGTCTCTAACCATCGTAAAATGCATGTCCTGAGCGTAGAATTGTCGTGGGTTTAGAGGAGAAACCTTCTTACGCCCACTCATGCTCGGGTGGTTACGCCTGCGCACTTCCTGAGGAGTAGACTCATCTGGCTCGTCGTCACCTTCGTCGTCGTCAAATGTTGTGTTCATAGCTCATCCTTAATACAATAATTAGCAATTTCCGCCGTTACACGCGCAGTTGTTGCTTCCGTGAGAAAAGCTCCCGTATCTGGTGTTAGTAGAACATGCTTTCCAGTCAGGTTTGTTAATAACGTTACCTTCATCGTCCATGCGGTCCACATCAGGGTTGGTCCTGTAGAACCACTCAGCATTCAGTTTGGCGTCATTTGCAGGCTTAGACAATGCTTCATAGCGTTTATTATGCTCAGCTATCTCTTTACGCTTCTTACCAATTAGATTGTGTTCAGTAATATCATTAATTCGACTAGGGTTATAACCTTTATACGGGTCGTCACGGTACCCAGCCTTCAATACTTCTTCATCAGACAGTTTTTTCATTTTAGCCATAATCGCCTCAGTCAAACCCGCAAATTTTTACTACCCCAACTATACTTCAATCTCACGTTGGGAAGTATTCGTCTGGGTGGATCTTGGCCCAAGTACCAGTGCTAAGGTCAACTACGTCTTCTGCAACATCGTGACCTCTACGAGATTGCTGTATTATTTTAAGGAATTGTGGACTAAACCTCTCTGGGTCCCAACCTCTCAGCTGTGGCTGATGTACAGGGTTTGCTAATGCGTGTTCCATTATTTCACGAGCTCTTGGAGAACTGGGGTCGCGCAGAACCCCCCGTACTCTGTGTCTTAACTCGCCCATGGCCTCTCTAAAGTTACTACTCTGTGTGTCATCTCCAAATGCTTGCCACTTTGCGTCTTCCACAGTATACCCCCAATGCGGGTCGTGCTCGGCAGCAATAAGTTTTGCGGTAAACGCATCATGTTCGTTTCTCCACCCAGGCTCTCCAGGTATGATATCTATATGATGGGTATATGGCATTCTAGTAGATATTAAGTGCGTACTGGCAGATTCGACATCTTTATCTACATTCCCCGACCTAACACGGTTGGTGTAGTCGTTTACGTCTTTGTAGCCGAAACGTAAAGCTGCAGTGTTAGCCTCATCTAGGTGACCTGATGTGTGGATCAGCCCTTCATCATGTTCGTCAACCCTGATCAGATTGCTAGGTACGTGTTGTTCCCCTCTAGTTGGAGAAATATACATTCGTTTGTTACTAAATACTGGGTGAGTAGAAGCAACATTCCCCATACCAGAGGTAAATGAGGTTAGTCTACGTATATGAGCTTCAGGGTCAGCGAGACGGAAAGTTCTGTTACGATCAAATGACCCCCCAAAGTCATCAGCATCAACCCAGGTTTCTTTACTATTCCTCAGTAATTCAGCCATGGTTTACCTCCTAATAGAATAGGTCTATTATAGCTCACTTGTCGGTTGGGCGGCTTTACGTTGTAACCGGTTAAGTTGCAGAATAGGGCTATTGCGTAGTTGGGTGCTCATTGGGGGCTGGGCCCTACGGGGGAGGCATCGTGGGCGTCGTCATAATGGTGGTAGGTAGGGAACACGCACCTAGCGACGCAAGTCGCGTAGCACGCAAGTGCTTGGTCGTGCCCCCACTTAGGCTCATTCCCGAGCCGAATAATGCCTACGGGCAGGAAGGTATGGCAACTCATGTCCACACTAATCAGCAGGTTGGCGGAGGGTATCCGCCGACACGGTGCGTTCCAGACCGCTCGCGCGGCTGCGGAGACATTCTTCGCGGACCTCGCCAAGGTGGCGAACGAGATCGCTCAACTCTCTCCGGAGAAGGTCGAAACCTCGGAAGTCGCCAAGGCGTGGACGGAAACCATCGGCAAGGCTCCGAACGGATTCGGGCGACTCATCGTCGCATTCGGACGGTTCGCGTCGCTCCCGAACACCGTGTCGTCGCTCGCCGGTTCTCAGCCATTCACCAACTACTACGGTGCGTTCCAACTCCTGATGGAGAAGGAAGTGGACCAAGTGGAACTGGCATTGGCAACTGCCAAGACGCAGAAGAACGCTTACACGTTGCTTCAGCGGATTGGCAAGGAGACCAAGAGCAAGGATGAACTGACCAATGAGCAGTACCAAGTCCAGATGGACAAGGTGTCTCAGACGTGGTTCGACCATGCCGCCAAGGTGTGTGCTCTCGACACCCTGACTCCTGAGGGACGCAAGTTCCTTGAGCGTCTCGTGGCGATGAGCAATCTCGCCTCCGCCAAGTTGGGCGTCAACGCCTGACCTGATGAGGAGTAATGCCCCCCAGAAATGGGGGGCATTATTTCTTTGCCTCTGCCACGACCGTGTTTCTGCCACGACCGTAGTGTGTGGAGCATCTCTGCTCCCTGCGTCTGGCTGGACCGGATAGCGTCGCAAACGGCGCGCCGTCCAGTACGAGGTGCCTAGTGTGACAATTGTCATAGCCATGTGACAAATGTCTCACCGTGTGGCAATTGTCACTACCATGTGACAAATGTCACAACTTGTGCCTATGTATGGGCCTATGCTTTCGTTGTACAACGTTATCTGAGTGCAACGTCTGCTTTAGCACTACTCACCCCCCGTTTGTAGTTGCTATTAGCACATAGGCGTATACATAGCATAAGCCAGTGTGTGTTGATCGCCGTCTTACCCCCTTGCGAGACTGGCTGATCCATGCACTGGCAAGATCTTATTGACTGTATCAACCATTGACTCCACCATGATTGAGTGGAGCATTATCAGGAAGGGCAAAAAATAATGAACATCAAGGAAATTGAGGAGTTGGCGCTCCTCTTGGAGGGGGAAAACCCCTCAAGCCATGGTGAGTGGCTCAGGCTCAGGGCAGACGCCCTGACCGCTTTGACTTGGCTGACCCAAGCGAGTGGGCCACGTGTCACGCCCGAGAACCAGCCCGTGGCTGAGCGCCTCCAGTGCATCTACAGGGGTGCAAACATCGGAATCGGTCAGTACGTGGCGAAGCCTCGGCTTTGCCTCAACAAGATCTGATCAAAAGGCACGAGACAGGACTTCCCCCTTCTGTCGGGACTAACTGGGGCTTGCCACCCGTCAATCAGATGCCTCTGAGCAAGGCATAACAATACTGCTCAACCCACCCCTCTGCGGGTAATATTATGCGGAGGGCCGGTGCGGTAGTCGTGGATAAGCCGCATCCGTTATGCACCACGCCGACCTGAGTATGTCGTAAAAATGCTCACTTGGGGCGTTAGCTCAGTGGTTAGAGCAGGGAACTCATAATTCCTCGGTCGTAGGTTCGATCCCTACACGCCCCACTCCACTAACAGAAAGGGGGCGCAAAATGCGCTTTTGTGGTGAGATAGAGTACATGACCCGCAAGGGTCCTGTGCACAGTGACGTGTGTCACGAATGTGGTGAGCTGGAGAAAGAGTCCAGCCCGCTGGTCGACAAGGAGTTCTATCATAAACTCCTTGACGAGTGGCTTGCCAAGAGTTGTGGCACCGGCTTCTTCTGGATCGGTGATCCGGAAGCGATTCGTCGCAACTTCAAGGGCTGAGATCTGGGCGGTGATGTACAGCCGACCTAGGCACTAAGTGCATGGTTCTGCAGGACCATAAGTGTGCAGGCACGCAATAGAAACGTGTTGGGTGTATCCCATAGGGTAGTGGTTCATAAACCAAAGCACGTGTAATGGCTTCCCGTTTCTATATTACACAGGTTGCAGCCGTGGGCAGTATCACGGCAAGCGTAGTAACAGGCCTACAATATGGTAGGTAATCCTAACACTGTTACTGTCGTGTAGTGCTGGCCAAATCGTAATGTGACGTGATGTAGCACATCAAGACAACCAGCGCGAAAGCACCA